>OGHN01001295.1_pt1 | contig 10753 bp, 9 predicted proteins | sample 1571511 | NCBI WGS metagenome assembly OGHN01 (sample SAMEA2582024, study PRJEB24529) | metagenome | biome: Human gut stool | place: China | collected 2011 | reverse complement strand
AAAATTCTTATCTTTGCCGCCATGCAACGCTAAATATCAATTACATGGGAGAAAAATCGCATTATAATTACCGTGTCGAACCGCAGGATGTGGATTTCACGCTCCGGGCCACGATCCCGTCGCTGGGCTCGGCGATCCTCAATACGGCGGGCATCGACGCCCACGGCAAGGGTTTCGGGGTCGACGCCCTCAATGCCGACAACCATTCGTGGGTGCTCTCGCGCATGGCCGTGGAATTCGACTGCCAGCCAGGGCAGTATACCGACTATACGATCGCCACGTGGATCAACGAATACGGGCGGGTGCTCTCGACGCGTAATTTCACGCTGACCGACGCCGCGGGCAACGAATTCGGCCGTGCGGTGACGCAGTGGGCGATGATTGATCTGAAGAGCCGTTCGGCGCTCGACCTGTCGTGGGTGGGAGACGCCCATGCCGAAGCCATCGTCGATGCCCCTTCGCCGACCGACAAGCCGCGCAAGATCCGCGATGTCAACCCGGCGCAGACGGCCGTGCACAAAGTCGTTTACAGCGACATCGACTTTAACCGCCATGTCAATACGATGCGCTATATAGAAATGATGATCGACATGCTGCCCCTGGAAATGCTGATGCAGGAGGCACCCGTGCGGTTCGACATCCATTTCCTGCGCGAATGCCGTTACGGGCAGACGCTTGCCGTCGGTTACGAACAACGCGGCCGTACGGCGCTGTTCGAGATACGCAGCGATGCCGGTACGGTGGCTGTACGTGCCTCTATCGAGTGGAAATAGGCCTGCGGGGAACGCTTCGCAGGGCGCTTGTGGAACGGGTTTTGCAGTTTACGGCTGCAAAACCTTTTTTCATTATGGAGAGCGCAACCAAAACACAAGCGAAAAACAAGTATCAGGTAAGCATCGACCTGCTGAACGATGCCGTGGGCAAGGAGATCGCCACTTCGTTGCAGTACATGTATTTCCACACTCATTTCGAGGACGACCGCTACCAGTATCTCTCGAAGATCATGCGCGAGATTTCGATTGCCGAGATGCGCCACATCGAGGAGTTCTCCGACCGCATCCTGTTCCTGCAGGGCGACGTGGACATGAACGCCTCGTTCCGCACCCGGCAGGTCACCGACGTGAAGGAGATGCTGCGCATGGCCATGCAGCTGGAGCAGAGTACGATCGACAGCTACAACGAAGCCTCGCGCATCGCCTCGGAGAACAAGGACGCCGTAACGCACAAGATGTTTCAGGACATCATCGTCGAGGAGGAGCAGCATCTCGACACCTTCCGCACCGAGTTGCAGAACCTGATCGACTACGGCGAGGAGTACCTCGCGCTGCAATCGGCCGCCGGCAGCAAGCATACGTCGAAGAGTTTCAACCATTCCGGCGGCGGCGAATAGCGGTTCGCGCGGCGGAAAGCACTTCTGACGCAAAAAACGGAATCCTTTTGCCGGGGTCCCGTTTTTTCGGTTATCTTTGTACCTGAATCATTCGCGGGAACCTGTGCAAACCCCGGCCGGCGCATGAGTTCCTCCCGGGGGAGGGATTCGGGGCGGGGCGGGTCTGCCGATGCGGCCGGAGGCCGCAGGCGTCGGGTTGCCGGATCGGATGAACGGCATGAAATCGCCGGAATGCTCTGATACGATGAAAATAACGATTTTAGGACCTGCCCATCCCTACCGCGGGGGGCTGGCCTCGATCATGGAGATCATGGCCCGCACGTTCCAGCGGCGGGGCGACGAGGGCGACATCAAGACCTTCACGCTGCAATATCCCTCGCTGCTGTTTCCCGGCGAGAGCCAGACGGTTGCGACGCCTCCGCCTGCGGACCTCCGCATCTGCCGCTGCGTCAATACGATGAATCCGCTGAACTGGGTGCGCGTCGGCCGCCGGATACGCCGCGAGCGTCCCGATTTCGTGCTGATGAAGTACTGGACGCCCTTCATGGCCCCCTGTTTCGGGACCATTGCCCGCATCGCCCGCGGCAACGGCCATACGAAGGTGCTGTGCCAGATTGACAACGTCGAGCCGCACGAACACCACCTGACCGACAAACCCTTCAACCGCTACTACCTGCATTCGGTGGACGGCTTCGTCTACATGTCCGAGCAGGTGCACAGCGAGCTTCGCGCGTACAGCGACGCTCCGGCCCTGTTTTCGCCGCACCCGCTGTTCGAGAACTTCGGCGAGCGGGTCGAACGCTCCGAGGCGTGCGTGCGTCTGGGGCTGGACCCTGCGAACCGCTACGTGCTTTTCTTCGGGCTGATCCGCGATTACAAGGGGCTTGACCTGCTACTCGACGCCTGGGCGCAGCTCCGGCGCGCGGGCCGCACCGAGGGCCGCCGGCTGATCGTGGCGGGGGAGTTCTACACCGCCCGGGAGCCGTATCTGAACCGGATCGCCGACAACGGATTGCAGGACGAGGTGCTGCTCCACGACCGCTTCATCCCCGACGACGACGTGAAATATTACTTTTCGGCGGCCGATTTCGTCGTACAGCCCTACAAGACCGCCACGCAGAGCGGCGTGACGCAGATAGCCTACCAGTTCTGCGTGCCGATGGTCGTCACGAAAGTCGGGGGACTGGCCGAGATCGTGCCCGACGGGCGCGTGGGCTACGTCTGTCCTCCGACGGCCGAGGGGGTTGCCGCGGCGATGGACCGCATGTACGAGGGCGATGCGCTGAAACGCTTCCGGGAAAACTGCGTCGAGGAACGCCGCCGCTTTTCGTGGGAGGAGATGTGCAGCCGCATCACGGAGCTGTACGGGCTGGTGGCTTCCGGAAAATAGGGGGCGCCGCAGCTTCCGGGAGAACTGTTTTTTCGGCATTTCGTTTGTTATTCAGGCGAAAAGACCTATCTTTGCGGGACCTAACTCATACTCTTGCATATTGTGGCGTCACAATTCATCAATCTGAAATCCAGGTTGCTTAACCCGTATGTGGTATTTGCCGTCTGGATGCTCTGCACGGTTTGGATCTGCATCACGCAGTCGCTGGCCGGGCCTCAGAACTACAACAATTTCCTGGTCTTCCGCGGGGTGTTCGACCATCTGTTCTCCTCGCTTCCCCTTTACGAGCCCTATCCGCTCGAATACGGGGATATCAACCATTACGGTCCGATTTTCGCCTTTATCATCGCACCTTTCGCGGTGCTGCCGCCGTGGCTGGGCATGTCGCTGTGGTGCATGAGCCTTTCGCTGCTGCTCTACTGGACCGTCCGGCAGCTGCCGATGCCCGTGGTGCTGACGAGCCTGGTGCTGTGGCTGACGCTCAACGACTTTTACGGAGCCTGCTTCAAACAGCAGTTCAACATCGCCGTCGCGGCGCTGGTCGTCGGGGCGCTGGCCATGATCGAGAAACGCCGCGAAGGATGGGCCGCACTGTTCATCGTCATCGGTACGTTCGTCAAGATTTACGGCATCGTCGGGCTGGCCTTTTTCTTCTTCGTGCGGCGCAAAGGACGTTTCATCGGGTATATGGCTTTGTGGAGCGCCATGGCCCTGCTGCTGCCCCTGCTCTTCGTCAGTCCCGAATACCTCTGGTCGCAGTATGCGGCATGGGCCGCCGACATTGTGCAGAAGAACGGTGAGAACATGTTCTGTGCCTATACGAATATCTCGCTGGTGGGCTGTGTGCGCAAGATCAGCGGTTCGCCGGCCTATTCCGACCTGCTGATCATCGTCCCCGCCATGGTGCTGTTTCTGCTCTCCTACCTGCGCACCGGGCAGTACAAACACTTCAGCTACCGCCTGACGATGCTGGCTTCACTCCTGTTGTTCATCGTGCTGTTCAGCAGCGGCAGCGAACACAGCGGCTATGTGATAGCCGCGCTCGGCATGGGTATCTGGTGGGTGAATTTTCCCCCCCCCCGCACGCGGCCGGCTCGAATGGACGCTGCTCCTACTGGCCCTGTTCGCCAGTTTCTCCTATAACTTACTCCCGACTAAGTTCTACCGTGGCGTATTCGTAGCCTACGCGCTGCGTTCGCTGCCGTTCTTCGCCATCTGGCTCCACTGCATCCGGAGGCTGTGGCGCGAGGATTTCGCCGTCACGGACGTCCTTCTGGACTACAAAACCCTGCCTGCGGCAGACGAGGCGGCAAACGAGGCGGCAGAATCCCGTCCCGCGCGGCCGGGCGACGGGCTCGACATCGTATGCCCGTGTTACAATCCGGCTCCGGGGTTCGTCCCTGCGCTGGCCCGCTCCTATGCGGAGCTTTGCGCCCGGTATCCGGACAAGCGCCTGCACCTGATCGTCGTCAACGACGGTTCGCCGCATGGTTTCGGCGAGGAACAGCACGGGGCGCTGCGGCAGGCCGTTCCGGATGTCGAGATCGTCGATATTCCGCACGGCGGCAAGGGCGCTGCCATCCGGGCCGGCATCGCCCGTTCCCGGGCCCCGTATACCATCTATACGGACATCGACATGCCCTATACGGCGGAGTCGATGTGCGAGGTGATCGACCGGGTGTTCGCAGGGACCGACGTGGTGATCGCCGTGCGCAACCGGAGTTACCATTCGCGGCTTTCGCCCATGCGCAAGATGATGTCCTACGGGTCGAAACTGCTTAACCGCATCTTCCTCAACATCCGCCATACCGACACGCAGGGCGGTCTGAAGGGCCTCTCGCCCCGCGCTCGGGCGGTGATGCTGCGCACACGCATCTCCGATTTCCTGTTCGACACCGAATTCGTCGTCCTCGCCGCACGCGACAAACGCCTGCGCATCGAGGAGGTCGAGACCATGCTCCGCGACGGCATCGTCATGTCGGCGATGTCTCCGCGGGTGTTGTTCCGTGAATTGAGAAACTTTTTCCGTATCGCCATCCGCCTATGACTGTGACACTCGGTTTCGACGTCGAGGAGTTCGATTTTCCGCTCGAAAGGGGCCGCGGAATCGATTTCGGCACCCAGCTTGCGGTCAGCTCCGAGGGGCTGGAGTTCCTGCTGGACCTGCTCGCGCGGCTGGAGCTGCGGGCCACGTTTTACACGACGGCCAATTTTGCCCTCCACCGCACGGACCTTGTCCGCCGCATCGTCGCCGGAGGCCACGAGGTGGCTTCGCATGACTATTACCACGGGCTGACCGCCGGGTCGGACCCTGCCGGCAGCCGGCGGACGCTCGAAGAGCTGACCGGACAGCGCATTGTCGGCTACCGTGCCCCGCGGCTGGCCGCCGCTTCGTCCGCGGCGCTCGCGGCGGCGGGGTACAGGTACAATTCGTCGATCAATCCGACGTGGATTCCGACGCGCTACAACAACCTCCGGGCCCCGTGCTCCGTGTCGCGGGAGGAGGGGCTCACGATCTATCCGGTTTCGGTCTCCGCGCCTTTCCGCGTGCCGCTGTTTTGGATTTCGCTCCACGTCATGCCGCTGCCGCTCTACAAACTGCTGTGCCGCAGCGCCCTGCGCCGCGACGGGCACCTGAACCTCTATTTCCATCCGTGGGAGTTTTCCGCACGGCTGCGCGAGCCGGCTTTCGGTGTTCCGGGCTATCTTACGCATTGTTCGGGGACGGACCTGCAACGGAAATTCATCCGGCTGCTGGAGTGGCTGAAAGCCCGCGGCTGTCGGTTTTTGACCACCCGCGAATACCTCGGATGCGATGAGTAGGGTAGCGATGATGCTCCGGAGGCTCTATGAGAGTCCGTTCGTGCGCTTCGCCGTGGTGGGAGGCGTCGCCACGGCGGTCAATTACGCCGTTTACGTCGTGCTGGTGCGGTGTTTCGACGACCTCTGGCCGGCCCTTGCCTATTTTTGCGCCTTCTGCGTCAGCATCGTCTGCAACTTTCTGCTGTCGAGCTATTTCACCTTTCGGGTACGGCCCTCTGCCCGCCGTGCCGTGCGGTTCCTGACGGCCCACCTCATCAACCTTGTGAACGAACTCGTACTGCTCGAAATCTGGCTGTGGGCGGGCGTTCCGAAACTCTATGCGCCGCTGTGCGTTTTTCTGGTCGCCTTTCCGGTCAATTTCCTGATGGTGCGCTTCGCCCTGCGCGGGCGTTTGAAATCCTGAAAAAACGGACCCTGCCGTGCGATGCGCGGCAGGGTCTCCTTCTTCATTTATTCGGGTGTAGCTTGGGCTACTTCTTGATATTGGGCAGTTCCAGCCCGTATTTCTTTTTCCGGTCTTCCGCTTTGAGCCACAGTCCCAGCAGCATCGCCAGCACGCCGCATGCGACGAAAATCAGCATCGGACGGGTGTAGTCGTAGGGCATTCCCTCGGTCCGTCCGGCGTTGAAATATTTGAGTGCGAAGCCGAAGAGCATCGGGAAAAGGCACAGTCCGATGTTCTGAATCCAGAATATCAGCGAATAGGCGGAACCCAGATAGCGCGTCTCCACGATCTTCGGAACCGAGGGCCAGAGTGCGGCCGGAACCAGTGAGAACGAGATGCCGAGCAGGACGATCGAGCCGTAGGCGACGGGCTTGCTCGGGAACTCCGGGAGCACGAAGGCGAAGGTCAGGTGGCAGACGATCATCAGAATGGCGCCTAAAATGAGCATCGTGGCGCCCTTGCCCTTGTGGTCGAGGTATCGGCCCAGGAAGGGGGTGATGGCCGCCGCGCCCATCGGGAACCAGCGGAAAATGTCGGCTGCGGTCTGGGCCGATACGCCGAGGTTGCTCTCCAGCATGTTGGTGGCGAAGCGCTGGAAGGGGAAGATGGCCGAATAGTAGAGCACGCAGAGGAACGCGATGATCCAGAACACCTTGCTGCTCAAGATGTACTTCAGGTCGCTGACCTTGAACTCCTCCTCGCTGCCGCCTCCGCCCCGGCTGTCGAGACCCAGTTGTTTGTCCAGTTTGCGGTCCATGAAGGAGAAGATCACGAACGTCAGCAGGCCGATCAGCAGCAGCACGGTGCAGAATGCCACCGGTCGTACGACCGTTGCGGGAGCCATGTCGGCGAGCCACGGCGAAATGGAGAAGATGGCGAAAACGCCGACGCGGGCAATGGCCATCTCAAGCCCCATGGCCAGAGCCATCTCCTTGCCTTCGAACCACTTGGCTATGGCTTTTGATACGGTGATGCCGGCCATCTCCATGCCGCAGCCGAAGATCATAAAGCCCAGCGACGCCAGTTTGGCCGAGGCGGGGAACGAGGTCCACCACGAGCCGAGCCACGTTTCGATGCCCGAACCCGCGAACGAGTCGCTCACGGCGTAGTATTTCAGACAGGCGCCGATGAACATCAGCGAAGCCGACAGTTGGCCGGTGAACCGCACGCCCATCTTGTCGAGGATGATGCCTGCGAGGATCAGAAATCCGAAGACGTTGAGTATGAACTCCGAACTGCCGTACATGCCGAATACGTCGGGGGTCCATCCGCGCTGTGCCTCGATCATGCTTTGCAGCGGCGACATCAGGTCGACGAACATGTAACCGAAAAACATCGTGGACGCGATGAGCAACAACGCCGTCCATCGGGCTGCGGGCGAGTCGTTGAGTTTACGTTGGATAGTTTCTGCCATATTTTTTTGTGTTGAGTTAGTTATCCAGTGATGCGTAGCGTTTCAGCACCTCGTAGGCTTCGGTGATTCCCAGTTCGCCGGCTTTCGAGAGGTCGAGGCAGCCCTTGCGGGTGTCTTTCATAAACAGCTGGATGATGCCGCGGTTGTAGTAGGCCTCGGCGAATGCGGGGTTGAGTGAGATGGCTTTGGTGTAGTCCTCGAACGCCTCGGGCAGGCTGCCCGAGAGGGCCAGCAGGTTGGCGCGGTTGTAGTAGGCGTAGGCGAAGTCGGGGAAGAGCTTCACGGCCTTGTTCAGGTCGGCCACCGCCTCGTCGTAGCTGTACGTGCGTTTCGAATTGTTGTTCAGTCGGTTGGCGGGGTCCGAGTCGATCGTGATCCGCTGGTAGGAGTTGTCGATCGACGAGATGAAGTCGATCATCTCGGCGCGCGTCGTCGAGCGGTTCAGGTAGAGGAACGGGTTCGACGGGTTCAACTCGATGGCCGACGAATAGGTGCTCACCGAATTGGTGTACTGCTTGATGAGCGACTGCGTGACGGCGCGTTCGAAGAGCACGGTCCATGCGGGGTTGCTTGCGTTAAGCTCCTGCACATACTGCTTGTCGAGCATCACCAGCGTGTCGGGCGCGATGTTGCTCTCGCGGCACGAGAGGGTGAGGTATTCGTTGCCGATGCGCTTCTTGAAATCGTCGACGCGTTGCAGGTGATAGGGTTTGGCTGCGGGAACCGAGTCGGGGCGCATGAGCGTGAACTTGAACAGCGGCAGCAGGCGCATCTCCTCGTGTCCGCCGTTGTGGCCCGTGATGCGGTCGAAGCTGCCTCCGGCGAACTTGCTGTCGAACGACAGCAGGCGGTCGAAACGTTGCGTGGTGTCGGCGTAGATCGAATAGGTGCTGTCGTTCAGGCGCGAACGGTATTCGGCGATTTTCCGCTGGGCGATCGAGCGGTCCTCTTTGGCGCCCTGCGGGTCGCGGAGCAGTTCGCGCAGCCGGCCGCGGTAGATGTAGGCGTTGGCGAAGTCGGGGTATAGCTTGATGGCCGAGGTGTAGTCCTCCACGGCGCGCTCGATCTCGCCCAGCTGGGCGTAGACGCCTGCGCGGTTGTAGTAGACCAGCACGTTGTTGGGCGAGTAGAGCGCCACTTTGTCGTAATCCTCCAGCGCGTGGTTGTAGTCGCCGATCTGCGTGCGCAGCATCGCGCGGTTGAAATAGGTCAGCGAGTTGGTCGAATCGAGCTGGATCACCTTGTCGAAATCGGCCAGCGCCTGCATCGGGCGGTTGGTGGCGTTGTAGACCAGCGCGCGGTTGAAGTAGGAGAGCAGGTAGGCCGAATCGCACTCGATGGCCTTGTTGAAATCCGCCTCGGCCTCCTTGTACTGTTCCTGCTGGAGGTGCAGCCCGCCGCGGCGGTTATAGCCGTTGGGATTCTCGCGGTTGGTGCGTATCGCGGTGTTGAAATTCTCGTAGGCGCGCGTGGTGTCTTTCAGGTGGAGGTAGCTCAATCCCCGGCAGATGAAGGCGTCGGCCACCTTGTTCTCCTGGCGGATGAACTTGTCGAAATCGTCGATGGCCTCCTTGAACTGCTGGTTCAGCAGGCGCGTCACGCCGCGGCTGTAATAGGGGCCAGGCAGGTCGGGGCGCAGCTCGATCGCCTCGCGGAAGTCCTGCAAAGCGTCGTCGTAGTTGCCCAGGCGCGAGCGCGTGATGGCGCGGTAGGTGTAGGCCTGCGTGTAGACGGGATTGAGCCGGATGGCCGTCGAGAAATCGTCCTCGGCGCCCAGCAGGTCGTCGAGGTTGTATTTGGCGATGCCGCGCAGGAAGTAGCCTTCGAAAGCGTCCTCGTCGAAGCGCAGCAGGGTGTTCAGCGTGCGGATGGCCTCCTGGTAGTCGTTGTTCATCATGCACGAACGTCCGACCCAGAAAAAATATTCCCGGTTGTACTGTGCGTGGGCTTTCGTGCCGCACAGCAGGGCGGTTCCCAATATGATTCCGGCGATGAGTTTCCGCATGCTGACTGATTTTGCTCTTTAAACGGGCTTTCCGTGCGATTTATTATTCCTGTTCGTATCCGAACCTGCGTAATTGCCGTTCGTTGTTGCGCCAGTCGTCGCTGACCTTGACGAACAACTGGAGGAAAACCTTCTTGCCGAGGAACTGTTCCATGTCTTCGCGCGCCGTCTGTCCGACCCTCTTCAGCTTCTCGCCCTTGTGGCCGATCAGGATGCCCTTCTGCGAGTCGCGGGCCACGTAGATCGTCGCCGCGATGCGGTCGATCGTCGGCTCCTCCTTGTAACTTTCGATCTCGATTTCGCAGCAGTAGGGGATCTCCTTGTCGTAGAACCTGAGGATTTTCTCGCGGATGATTTCCGAGGCGAAAAACCGCAGCGTCTTGTCCGTCAGTGTATCCTTCGGATAGAAGGCCGGGCCTTCGGGCAGCAGGTCGAGGATGGTCTTGAACAACCCTTCGATGTTGAAATTCTCCTTGGCCGACGTGGGGACGACCTGCGCCCCGGGGATTTCGGCCTGCCATTTGTCGACCAGCGCTTCGAGCGCTTCGGGCGTCGAGAGGTCGATCTTGTTGATGACCACGACGGTCGGAATGCCGCTCCGGCGGATGCTGTCGACGATTTCGGCCGAGCGTTCGCTCTGCTCCACGGTGTCCGTGACGTAGAGGATCACGTCGGCGTCGGTCAGGGCGCCCGTCACGAACTTCATCATCGACTCCTGCAACTTGTACGAGGGCTTCAGGATGCCGGGCGTGTCGGAGTAGACGATCTGGAAATCCTCGCCCGAGACGATGCCCATGATGCGGTGGCGTGTGGTCTGCGCCTTGGAGGTGATGATCGAGAGTTTTTCGCCCACGAGGGCGTTCATCAGCGTCGATTTGCCCACGTTGGGATTGCCGATGATATTTACGAAGCCGGAACGGTGCATTTTTTTTGCTTTATTCGCAGACAAAGGTAGGGATTTATTCGAATTTATCCTATATTTGTTTTACAATATGCTAAAATCGCACTGCCTATGAAAAAATGAGAACTTTTGATTCTTAATGCCGCTACGGCGGCACACGACATATAAAAGCGCATCGGCTTTTCTTCTTACATTCAGAACTTGGACACTTTTGAATCACAGAGAGGAATTAAAGTTGATGCTCGCGCTGTTTTACGGCGCGGGCATTCCTTTCATCTTTCTGTGCAGGCAGTCCAAGGCCTTGAATGTGGATGAACAGAGTTTGTCCGCGTTTTTTGTGTTTTGACATTTGCTCGATGTAAAACTCTAACTCCTTGAATGATGA
>OGHN01001286.1_pt1 | contig 10775 bp, 7 predicted proteins | sample 1571511 | NCBI WGS metagenome assembly OGHN01 (sample SAMEA2582024, study PRJEB24529) | metagenome | biome: Human gut stool | place: China | collected 2011 | reverse complement strand
ACTTTCGGCACCTTCGGTTCATTCGGTTTCTTCTGTCTCCTTGACTTTCTGCCCGAACCGCTATCTGATGAAGCATCTGCATCCAACAGCAAGAACTGCGCCTTCTTTTTCAGATAATCTGTTACCGTGAATTCTGCACTACATTCATACTTCAAAAGCCGTTCTTTTAATTTTACATCCTCTGAGAAAACAGAGAAGCGGTCTTCAAACTGTTTCCTAGCCACCTTATTGTCTGTATCAAGATTCGACTTTCTGATTAAATCACTCAGAATGCCGATTTTGTCAAGAAAATACATAGCTCCCTTATGAATACGGTCTTGCAGCTCAGCCTGTCTTACATCAGGATTTCGGGCAAGCATACCCGTATACTGCACACGGAATTTATCCGATACGGCTATAAGACTCTTCAGCACCACCTGCAGCTTCTGATACTCGCTTACCACGCGCGGATATTTACCATTAAAAAACTCTACCAGGCAGCGCATCAGATGCTCATAGCTGGCTCTGATGGAATAAAAATCGAAGAGTTCGCTGATGCAATAAATGATGTATTGCAGCTCCAGACTGCTGATTTGCTCCTGACTAGGCGCAGCAAGCTGGCTGGTGAATGCATCCACCGTCTGACTGCTGATAATGGCTCCGCGAGAAAGCGGTTGACTGAGCACCATGCCCTCCAAAGTCTTGCAGCGGCTCAGCGCCACATAGGTCTGACCATGGGTAAAAGAATGAGAAGCATCGATGATGGCATGTTCGAAAGTAAGTCCCTGACTCTTGTGGATAGTTATCGCCCACGCCAGACGCAGAGGATACTGCATGAATTTTCCTTCCACCGTCTCCTCTATCTCCTTGGTTTTCTCGTTCAGCGTATATTTCGCATTGGTCCACTCCATTTTCTCCAGATCAAACTCCTCGCCCGAATCCTTACTGCGAACGGTAATCTTGCTGCCGTCTTCATCGGTCCTAACCCCTATCACCTCGCCTATCATACCATTATAAAAACGGTGCTGCGGGTCGTTCTTGATGAACATCACCTGTGCTCCCGGCTTCAATGTGAGCCTGAAATCGGCAGGATAAGATGTTTCAGGGAAATCGCCCTCTATATCTGCTGTAAAAGAAAATGACTGCGCAGGCAAGGCAGCAAGCTGCTGTTCGTTAATATACTGGGCAGGTGCATTATGGGTGGTAAGCCTGATATAATTGCCCTCCTTAGGTGGTACAAAATTTGGAACATAGCGCTGGTTCAGAGCCTGCAGCGTAGCTTCAGAAGCCTTGTTCTCCCTAATCTGGTTGAGCAGCGAGATAAACTGTTCATCCTGCTGCCTGTACACCTTTTTAAGTTCGATGGTGAGATAACCCACCTGCTTCAGAGCGTTGCTGCTGAAGAAGAAAGGAGTATCATAATGCTGCCCTAAAAGATGCTCTTCCTGTGGCGTAACAACAGGTGCGAGCTGCTGCAAATCGCCTATCATCAGGAGCTGCACACCACCGAAAGGCAAATCGTGGCGCTTGCGATACTGGCGAAGCACAGAATCTACAGCATCGAGCAAATCGCTACGCACCATACTGATTTCGTCGATTACCAACAGGTCGATGCTTCGGATGATATTGCGCTTGAGCTTGCAGAACTGATAGCGTTTCTGTTCGCCGCTGCCAAAGGTCGTGCCCGGCACGTATGGCGAGAAGGGAAGCTGGAAGAACGAATGGATGGTCATTCCTCCGGCGTTGATGGCTGCAATGCCCGTAGGAGCAAGCACAATCATTCGTTTTGGCGACAGTTCTTTCAATCGCTTGAGGAAGGTCGTCTTACCTGTGCCCGCCTTTCCGGTAAGGAAGAGGTTGGCATTTGTCTTTTCTATGATATTCCATGCCAGGATGGATTCTTCGTTCATTTCCATACAGATTCTTTTTTGTACCAGATTTTATATCAGAACCAGATTTCTTCTTATATTCAAATCTAGATTTCTTCCGTGATTTCGCTCATCTCCTTACGCTTCTTCTCAGCGCGTGGACAGTCTTCGGCAATATGACCTACAGGGATGACGACCACCGCCTCATAGCCCTCACGCGGAAAGAACTGCTGCATCTTCGCCGTATCATAATTGCAGACCCAGCAGGTGCCCAGTCCCTTTTCGGTGGCAGCCAGACAGAGATGCTCTGCCGCTATCGCCACATCAATATCTCCATGCGGTTTCTCATCATATCTGCGCACCCAGTTCTCATTCACGTTTTTCATACCTATAATATATATAGGAGCCGTCTTGAACCATTCGCGGTCATAGCATTCCTGCAGTTTCTTCTTCGCCTCTTCTGAGCGCACGATGAGCCAGCGCCAAGGCTGCCTGTTCACTGCCGATGGTGCCAGGCGCACACACTCCATGATATAGTCCAGATCCTCCTGGCTCAGCGCCTCCGGAGTAAACTTGCGAGCCGAAAAACGCTCCTGGCTCAATGCCAACATGTTATTCTTATCATTCATATCGTTCAGTTTTATGATGTTTCAATACTAGCTTATGACCACAAAGGTAAGAATAAATCACGAAACGACAAAAAAACTTGAATGAAAAACTATCGTTTTCGGATTATTTTTTGTATTTTTGCACATCAAACCAGGATTTCTGGTGATAACAAGAGGTGTTAATGATAAGATATGATAGGACTGGCAGACTGCAACAACTTCTACTGTTCGTGCGAGCGAGTGTTTCGCCCCGACCTGACAGGGAAGCCCGTGGTTGTATTGAGCAACAACGACGGGTGCGTCATCGCACGCTCTGAAGAAGCCAAGGCATTGGGCTATAAGATGGGCGACCCGTTCTATCAGGTGAAGGAAAAACTGGAGGCTGAAGGAGTGGCTATCTTCTCCAGCAACTATACGCTCTACGGTTCGCTCTCCAACCGCGTGATGTCGATGCTATCCCATTATTCCCCACGCATCGACCAATACTCTATCGATGAGAGTTTCTTCGAGGCAGACGAATCAATTGCGAAAGTTTTCTTTCGGGAGCATGCGGAAGACCATCCTACTTTGTTCAAAAAAATGACAATAGACGAGCTATCAGAAAAGCCCGATAGCCTGCTCCATCGCTATGGCTCCAAAATATCGGCAGATGTACTTCGGGCTGTTGGAATCCCGATATCCGTAGGCATTGCAGAAACGAAGACATTGGCGAAAATCGGCTCTAAATTCGCCAAGAAATACAAGGGCTTCCAAGGCTGCTGCCTCATCGACACGGATGAACGGAGACACAAGGCACTGTCTCTCTTCCCCGTAGAAGATGTATGGGGAATAGGCAGACAGATAGCCCGAAAGCTCGATTATATGGGCATTAGGACCGCCGCCCAGTTTGCCGACAAGCAAGAAAGTTGGGTCCGCAGCCATTTCAATATCACCACCCTAAGAACATGGAAAGAACTGAATGGCGAAAGCTGCATCAGCATCGAGGAATTGCCGCAGAAGAAGAGCATCTGCACCAGCAGGAGTTTTGCCGACGAGGGCATTACCGACAAAAATGTGATAGAAGAAGCCGTGGCTAATTTCGCTGTACGTTGTACAGAAAAATTAAGGAGACAAGGTAGCGTATGTCAGGGCATCACAGTGTTCGCATGGACTTCCCGTTTTAACGAGCATGTGCCTGAATACACCATCCACGATTCCCTCACCCTGCCCATCGCCACCAATGCACAGGAAGAAATAGTAGGTGCTGCCCTCAGCATTCTCCGGGCTAAATACCCGAAACCGATGGCAGACAGCAGGCCCGATCGCTCCGACATGTCGTTTCACTTCAAGAAAGCTGGCGTTATCCTGTGGCAAATCTCACCCGACCATCCTCGCCAGCAAGACCTCTTCGACCCCATCGACCGAAGCAAGCAAAAAAAACTGATGGAGGCTATCGACGCCATCAACCGGAAGAATGGTTATGGCACCATACGCCAGGCCATACAAGGCACAGACTGCCGATTCGACCTGAAACGCGAGTACATGTCGAAGCAGTTTACCACGAACATCCATGATATTCTGAAAGTAAAAACAAGATGAATAAGAATAACGATAACAAGATAAAACTGACATTTCACCCTGCGGAATTCGGAGCCAAGATGCCTATTCCGCTGGCAGAGCAAAGCGTAAAAGCAGGCTTCCCTTCGCCGGCACAAGACTATATGGAGGGAGAGATAGACCTCAACGATATTCTGGTTCGCCATCGTGAGGCCACCTTCTACGTGCGCATATCTGGCGACAGTATGCAGGATGCAGGCATTCTGGACGGTGATCTAGCTGTAGTTGACCGTCAGATAGAACCCTCAAACGGCAATTTCGTCATCGCCTTCGTAGATGGCGAATTCACCATCAAGCAATTCAAGATGGATGAGAGCGGCACCTTCGGCTGGCTCATCCCATGGAACAAGAACTTCTCCCCTATCCGGGTAGATGAAACCAACCGCTTCATGATTTGGGGCGTGGTTACCTATGTGATTCATCAGATTGCGGAATGATTCATCTGATTGCGGAATGATTCATCTGATTGCGGAATAACTCTTAAAAATAAAAAACTCGGGATGCTTCTAACCTGAAACATCCCGAGTTTTTGATATCCTTCTTAATTTATGTCTTACTATTGCCTTTTATGCTTCCTGCTTCTTATACCCCACAAGTCCGTACCAGAGGATAACGAACTCGCAGAAGAGAGGAACGAACCAGGTGAACTGCCACGAACCGATATAATCGGCAAGCAAACCCTGAAGCACAGGAAAGACGGCACCGCCGAAAACACCCATCATAAACACGCCCGAAGCCTTGGAAGTATATTCCTTCAAGCCATCAACTGCCAGTGTAAAGATGCAACTCCACATCACACTATGGAACAATCCCACAGCCGCCATCAGCCACAGGTTCTCAGTAAACATGGAGATTGACATCAATACAATTGCCGCCACCGTAACGACGAGGAGCATAGGGCGAGGCGCTACGTTCTTCAAACCGGCAGAAACCATTCTGCCAATCATGAATCCACCCCAATAGAGCGTGGCAAGAAGGGCTGGAGAAAGATCGTAACCATGCCCCATCAGATCCATTGCATGGAGATTCATATTGTTGCCTATTCCCACCTCGGTTCCCACATAGAAGAAGATGGTAATCACACCATATTTCAAATGGCGGAACGACCAGATGCCGCGTTTCTTCGCATTCCTGGAATCATCAGAAGGAGTTGTCTTTCCTTCAGATTCCACATTTTGAGTTTCCTCTCTCGTACCCTCAATGTCAGGAAGATTCGCCTTGGAAGTGCTCCATGTTGTAAAGGCTATGATGAGCATCATCACCAGAAAAGGAATGGTGAGCTGATCGGCAGAAACACTATCCAGGGAAACACCGGCAAACATCACGCCCGTTACGAAGAAAGGAGCGATGGTAGTACCGAATGAATTCACCGCACAAGTGAAGTTCATGCGCTGCACAGGTTGAGTGCCCGGCAAAGGATAGGCAGCTATGTATGGATTGATCACCACCTGAAGCATTGCCGCTGACGTACCCATCAGATAAGATCCGAAAAGGAAAACGAAATATCCGAATGGTACGAAATCCTGCGAGAGATGCACGCCTGCCCCACCCCAATATTCAGCAATCAGCGCCGAAGCAAGATAGAAAGCGAGACCCAGCACCATTACCAACATCGAACGGATGAGCGTCTTCTTATAGCCCACTTTGTTGAGCAAGCGTCCCGTCTGCGCACTATTGAGCAGATAGCCCAGGAAGAAAGCGAAGGAGATGAGCGTTGCCAGGGAGTTCTTGGTAGTGGTAACCTCCGAGAGGAAAGCTATCTTCAAGGGGCCCTGACACTGACCGTTGACGGTAGTAAGGAAGCCCACTATAAAATAGATGAATGTCAGGAGTAGAAATGGTCCAGCACTCCTAAGCGTTATCGATTGTTTCATGTTTATCTAGGTTTAAATTAGAGAAAGTTACGCTATCGTCAGGTGTTTCGACGAATTAAACAATCCATAAAAACACCTGACTCTTATTTTCAAGAGTTTCTCTCTATATTACAAGATTTCATCTTCTAAAACCTTCATGGCACCCTTTGCCTTGATGTCTTCTACCATCTTCAAGTAAAGCTCTACGAAATGAGGAGCAGCCTTGAGATCGGTACTTGTAAAGGCTGAAATGCCGAGAAAATCGAGCGCATCATCGCTATCGATGGCCTTATGGTCATCAACGGTAAGCCATGGATCTGCCACTTCAAATGCATCACCATTGTCATCTACCTGATACTTCAGATAATGACGGTAAGCAGCAAAGAGGTAAGCCACACGCTTGAACTCCACATTTTGGCGCTTGCCAGAAGCATCATCAGCAATCATCTTCTCCAGGTTCGGCATTACGTAAACCGGGAACTTGCTGGCACCATCGAAGCAGAGACGAGTCACCTGGTCGCTGACCATGCGGTTGCCGAAGCGCTCAACCAGGCACTGCTTGTATGCCTCGAGATCAGTATCCTTTGGAGCTGGCACGTAAGGAGTAATGTCATCGTCCATGAAGGCACGTACAAACTTACGGATTCTCTCATCGTGCATGGCTGCATCTACCTTGCGGTAACCGCCGAGGAAAGATGGATAAGAGAGCAATGTATGAGAAGCATTCAAGAGAGAAAGCTTCATATTCTCGAAGGCAGTCACATCGTCGGTCATCTGAGCACCCACGGTTTCCCATGCTGGGCGACCGGCTGCAAAATTATCCTCTACTACCCACTGGATGAAATCCTCGCAATAAACAGGAGCCTCATCGCAAGTGCCGTTCTGAGCATTCAGTCGCTCGATGTCGGCAGGACGGGTAGCTGGAGTAATGCGGTCAACCATTGAGTTTGGGAAGGTAACGTTCTCCTCCATCCAGGCAGCGAGTTCCTTATCCTGAGCTCCCACGAAAGCCATGAAAGCCTTGCGGGCTGTATTGCCATTGTGCTGCAGATTATCGCAGGAAAGGATAGTGATAGGACCATTGCCTGCTGCCTTGCGGCGGCGCAATCCCTCGGCTACATATCCGAAGGCTGTAACCGGCTTGGCTGGATTCTCGATATCGTGAGCCACCTGCGCATTGTCGAGCATGAATTCGCCACTCTGACGTGAAATGTTGTATCCGCCCTCGGTGATAGTGAGGGTGATGATCTTGATATCCTTAGACGCAATCTTGTTCAGAATCTGTTCCTGCTCCTCAATGCCCCAATAGAGTTCAACGAGCGCACCCAACTGAAAAACCTGGATGCTGTCGTCGCATCCACATACGGTAAGGGTGTATTCACCGTCCTGCTTCTTCAGGGCGTGGTAGAGACGCTCATCGCCTGGGAGAATCATTGCTCCACAGATACCCCAGTTCTGCTGGGTATTGTTCTCGAGGAGCATGTTGGTCATGAACTCCAGATGAGCACGATGGAAGTTACCTACTCCGAAGTGCAGGATACCTGCCTTTACCAAACTGCGGTTATAAGCATAACCTTTTACTACCTGAGCTGCATTTGCTGCGTTTGCATTCATTAAATTTGCCATAATTCTTTTATTGTTAGCTGTAAATATTAATTGTTTATTCATTTTTGGGGAAGCAAGTAGCCGAGGAGTTTCCTCAGCTATCTTATCTCCCGTTTCCGATGGCAAAGATATTGCGTTTTTTCGAGATAAAAAGATATTTTTTTCGAAAAAAACTTGCAAACGTTCCCGCAAACGTTCCCAATTTCTGCAAACGTTTTAAATACTTTCAGGCGATTACCGAGAACCACTTTCTAGTGATTACCGGAAACCACGAAGTTTGATTATTCTCCCGTAGATTCTCTACATTTCATCGTGGTCTTCAACACCACCTGTCTATCTTCCATCTCCGGATTATTGATTTTCTCCATCACCAGTTCTGCCGCCTTTCTGCCCATCTCCTCCAGCGGAGGCTCCATGGTAGTAATCTGCGGAGATACTATGGTTGATAGTTCGGTGCCCGAAAAACCAGCTACGAAAATCTCTTCCGGCACTCGTTTGCCCAAGGCACGGAGCCGATTCTGCGCACCTATCGCCAAAGTATCAGTAAAGGCGAAGACGGCATCAAATTCCACCTTATTATATATAAGACGGTCGATGGCATCAGCTCCATCCTTGAAGGTCATTCCCGTCTTCACAATCAGCTCCGGGTCGAAGAGATGGAATTTCTCCATCGCCTCACGATAACCCAAGCCTCGCTGATAGGCATTATAAATGTCGTCGGGTCCCTGCAGATAGACGATGCGCTTCCTGCCCAGGCGGATAAGATGCTCTACCATGAAATAAGAATCAACATTATCATCCACCATCACCTGCGGCATTTTCAATCCGTATGGAATGCGGTCGTAGAAGACTATCGCCATACCATCTGCTGCCAACTGCTGATACATTTCTATGTTCTTGCGGTAGCTGCAGAGGCTCACAATCAGACCATCTACCATAAACTGCTCCATCATCTTCAGGTTCTCCAACTCCCGCTCCGGTTTCTCATCGCTCTCGGCAATCATCACCTTCTGGTTCTTTTTGTAGAGCACGTCCTGAATACCATTAATCACCTGCGAAGCATAAGGGGTATGCATCTCCGGCACGATGACACCAATGGTGTTCGTACGCCCCATCTTCAGGTTCATCGCCACCGGATTACGCTTGTAGCCGAGTCGTTTTGCCTCCTCAATCACCATCTCGCGCGTCTCCTTGCGAATGTTCTTGTCATCCGTCAACGCCCTGGAAACGGTAGAAACCGAGATGCAGAGCGAACGGGCTATATCCTTAATTGTTACATGTTTCATCATGATGTTTTTATAAAAATTCGTTCGTCTTTTAAAATTGTCGATGCAAATATACAACTTTTCCTTTAAACCGACAACATTTCTCAAAAAAAGTGCTCATAAAATGCTATCTGAATATTACATTTTACAACTTCATTTTCCTGAATCTAAAAAGAGAACGATTGCAACAATCTTCAATCCCATATTTCTTCTCATCTTCTTTTGCCGCCTCATTAAAAAGTTGTACCTTTGCAGTCGAATTTTCAGCAAGAACCAGGCATTACGCCTTATAGAGAACAGAATTTTCAGCAAATATATGTAATTAATATGTAAAAACAGCAGTAGTTATGAGCATTAATATCAAGAGAAATCAGTTGAAGAGAGTAGTTATCGTAGGTGGCGGACTCGGTGGTCTTCGTTTGGCAGAAGACCTCTGCAATTCAAACCTGCAGGTGGTGTTGATCGATAAGAACAATTTCCATCAGTTCCCTCCGCTTATCTATCAGATAGCTTCGGCAGGTATCGACCCAAGTTCCATCTCCTTCCCTTTCCGCCAGATTTTCCGCAAGCGCAAGAACTTCTACTTCCGCATGGCAGAAGCGAGAGCCGTATTCCCAGACAAGAAGATTCTGCAGACTTCCATCGGTAAGATTGAGTACGATTACCTGGTGTTCGCAGCAGGAACCACTACCAATTTCTATGGCAATGCCAACATCGAGAAGTGGGCGATTCCGATGAAGACCGTTTCAGAGGCAATGGGATTGCGCAACGCCGTACTGAGCAACCTGGAGCGTGCACTGACCTGTGCCACAGAAGAGGAGCGACAGGAACTTCTGAACGTGGTCATTGTAGGCGGTGGTGCCACAGGTGTAGAGATTGCCGGAGCCCTCTCAGAAATGAAGCGCTACGTGATTCCTTATGATTATCCTGATATGGACTCATCTCTGATGCACATCTATCTTCTGGAAGCGGGCGACAGACTGCTCGCCGGAATGTCACAGGACTCTTCTAAGAAAGCATACGAATTCCTTACCAGTATGGGTGTGGATGTACAGTTTGGCAAAATGGTAACCGACTACAAGGACCACAAGGTTCTGATGAAGGACGGTCAGGAGATTCCTACCCGTACCTTCCTCTGGGTATCAGGTGTAAAGGCACAGCCTATCACAGGTATCGATGGCGACCATCTGGGCCGTGGTTTCCGAATCGTAGTAGATGAATTCAACCGCATCCCTGGCATGGACGGTCTCTTTGCCATCGGCGACCAGTGTATCCAGACCACAGACCCAGCTTATTCTGGCGGTCATCCACAGTTGGCACAGGTAGCCATTCAGCAGGCAGCACTCCTGGCTAAGAATATCCAGAAGATTGCCGAGGGAACCACTGATTCCCAGCTCAAGCCATTCCGCTACAAGAACCTGGGTTCTATGGCTACCATCGGAAGACACAAGGCAGTGGTAGAGCTTGGCAAGTTCCACAGCCAGGGCTTCTTTGCCTGGGTATTGTGGCTGGTAGTTCACCTCCGCTCTATCCTTGGCGTAAAGAACAAGGTAATGGTAATGCTCAACTGGCTCTGGAAGTACGTAAGCTATAACGATTCTATCCGAATGATTACCTACGCCACCAAGCCTAAGGAAGTGCGCGATCGATTGAAGCGTGAACAGACCACTCACCTCGGCACCGACTTGCTGGAGAATGAAGAAGAGGAAGAGGAAGCTTAAGATAAGGAGATAGATTAAGCTTAAATGCTTAAGATAACGAGATAGAAAACGGGTGTATCATTCTATAATAGATGATACACCCGTTTCTTTTATACTGTCTTCCAAAACAGTTTCTTTTATGCAGGTTCCAGAAGCCGATACCTCTATTAAGTAGATTCTCTTATCACAGTTTCACCTCTCAATGCAATTTCCTCTATCCTTCTATAACCATCGGCAATATGCTCGAGCAGCAGTCGGCAACTTTCCTGCGCCATTTTCTCAATAGGCTGCTCCACTACCG
>OGHN01001280.1_pt1 | contig 10815 bp, 8 predicted proteins | sample 1571511 | NCBI WGS metagenome assembly OGHN01 (sample SAMEA2582024, study PRJEB24529) | metagenome | biome: Human gut stool | place: China | collected 2011 | reverse complement strand
ACTGCGATTACGATTTTGAGGAGCTTGTCCCACCAGGTTGATTTTGTTGACATAATAATTGGGGTTAAGTTAAGTAAATACGCATAATCGGCTTATACTATCTTGATATAAACTGGTTTTCAATATTTACTTATGGGTTATTTATAATAATGAAGATTGATTGAAATGTTATCAGGGGATAGGGGTACGGACGGGCAGACGGCCTTTCAATAACGGGATAAGGCTTGAAATCCGTTCCGCCCCGTCTTTTACCCTGTTTCAGTCCGGCGGGTTCTTAGCCCAACGGATTCTCTTCTTCTCCGTCGTTTCCGCCACCGCCGCCGTTGCCGCCCGACGAACCGTCCTCTTTGGGATTGTACAACTCGAACGCCACGTTGTTCGGCCCGCCTTTGGTCGTTGCTCCGGAATCATTCACCAGACGCAGGCCGCTGTCGGTGAGGAAACGGATATTCACCTTGTCGATATTCTTAACGGTGGAGTCTTCCGATTTCACGGTGCCTTTGCTGTGGAAAGTGGTGTAGAACACGCCGAGGCCGTCCAGTTTTACGCTGTCGCCGTCTGTCAGCTTGCGCTTGATGTTGCGTACAAGGGCGGTGACTACGTGCTCCACGTCTTCGGCGGACATACCGCCCAGTTCCTCAATCTCTTGCGCGATGCGCTTGGTGTCGTACAGGCGGGAGTTCTTGGCTTTCCGCTTCAAGTAATACAGTTGCGGGGAAGTCTTGTCCCCGACTTTCTGATAGCGTTGTACACGCTCTACGATAATTGCCATGATGAAATTAGGTTTTAATTGGTAATATTGATTATTGATTGCTGACGGTCAGAGGAGAAGTCTCCGCGGCGATATTCCTTACCTCGTTTCGTTGAAACAAAGATACGGCAGGCACAAGGCGGAAAATACGTTTCGGTAAGGTTGGGTAGTCTTGAGTAGGGATAAGTAAGGTTATGTAAGGATAAGTAAGATTGAGTTGTTTTGAGTAAGGATAAGTAATGTTATGTAAGGATAAGTAGGTTGAGCGGTTTTGCGTAAGGATAGGTAAGATTATGTAAGGATAAGTAAGCTTAGGCGACGCTCGGTACGTTTGAGTGCTGTTAAGTACGTTTGAGTGCTGCTAAGTACGATTGGGTAACAATGACAGACAGATAGTACAAACAGACTTTCAACATTTACTTATTGTATTAAATTATAATAATCATGCAAATAATAGCAAAAAAGTGTTATCTTTGAGCATCCTTCTTTCCGCAAGGGGAGTAAGGTGCGTTTTTTTCGATGGGGCGTCCCCCCCGACGTTTTTTTGTAAAGCAGATAAGATAACCCCTTACATAAACCAAAAAAAATAACAAACTAATGGATAAAAGTCCTGTATGTACCTGCCTGATGAAGCAGGATTTGGAAGAAGCCGCCGACCCTTATGAGTTTCTCGACGAAAACTACTCAATCCCCGGTATCCTCGACAATTTGGATAAACTCTCCCAGAAAGAATTGAAATGCGCCTGTTGCCTGTTTGGCGTGGCGTTGCAGAAAGGCTGCAAGAAGAAAAAAAGACGGTGGTAGAGGATGATATACCGTCCGATATAATTGCTTATCCCGCTGAAAATCACTATCTTTATATCTCCAACCATAATTAGGATTACCGTAAATTACCCCACATGGAACAGGCAGATGAAGATATTGTAGAGAAAGCGTTTGTCGTGCGCAGCTACGGCAAAGGCGAATTGGCGAGCATGTATATAGGCGGTGTGCAACAGCAGACGGCCGTCAAGCAGTTTAACGAATGGATACGCACCGCTCCCGGACTGGAACAGCAGTTGCAGGAAACGGGCATGACGCCTACCGCAAGACGGTACACGCCCGCGCAAGTGCGACTTATAATAGGGGTGTTGGGGACGCCATGATTTCCACCTCACAGGATAAATCCATTCCGCCCGTAAGACGGATATTTCCGTTTCACGGGATGAATTTATTTCTCTCGCAGGATGATTTATTTCATCTCGTAAGAGGAATGAAACTCTTTGTCATACATAGATACTTTCTTTTAATATTCGTTGTTTCAGGCGGCTGTTCATACGTTCTCGTATCCTTATCAAGTCTACCGGGCTTCCCAACAGATTTTCTAATTCGTTTTGAAAACGTTCCAGCGTGAGGAGTGAAGGAGCATCTCCTTCGTAGCAGATGTCGACATCACTGTGCTCTGTCTGTTCACCACGGGCAACGGAGCCGAAAATACCAAGGCGTTTCACACCGTATTTGGCGGCGGAGTGTGCCTTGTAGGTACGAAGTAACTCTAATATTTCGGTAGTCGATTTCATGGGATTATGCTTTTATGTATTGCTATGTGATGCTTATACATTGTACACAAAGATACTAATAGTTTTTTAGAAACGGCTTTGTCTCGCGGCTTTTTTCTTTTTTTTGAGAAATGCGGGCAGGAGCGAGGCAAGGTACTTCTTTATCCGTTTCCAGCGGGATGCGGGGCGTTGGCGCAGCCGTATCAGCGCGTGGGCGTACAGGCAACAATCGCAGCGCAGGTGGGCGAGGGGCGTGCCGTAAAGGTTGTCTAACGATTCGGGAAAGGTGCAGTAGGAGTGTAAAAGGTCGTAGAGGTCGGGAGTGGTTTTTAGTTCTTCCAACAGGGCGCAGTAGCGGTGAGGGCAGGGATGTTTCTCTGTCAGGTCGGGAAATGCCGTTGAGGGGGCTGTCGTCTTATCGGTGCTATCGGCAATCTCCTCGTTTTTTTCTTCGCTTGTTTCTTGTTCCTTTTTCATGGCTTTTTTTTAATCGGGTTAATAGTGTGTTCCCCCGTCAGCCATAATAAAGAATGGCGTGGAAACTATTGATATTATTATCCCACCCCTGAGGCTCTGGTAAGACCGTACAAGAGAATAATAATAAGCAATAGCTCCACGCCAAACTTTTATATAACAGAGTTATACGCAAGCCGGACGTGGAGAGTCTCACTTATTACTCGTTCTTGTGAAAATTTACCAGACTTTCGTAGGAGTGACGAATAATAAAATGATTTTCTCCAAATCAAGAAAAACACATCTTCTCACAACGCCGGGAGAAGACCGGGACAAAGATAAACATTTTTCCGGTTGCCCGTACGAAATGGGGAGATATTGTTTGGGTTCATTTTTGGGGTCACTTCCTTATTGACCCTATTTCCCCCGCCTTTTATTCCTTTTTCTATACTTATCTCCTTGCTTTACAATGAGTTCCTGTTCCAAGCCTTTCTTGAGAATACGCTTGGCGGTGGAGAGGGAAATGCCGAGATTTTGGGCGGCGAAGGTGAAGTCACTGTAAGAAAAAGAGCGTGGCAAGTCGGCCAGTATCTGGTCGAACTGGTGGAAGTGCCGCATGAGGACGGGCTGTCGTCCGGTGTCGGGCAGTGTGGTTCCCAGCAGCAGACTGTGTTCAAGGATTGTGGCTACAATCTGCATGGCGGCGTTGAAATCGGCATCGGTGCAGGCATACTCTTTGGCGTAGCGGTAATCGTCCCATTTGCGGAAAATGGTAAGGATGGATGCCAGGCGCATGGCAAGCAGCCCGTGACGGAATACAATGCTGCTGGGATATTCGCGTCCCTCTACCAAAGCGGATTTGAGCCACAGTGAGAACTGTTGCGTGTGGCGTTCCCACTGTTCGGGGGTAAAGGTGACGAGGGTGGGAGAGTCCAGCAACAACTTGTGCATATCGAACAGCTTCTGCCCCAGTGCGCGGAAGTGCGCGCGCAGGTCTACACGTCCTTCGCCGGGGGAGCAGGTTTCCCAATGCAGGCTGAGCTGACGGGTGTAGATGAGGAAGCGGCTGTACAGACCGTTTTCGTGTGAATGGAAGAAGTTGATGAACTGCTCCTGTGTGCCCGATATGGCGAGTGCAAGGTGAGGATGAGGTACGACTATCGGGTCGCCGTCTGCCTTGTACGACTGCGAGATTTCTTCGTGGTGGGCGGCTTTGCAGAGGATGTCCTCGTATTTGCCGTAGTCTTGGGTGAGCGAAGAAATGAGGGTGTTGATTTCGGTAGACGCCATGTGGCAACCGAGTTCGCCATTGGTGGCAAGCTGTTCCAGCAGGCGGCTTTTGCTGGTGGTGGCAGAGGTTTTCAGATACTTGCCTTTGGGTTCTTCCGGCTTCTTGTCGGTGTCGGGAGAGCGGTGCTCACGTTGGGCTTGATGCAGTTCGTTGTCCCACTCGGCCTGTGCTTTCTCGAAAGCCTTTTTCTGTTGGCGGCGTTCGTCGTCATAGTGCTCCTGAGTGGCGTCGAGCAGGCTGATGATAAAGGCCAGTACGCCTTTTCCCGCTCCGGCGGCGGCTATCAGGGCAAGGTAGAAATGCGGCGAATAGAGGGCGTTCTTATAGAAGAAACTGACGTGTGGGAAGAGGGCTCCGCAACAGCTCAGGCAGCCCAGCAGTACGATGTCCCGTTCGCGCAGGTCGCCGGAGTACTTTACGCACTCTTTGAGCAGTGCGGGCAGTCCGTCGTAAACGCTGTCGGGAATGTAGGGAGAACTGGCGCGCAGTTCGTTGTTTTTCTCCAACAAATCCGCGTCTTCGAGAGCTTCATCGGGCGGCTCGGAGGGGTCATATAGAACCTGACCCCTATTTTGAACCCTGTTGTGCTCTTCCGTTTTTTGCGGAAGTGATTCAATGAACTGATAACCAGCGTTTATGCGTTGGCGAATGTCCTCGGCTGTAAAATCGGTCGCAGAGTAGCGGCGGGTGAAAATACGGGTGATTTCTTCCAGCTCTTCTTTTGAAAATCCTTTACTGCGTGCCACACGTCCGAGCTTCAGCGCAAGGTAGTTTCGTTCGCCTCGGCGGAAAGGGTTGCGATGCTCGAAGTCGTTGAGGAATTGGGCGAGGAAACCGGGAGCGGCATCGGGGGTGGAAGGAGTGGCGGAGTTAGAAGCAGTGTTGGAAGTAGTGTTGGAAACAGTGTTGGAAACGGTGTTCGGGGCAGAGGCGGAAACTGAGGCGGAAGCTGCTGCCGTACCTGCGTCTGTTGTATCTGCGTTCGTACCTGTTCCTGCATTTGCAACTCCTGTTGTATCTGTTCCTGCTGTATCTGTTCCTGTTCCTGCTGTTGCTCCTGTTTTTGTTTCCGATGTCCTTCTTCCTGTTCCCGAACTCCTATTTCCTGCATTTCCATTCCCTGCAATCTCCCTTTCCGCAACTCCCCCTTCCGGGCCCGTCATTTCCTCTTCCCACTGCATCCGGAACGTTTCCGCACCGGGGTTGTAATACGCGTCGGCATCCCACGAGTAGAAGCTGGGCTGCGTCAGTATCTTGCACTTGGAGTCGTAATCGTGTCCGGCATGGCGGCTCACGGCTTCTCCTACGGCGGCGTACAACCGCTCATAGTTCCGTTCCACATCCCCGGCGGCCACGAGCGCGAATGCGCGTACCCCGTTGTGCGAGAAACTCATGTGCGCCACCACCACGTAAGGCAGTTGCCGCAACAGGCCGCACACTTCGGCGGTGCGCGCTCCGGTGTGGTCCATGTCTATTTGCAGCAGTCCGCTGTGCCTGACGAGGTTCTTTACCGCATGTCCGCCGCTGCACACGCCGGCGGGTACGATGCAGGGCATCCTGTCCTTTACGGCCTGCGCTTCGGCTTCATGTCCCGGCAGGGCTGCGAGGCGCATATACTCCTCTACGCGTGCCTTGAACATATCGCTGCGCACATTGTTTACATACTGTCGAAGGCTGATGATCCGTGATGTTTTACTTCGGACGGAGCCGAATTCGGAGATTTCTATCTCTCCCTCTGTACATGTAGTTACCATGTCTTTGTTTTATAGGATGAGTACTGATTGAAGCAGGCTGTCTCCGATGCATGCAAAGCGCGGTCGGAAGACAGCCTGTTCAACGTTTGTTACCACAAAGTTACTGAAAATAAAACGGACGCTTTTTCCTGCCTATACACTTTGCGCCACCTATTCCGGTGTGTCCCAACGCATTGCATTTGTGTAAATGTATAAACATACTTATGGGGGATATTTGTACTTTATTAACGGTTCAGCGCCCTTTCCCGTTCCTTTTCCCGCTGCGCCAGCTTTCTTTCGTAGGCCTTAATCAGTTTCTCACATCCCTTTACTATCCGCTTCAACGTGTGGTAGGCTTCATCGCTTACTTCGTAGTTTTCGTCGGTAACGATTTTAATACACTCCATGGCTTTTCTTACTCGATTCAGATGTGCCCATCCTTCTTTTTTTTAGTTTCCATAATGATTCATATAATGTTTCGTCTCCAAAAATAAAGGCGGCAAAGATATTCTAAATTTCCTGAAAAATAATCATGCCGACAGCCTTTTATATCGGATATATATCCGTATCTTTGCATGTAGAACAGACGAACAAACAAAATGAAAATAAAGACAATAGCTGCCTTGCTATCGTGCTGGGTAGTTCTGCTCTGCCTGCCGGGATGCGGGCGCAAGCCTCATGCCGGGCGGTATAAGATAGCTCTTGTCCACTCCTACGAAGCCGGGTATCCGGATGCCGGACGCACCCGGGAAATGCTGAGTGACGCGCTGGCCAGGCGCGGCATCTCCTGCGACTTCCGCGAATACTTCCTGGACTGCGACGACCTGCTGCCCGCCAAAGAAGAAGAGCGCTGCTCGGACTTCATCGACGACTTCACCCGCTGGGGCGCCCGCCTCGTGGCGGTGCTGGACGACCAGGCGCTCTACTCACTCATGGCCTGCGGCAATCCCCGCCTGCACGACCTGCCCGTGGTGTTCGGCGGCGTAAACTATCCCAACCGCAAGCTGCTGGAACGCTATCCCAACGTGACGGGCTATGCCGACGCTCCCGACTACCTGAACACCATACGCATGGTGGAGCGCATCATGGGCAAGTCCCGCGTGTGCGTGATAAACCGCAACAGCGTACTCGACCGCTTCATCTGGGACGACCTCACCGGGCAGCTCCGCGGGAAAGGCTACGAAATCTACTGCGGACAGATAGGCATGCACGTGTCCGTTCACCGGGGGCTGAGCAGCGCCCTGCCGCCCGCAGCGTCCGGCATGAGCGGGGAGAACGAACGGTTCGACACCACCGCCATCGTCCGGCTGAACGGCGACTCCATTTCGCTCACCCAAATGGCATGGACGGGGCACGGCAGCCGCACGCTCTGCCTTTTCACCAGACGGGAATTCATAGCCGTGCACTCCGCCAACTTCTTCCGCAACCCCTGCTTTGAAACCGTGAACGAGGGCTTCGGCATGTCGGACTACGCTCTGGGCGGCTACTTCGCTCCCCTCGAAACGCAACTGGACGACATGGCGCAGGGCATCGCCGAACGTCTCCGAGGCGGGACGCCCGACAGGCAGGTGCGGTATTGCGCCAAGCGGTACGTCGTAAACTGGCACGTGCTGCAACGCTACGGCATCCCCCTGAGCCGCATCCCCAAGGAGTACACCGTGATGTACATCCCCTTTACGGAACGCTATCGTTACACCTTATTATATATAGCCACCCTTTCCGGGCTTCTCCTGCTGCTGCTCATCGTCTTTCTTATCCGCAGCCTCTCCGTGGAGCGCAGGCGCAAGCGTGAGGCGCAGCACTCCCTGCGCTACGAGCACGAAACGCTGACGCTTGCCATCAGCGGCAGCTCCACCTACGTGTGGCGCCTGGAAGGCGAGGGGATTATCTGCGACCCGCACTTCTACGACCTTATCCGCCACCCGCGCGAGCGCATCACGCTGGACGAGATAATACACTTCCTGCATCCCGACGACCGCGAGCGTTTCTACCGCAGCTATCGTGCCTCGGAGAACGTGCATACCCATAAGGGGCACTACCGCTTCGACTTCACCGGCGGGGGCTACGAATGGTGGGAACTGCGTTACAGCACGCTGCCCGCCACCGCGTCGGGCGGCAGGCACATCATTACGGGACTGTTGCAGAACATCCAGGACGTCAAAGACCATGAAGAGGAACTGATACAGGCGCGCCGTCTGGCGGAGCACGCCGAGCTGAAACAGTCGTTCCTGAACAACATGAGCCACGAGATACGCACGCCCCTCAACGCCATAGCGGGCTTCGCCAATCTGCTGGTGTACGACCCGGAGCTGTCCGAAACGGAGAAGCGGGAGTATGCCGGCATCATCGACACCAACACCAAACTGCTGCTGAAACTGGTGGACGACGTGCTGCAACTCTCGCGCATGGAAACCGCCAACATGTCTTTCGACCTGCGCCGCGAAAGCGTACGCCACCTGCTCGAAGCGGTTTACCGGACACACAGCGTACTGATAAAACCGCCGCTGGAGTTCATCGCGGATTTCCCCGCAGAGGACGCCTTCGTGCACGCAGACCGCATGCGCCTGACGCAGGTCGTCACGAACTTTCTGAACAACGCCGGCAAATTCACGTCCGAAGGCCATATCAGGCTGGGATACGTCCGCCTGCCCGCCACCCGCGAAGTGAGCATCTACGTGGAAGACACCGGGATAGGTATTCCGCAAGAGGAACGGGAGATGATTTTCGCCCGCTTCTACAAGCGCAGCGAGTTTTCGCAAGGCGTGGGACTGGGGCTGCCCATCTGCAAAGTCATTGTGGAACGGCTGGGCGGACGCATCGAAGTAAAATCGCAAGTGGGGCGGGGAAGCCGGTTTACGGTGGTGCTGCCTTGCGCGGAATAGTCATATATACCTTTTTTCCGATGACATATACCGTATTTACATACCTGCTGACGCTATTCTTAAAAAATGTAGCAGAAATGTAATGCAAGTACATATTATTTTGCTTATCTTTGCCAATGTTTTCAGAAATATAACATTTTACGAAACTAATTAAAAACAATTATGTTAAAAAGACTAAGACTTATTTTTACGCTGATGCTGGTTCTGGCAGCTGCGGGCGTAAATGCGCAGGTTACCACTTCCGCCATCAGCGGCAAGGTGACCGACGAACAGAATGAAACAGTGATCGGAGCGACGATTGTTGCTGTTCATGAGCCCTCTGGTACACAGTACGGCGCCATCACCAACGTGGACGGACGCTATACCATTCAGGGTATGCGTACGGGCGGCCCGTACAAGCTTACAGTGTCTTATGTAGGTTATCAGAGCGCGGCGTTTACCGGCATCATGCTGGAATTGGGTAACACTTACACACAGAACGTAAAACTGCACCCCAGCTCGGAGTTGCTGGATGAAGTGGTAGTCGTAGCCGACGCCAAGACCAAAAGCGGCGCTGCCACCAACTTCTCTACAAACGCCATCGAGAATACCCCGACCGTAGACCGCAACATCTACGACATCGTGAAGAACAGCCCGCTGGCCATGACTTCCAAAAACGGCGGTATCACGTTTGTTGGCTCCAACAACCGCTACAACAGCTTCCAAATCGACGGTACGGTAGCCAACGACGTATTCGGCCTCTCTGCCGGCGGTACGAACGGCGCTCAGACAGGCGCCAATCCCATCTCCATGGACGCCATTCAGGAAATTCAGGTGGTGGTAGCCCCCTACGACGTCCGCCAGAGCGGATTTACGGGCGGCGGCATCAACGCCATCACCAAGCAGGGTACGAACGAAACTCACGGTTCGGCTTACACCTATTTCAACAACCAGAACATGTATGGCAAGTATAGCGCCGTACGCGGCTACGAGAAGTCGCCGATGTCTCAGCAGTTCGACCGTACTTACGGCGGTACGCTGGGCGGCGCCATCATCAAGAACAAACTGTTCTACTTCGTCAGCGCGGAAGGCAAGAAGAACAGCTATCCTTCAAGCACTTACCCGGGCTATACCTCTAACTATATCACCAGCGCCACCGCCAAGCAGATTGCCGACCAGTACAAGAATCTGACCGGCATCGAAGAGGCTTACGGCGAACGTGACATCGAACAGAAATCTTTCGGCCTCTTGGCGCGTGTGGACTGGAACATCAGCGAAAAGCATAAACTCGCCGTACGCTACCAGCACAACAACTCTTATAAAGATGTGTACGGAGCCAACTCCACCACTTACTACTTCGGCAACAGCGGTTACCGCATGAACAACAAGATGAATTCGGTAGTGGCCGAGTTGAACTCCCGCCTGAGCGATAACCTCTACAACGAGCTCCGTGCATCGGGCACGTTCGTTCGCGACTTCCGCGATACGGAATATGCAGGCCCTTGCGTGCAAATCAAGAATGTATTGGGCGGTGACGGTGAAACGAAGATTACAGCCAACATCGGTACGGAATTCTCTTCCGGCGCCAACAGACTGAATCAGGATGTATACAGCTTCGAGGACAACCTCTCCTGGTATCTCGGCAACCATACCCTGACTTTCGGTACCCACAACGAAATCTACAAAATCAGCAACTTGTTTATCCAGGCTTCGGAAGGCGCGTGGTACTACAACTCGCTTGATTTGTTTATGGCGGACAAACCTTATCAGTTTACTTATAAGTATAGCGATCCCGCTCTTACGGGTGGCGACTTGAAATATGCTCCTGTAATGAAAGCCGGACAGTTCGGCTTCTACGCTCAGGACAAGTGGGTGGTGTCGAGAGACTTCAACTTCACTTACGGTATCCGTTTCGATATTCCTTTGCTGTTCAATGATCCTACCGTAAACCCGGCTTTCAATGACTTTGCCGTAGAACGTAACCTCGGTGTACGTGTAGGCGAAACCCCGAGCGCCAAGCTGATGGTTTCACCGCGTGTAGGTTTCAGCTGGTATACAGACGAGGAGCATCGCACGCTTATCCGTGGCGGTGTGGGTATCTTTACCGGACGTGTACCGTTCGTATGGCTCAGCAACTCGTTCAACAATACGGGTATGGAACAGAAAGGTACTACCATCGCTCCCAAGG
>OGHN01001279.1_pt1 | contig 10825 bp, 9 predicted proteins | sample 1571511 | NCBI WGS metagenome assembly OGHN01 (sample SAMEA2582024, study PRJEB24529) | metagenome | biome: Human gut stool | place: China | collected 2011 | reverse complement strand
TCTGGACTATTTTTGCATCATTTCGAGTTGTAGCTTATGGAGTTGGTGGTTCTGAGGGCCACCATGGCGAAGGCGACGTAAAGCGCACCGCGCATGAACTTTCGCAACATGTACGACTCCAAAAAAACAGAGGAAGAAAAAGGCCGATTATTTTAGCCGTTTCCACTCCGTCTGAGAAGCCCCCGTTTCGTGTCCCCCAATCCCGTCGGGACCACCTAGGGAATACACCTTAGCCTGTGCCGCAGGCCATCCGCCGAGTCTCCCTAACCGACTTGACGCGCATCAACGAACCCCGAAATCGTCCGAAACGATACGAAATACCACCAGCGCCACACGCACAGGCGTTTCCCCCGAATCTAGGCAGAATGCCCATCCCCTGAATGCGTCCCGGGGCATCTCGCGATTCCCGAACCAATTCATAGAATGAAGGCTCGGGTTCCGCCTGAGAACCCGGGACCGGGCGAATCATTATTCTTCAACCGCTTGTCCGCAGGATCGTTTCCAAGTGTCCGCATCCTGCCTCCCCGGTCAGAATCATAAGGCCCAGATTCGGACAAACTCCGCCCGAAGACTGCCCCACTTTTCAAGCAAAAACCGGAGTCATCACCGTGGATCAGACCACTCAAATCATTCAGAGCATCAACAGCCTGCTCTGGGGCATGTACGGCCTCATTCCGCTGCTCGTCGGCACGGGCCTGTACTTCACCTTCAAGCTTCGATTCGTTCAGATCAAGCGCTTCGTCATGGCCGCCAGGCACGTCTTCGGCGGCATCACGCTCTTCGGCCGCAAGGCCGACAAGGACGGCATGTCCTCCTTCCAGTCGCTCGCGACGGCCATCTCGGCCCAGGTGGGCACGGGCAACCTCGCCGGCGTGGCCACCGCCATCGCCATGGGCGGTCCGGGCGCCATCTTCTGGATGTGGATCGCCGCCATCTTCGGCATGGCGACCATCTTCTCCGAAGCCGTCCTTGCCCAGCTCTACCGCACCCGCGACGCTCACGGCCACCTGACCGGCGGCCCGGCCTACTACATCAGCCAGGGTCTCGGCAGCAAGACGCTCGCCGCCTTCTTCTCGGTCGCGATCATCATCGCGCTCGGCTTCGTGGGCAACATGGTGCAGGCCAACTCGATCGCCGGCGCCTTCTACACGGCCTTCAACGTCCCGACCTGGGTCACCGGCATCTTCACCTTCATCATCGCCGGCTTCATCTTCATCGGCGGCATCCGTCGCATCGCCTCGTTCGCCGAAAAGATGGTCCCGATCATGGCCCTCATCTACGTCATCGGCTCGCTCACCATCATCTTCACGAACCTCGAAGGGGTGATGCATGCCTTTGAAATGATCTTCGTGGGCGCCTTCGACCCGATGGCCGCCACCGGCGGCGTCATCGGCGCCGGCATCAAGGAAGCCATCCGCTACGGCGTCGCCCGCGGCCTCTTCTCGAACGAAGCCGGCATGGGCTCGACCCCGCACGCCCACGCCGTGGCCCGCGTCAAGCACCCCGCCGAACAGGGGCTCGCCGCCATCATCGGCCTCTTCATCGACACGTTCATCGTCGTGAACATGACCGCCTTCGTAATCCTCTGCACGGGTTCGCTTGACGGCACGACGACCGGCATCGCGCTCACCCAGAAGGCCTTCACGCTCGGTCTGGGCACGATCGGCAACGGCTTCGTCGCGGTCTGCCTGCTCTTCTTCGCCTTCACGACCATCGTCGGCTGGTACTTCTTCGCCGAGCAGAACGTCAAGTACCTCGTCGGCGTGCGCTACGTCTCGATCTACCGCGTGCTCGTCCTCGCCTTCATCATGGCCGGCTCCTTCCTCCACGTCACCCTCGTGTGGGAGCTCGCCGACCTTTTCAACGGCCTGATGGCGATCCCGAACATCATCGCCCTGATCGGTCTGTCGAAGGTCGTGGGCCGCGCGCTCGAAGACTACGAGAAGAAGTTCCTCGCAGGCGAAACGCCCGAATTCGGCGAACTCGCCCCAGTCCCCGCCGACATCCCGCGCTACAACGGCGCCCCGGCCCAGGACCCCGCGCTCGAACCCAAGCCGCAGCATCACCGTCGCCTTGGCGGCCTGCGCAACCGCTTCCGCCGTCGTCCGCACAATGCGCAGGAAAACGACGCGTAAGCACGGCCCTCACCCAGACCTGAACCCCGCGCTTAGAAAAAGGACCCGCTTCGACGTTCGAAGCGGGTCCCGTTCATTCGCTTGACGGAAAGGACTTACTTGTCCTCGACCGGTTTGGATTCTGCCGACTTGGCAGGCGCCTGACTGCTCTGGCCCTTGGAACCGATGCTCTCAAGCGCCGTGCCGACGTGGTTGGCACCCTTCTTGAGGTCGGTGCCGAAACCGGCGACAGTGTTGCATCCGGCAAGCGCAACGGCGCCGCAGATCATCATGGCGGCAAGCATGATCTTCTTCATATTTACTCCTTGAAAGCGCCGCACCCGCGGCGGCCATGCGTTCAGTTTAGCCCAGCCGCAACGCTCGCGTTCGAACCTCGTACGCCTTGAGACAGTTTGTCCGCGGCGCCCGTCTCTTCCTGCCCATCTTCCTCGAGAAGACCAGCCGCCTCAATCGAACTCATCTTCTTCTGCATCACGTTCTGCCGCGTCTTCATCGCATCGAGGCTCGACTGCGCCTCGGAGAACTTCTTCTGCACCTTCGCGAAGCCCTCGGCAAACTGCAGGAACTCACCCTTGACCTCGCCGAGCACCTTCCAGACCTCGCTCGAACGCTCCTGAAGCGCAAGAGTCACAAAGCCCATCTGCAGGCTGTTGACGAGCGCCGATACGACCGTCGGCCCCGCGGGCGTGATCCGCCAGTCGCGCTGAAGCTTCTCGAAGAGCCCCGGAATCCTGATCACCTCCGCATAAAGTCCCTCGCTCGGCAGGTACATCACGGCGAACTCCGTCGTGTAGGGCGGCCTGACGTACTTGTCATGAATCGACTTTGCCTGCACAAGGACGGCCCTCTCAAGCGCCACCCTCGCTTGGGCGGCCGCAGCCGCATCCGCCCTCGACTCGGCATCAAGCAGGCGTGCATAGTCCTCGACAGGGAACTTCGAGTCCATAGGGAGCCAACAGGGGCCGTCTCCCGAAGCGCCCGGCATCCTCACCGCAAAGTCCACCGCCTCCCGGCTGCCCGGCACGACCCTCACCTGGGCGCCGTACTGCGCTGGCGTGAGGATGTTGGCGAGGATGGCGGCGAGCTGCGTCTCGCCGAAGGTGCCGCGGGTCTTCACGTTTGCGAGGATGCCCTTGAGGTCCCTGACGCTCTCGGCCATCGTACGCATCTCGCCCAGCCCCGTCTGCACGAGGCCGAGCTTCTCGTCCACGGTCCTGAAGCTCGCCGTAAGGCGCTCGGAGAGCGTGCGATCGAGCTTTTCCTGAACCGTCGCACGCATCTCCTCGAGGCGGGCCTCGTTGCCTGCGCGCACCTTCTCAAGGCTGGCGTCCACGCTCGTGCGGATCTCGGAGAACTTGGACTCGAGCTTGGCGCCGAGCGCTTCGCTCGCCGATGCATTCGTCTCGATGATCTTCGCGAAGCGCGCGTCCACCAGCCCCTGCAGCTCAAGGAGCTGGCGGTTCATCACCTCGCGCGTCTCGGCAAGCGACTGTCTGGCCGTCTCGTTGAGCGTACGCACCTCGGCCGCGCTCCTGTTCTGCTGCTCGGTGAGGTAGCCGGTCAGCCCCGCCAGCGTCTGCGAGACGCCGCGCTCGACGTTGAGGACCGCCTGTTGCACCTCCTGGCGCTCGCTCCTCACCCCCGTGAGGATCGCCTCAATCATCTCGTCCTGCTCGTCGCGCCGCCGGTTCTCCGAAGTCTGGATCTTCAGAAGGCGCATTTCGAGCACGAGCCAGACCACAGCGGCGGCGAGAAAGGCGCACAGGCCCGTAAGTATCAGAAGAAGCGTGTCGGTCGTCATGTCGGCATCCGGAAAAAATGCAAGGGCGCTCGCCCCGTTCGGAACGCTATCTTAGCCGAGCCTGCGAAAAGACTCATGCCTCGCACGACGCGTGCCGAGAATGCAAAAAGGCCTCCGCCTCCCGAAGGAGGAAGAGGCCCTGAATCAAGCCCTTGAGAGCGGATTACTTGGCGGTCGGGACCTTGCTGGCCACGCCTTCAACGAAGTACATCATCTGCTGGAGTTCTTCGTCGGTGGCGACCTTGCCTTCCGGAATCATGACCTTGCCTTCATTGCTGACAACCGGACCCGTGAACGGATGAAACTCGCCCTTTTCAAGCTTGGCGTAGGTGGCCTTAATGCGGGAGGCGACGTTTTCCGGAGCCTTCGGGGTCATGTCGGCAAGCTCAATCATGTGGACGTTCGCGCCGCCCCAAACCGGGGTGTTGTCCCACTTGCCGTCAAGCACCTTCTGGATTTCGTTCGTGTAGTACTCCTCCCAGCGGTGCACGACGCCGCCGAGAAGCATCGTCGGAGCAGCCTTGTGCATGGCGGAGTTGTAGGAGATGACCGGAACCTTGGCTTCTTCGCAGGTGGAGGCGACGGCCGTGGAGTTCGTGTGATGCGTGATCACGTCGGCCTTCATGCCGATGAGGGCCTTCGTGGCGTCGGCTTCCTTGCCCGGATCGTACCAGGAGGACGTCCAGACGACGCGGACCTCGATGTTCGGGTTCACGGCGCGGGCGCCGAGCGTGTAGGCGTTGATGCCTTGGAACACTTCGGGAATCGGAAGGGCGGCGACGTAGCCGAGGATGTTGGTCTTCGTCGTGGCGGCGGCGAGCATGCCGGCGAGGTAGCGGCCTTCATAGAAGCGGGCCGTGTAGTTCTTGACGTTCTTGCTCGTCTTGTAGCCCGTGGCGTGCTCGAAGTAGACGTTCGGGAACTGCTTGGCGACCTTCATGACGGAGTTCATGTAGCCGAACGACGTTGCGAAGATGATCTTGTTGCCCTGCTGGGCGAGGTCGCGGATGACGCGCTGGGCGTCGGCATTTTCAGGGATGTTCTCGATCCAGGTCACCTTGATCTTGTCGCCGAACTTCTCTTCGACGAACTTGCGGGCGATGTCATGCTGGGAGGACCAGCCTTCCTCGTTGGCCGGGCTGACGTAGACGAAGGCGACCTTCAGCGGCTCGTCCTTGGCGAAGACGGCGACCGGGGCGGCGTTGAGCGCGACGGCGGTGGCGCCGGCGAGGCAGAGCTTGAAGGCAGTACGTTTTTGCATGGATGAATTCTCCTGAAGACAGAAGTAAAAGAATCAATGGCTAGTTTAGCCAAGAAGGCAGGACATGCCTACCTTCTCGCCAGGTGAAATTCTTAGCTGCGCGGCGCGAACGGCTTGCCGAGCGAGGCGGGCACGTTGAGGCGGATCCAGGCGGGATTGCGGCTGATGAGAACCAGCACGAGAATCGTCGCGATGTACGGCGTCATGGCCATGAACTGCGGCGCGATGTCGATGCCCATGCCCTGAACCGCGAACTGAAGCATCGTGACGCCGCCGAAGAGGTAGGCGCCGACGAGCACGCGCGCGGGACGCCAGGTGGCGAACGTGACGAGCGCAAGTGCGATCCAGCCTCGGCCCGCAACCATGCCCTCGACCCAGAGCGGCGTGTAGACGAGCGAGAGGTAGGCGCCCGCAAGCCCCGCCATCATGGCACCGAAGAGCACGGCCCAGAAGCGGATGAGGCGCACGGGATAGCCGAGCGCGAATGCAGATTCGGGAGACTCGCCGACGGCTCGGAGAATGAGGCCGGGACGAGACTTGAAGAGGAAGTACCAGACGCCCGCGATCATCGCAAGCGCGGCATAGGCGAGCCAGTGCTGGGAGAAGAACGCCTCGCCGAGGAACGGAATGCCCTCGAGGCCCGGAATGCCGAGCGGAGCGCGGCCGGGAAGCGCGGCGCCCTGCAGGGACTGGCCGAGGAAGGCCGAGAGCCCCGTGCCGAAGAGCGTGAGCGCAAGACCTGCGGCGTACTGGTTGGCGCGAAGGCCGATCGTGAAGAACGCAAAGAGCAGGCCGAGCAGAAGGCCTACGCCCATGCCCGCGAGAAAGCCGAGCTCGAAGCTGCCCGTGGCATGCGTCACCGCAAAGCCCGAAACGGCGCCCATGAGCATGATGCCCTCAATGCCGAGGTTGAGCACGCCCGACTTCTCATGAATGATGATGCCGACGGCGGCGATGAGAAGGGGCGTCCCCGCGTTGAGCGTGGAGGAAATGATCGATGCGGCGAGACTCATCAGGCAGCCTCCTTCTTGAAGCCGATCCACTTGAACTGATAGAAGATCATCGTATCGCAGGCGAGTATAAAGAAGAGAAGAAGGCCCTGGTAGACGCCCGTGATCGAGGACGGAAGGCCGAGGCGGCTCTGCGCGAGCTCGCCGCCTAGATAGAAGAGCGCCATGATGAACGCAGCGGGCACGCAGCCCAGCGGCGTCAGGCGCCCCACGAAGGCGACGATGATAGCTGCGAAGCCATACCCCGGAGAGATGGTCGGGGTGAGCTGGCCGAGCGGACCCGCGGCCTCGATGCCGCCGGCAAGCCCCGCGAGGGCGCCGCAGATGAGCATCGAGATCCAGATCAGGTGACCCGGACGGTAGCCCGCATAACGGGCGGCGAGCGGCGCCATGCCGGAGATCTTGAACTCCATGCCGATCTCCATCTTGTCCATGAGGACCCAGATGCCGAGCGCGGCGATGACGGCCATCAGGGCGCCGGCGTGCAGGCGGGTGCCCTCGAGGATGACGGGCAGGAGCGCGCCGCTTTCAAAGAGCGCGGTCTGCGGGAAGCCGAAGCCGTCGGGATCGCGAAGCGGCCCTTGGACGGCCCAGGAGAGCAGGAACTGCGCCACGTAGACGAGCATGAGCGAGACAAGAATCTCGTTGGCGTGGAACTTGTGGCGAAGAAGCGCCGTGATCGCGCCCCAGAGAGCGCCGCCGAGCGCAGAGGCCAGCATGACGAGGACGACGAACCAGGGGCCCGTCGTGTCGTTGCACATCAGGGCGACCGCGCCGCCCGCAATGGCGCCCGCAACGAGCTGGCCCTCGGCGCCGATGTTCCAGACGTTGGCGCGGAAGCACACCACGAGGCCCACGGAGCAGAGCAGCAACGGCGTCATCTTGACGCACACCTCGGCCCAGCCGCTCAGGCTGTCGAGCGGAGAGATGAAGAAGGTGACGAGGGCCTCGACGGGATCCTTGCCGAGCGCGGCGAAGATCACGGCGCCCGCGACGACCGTGAGCAGGAGTGCAAGCGCGGGCGACAGCCAGCGCAGGCTGCGGGCGGGCTCCTGACGCGAGGTCATGGCAATGGGGAAATTCATGCTTCGCCTCCTTCATGACCGGACGCGCCGGCGGGGCCGTCGGGCCAGAGACCGGACATCCAGCGGCCGACGATTTCAATGTTCATTTCAGACTTGGGAACGGCGGGAGAGAGATGGCCGCGGTACATGACCGCGATGCGGTCGCAGATCTCGAAGAGTTCGTCGACTTCCTCGGAAACGACGAGCACGGCCGCGCCGTCCTCGCGCAAGCGCATCAGCGCGTTGCGGATCGTGGCGGCGGCGCCGACGTCGACGCCCCAGGTGGGCTGATTGACGATGAGCACGCCCGGATTCTGAAGAATCTCGCGGCCCATGATGAACTTCTGCAGATTGCCGCCCGAGAGGCCGCCCGCATGCTTCTGCGGGGACGGGGTCTTCACGTGGAAGCGCTCGATGATCTTCTCCGTGAAGCGCAGGGCCTTCTCCTCGAGAATGAAGCCGTGCTTCACGAGGTCGTCGCCCGTGAGATAGGTGTTCGTCTGGAGCGAGATTTCGGGCACGGCGGCGTGGCCGAGGCGCTGCTCGGGCACGTAGCGTAGGCCGAGGCGGCGGCGGTCACGGGTGCCGAGGCTGCCGACGGGCTTGCCGAAGAGCATGACGCCCTCGTCGGCGACGGGGGCCTCGCCCGCAGCGACCGCCATCAGGCGCGCCTGACCGTTGCCCGAGATGCCGGCGACGCCGACGATCTCGCCCTTGCGCACGGCCACGGAGACGTTCTCGATGCCGCACACGCGCAGCGAGCCTGGATAGCTGACATCCTTCATCTCGAAGACCACTTCGCCCGGCGTGCCCGAGGCCTCGCGGATCGCGGGCGGCTCGGCGCCGATCATCAGACGGGCAAGCGACGCCTCGGTCTCGGCCTTCGGATTGACGGACGAGACGATCCTGCCCGCACGCAGCACGACGCAGCGGTCGGCGAGCTCGCGGATTTCGTCAAGCTTGTGGGAGATGAAGAGAATGGAGACGCCTTCCTCAGCCAGACGGTGGAGCGTCACGAAGAGCTTCCTGACGGCCTGGGGCACGAGCACCGAGGTGGGCTCATCAAGAATGAGGAGCTTGGGATTCGTCATCAGGGCGCGGATGATCTCCACGCGCTGGCGCTCACCCATCGAGAGCTCGTAGACGACCGCAGCGGGATCCACCTCAAGGCCGTACTTCTCGCCGAGCGTCTTCACCTCCTCGGAGATTTCGGCCGTGGAGCGGCCGGGCGGAAGCCCGAGGGCCACGTTCTCGGCCACCGTCAGCGTGTCGAAAAGCGCGAAGTGCTGGTGCACCATCGCAATGCCGCTCGCACGCGCTTCGGCAGGACTCGATACGTCGAGGGGCCTGCCGTCGAACTCGAGGCTCCCCTCGTCGGGCCGCACCGAGCCGTAGATGATCTTCATGAGGGTGGACTTGCCGGCGCCGTTCTCTCCGAGGACGGCGAGCACTTCACCGGGCGCGATATCCATGTTGATGCCGTCGTTGGCAACGATCCCCGGGTACCGCTTGGTGATATTTTTCAGGCTGAGACGTGGATGCATGCTGAGGCAGGACGCAGGGTCGGGCGTCCGTGTCAAAAACTTGTTCGGTCCGGCCCCGCCGCCGCAAGGCGGGCGACCCCGGATTTAAACACGTAATTTTATCGTTCCGCAGACACGTTGTCTAACATCAAGCACCCCTTATAAAGTCGAGCCGAGAAAACCCGCGGTTTTAACTGCCGGGATGATAGGCGCTCAAATCCCCTTCGCACAAACTCGTGCGAAGGGCGACGGGGATTCCTTCCGCATTCCGCAAGTTCGCCCGACGGATTGGGACGAGGCCAACGGTCGAGTCCGCATCCCGAAGGCAGGCTTCGTGCGATTCAGAAAGTCGCGTCCGATTCAAGGCTAGATCAAGCAGATGACGGTTTCCGTCGAATGCGGGCATTGGTTTGTCTCGGTCGTGACGGAGATGGATTTCGCCAACGACGGTCCGCGTCGTCCCGGCGAGGTCGGCATTGATCTGGGCATTGCCCAGACGGTGACGCTCTCGGACGGGACGGTGTTCCAGCTCGATGTCGAATCCATCAAGAAGCACGAAAAGCAAATCGCCGTACTTCAGCGCCAGCTCTGCCGCAACAAGGAAGCTCGTCAAAAGCTTGCCAAGTTGGGCAAGGCAAACCCGTTCGACAAGCGGGAGCCCAGCCGCAAGCGCAGAAGACTGAAGGCGAAGATTCAGAATCACCATCGTTGTATCCGCAACATTCGTCGGGACTTCATGCTTAAGACGGCTCACACCATCGCACAGAATTACGGAGGGGTGGCCATGGAAGATCTGAAGCTGAAGAACTGACGAAGTCGGCCAAAGGCACGGTTGAGGAGCCTGGCAAAAACGTGAGGCAGAAGACGGGCTTGAACCGGTCTCTGGCGCGCGTTGCGCCCTACGCGATGAGAATGGCCATCCACTGGGCTGTATTCAAGGCCAATGGACGACTCATTCTCGTCGATCCGAAATACACGAGCCAGACCTGCCCAATCTGCGGATGCACGAGTTCGTCAAATCGACCTTCGCAGGCGCATTTCGGTTGTCAGAAATGCGGGTACACCGCGAATGCCGACGTCGTGGGGGCAACCAATGTCCTCAAGAAGAGCCGGACAGGCTCAGTTCGCCCGTGTAGTGAGCTTGGCAACAAGACAGCAACGGGAACCGTCCTTTTCGTCGCGTCTTGACGCGAAGTGAAGAGGAATCCCGCGTATTTATACGCCGGGAGGATGTCAATTCCGTTCATCCGCCTCCCATGGAGCCTCCGAAAACGGATTGGACGCCCAAAACGCAGAAATATTTTGTTGCATATGCGATTTTGCATTTTTCCAAAACCTCTGTATCATTCAAATCCTCGAGTGCGGTAGTAGCTCAGTTGGATAGAGTACCTGGCTACGAACCAGGGGGTCGTGGGTTCGAATCCTGCCTGGCGCACCATCAAAAAGGTTGAGGTCTGCAGTCTGCGGACCTTTCTTTTTATCTGCTGTTCTCGTTAGCCTTTGATTTTGCAGAAAAAAACGTTTCAGAAGGGCCGAAGCAAGATCAAAAGTGCAGCTATTTCTAGACTTTCTCTGTGCCCTGAAATCCCTAAAAAATGCCCGAAAACTGGGGAAAAATCGAGGGAAACACTTTTTGGAAATAACAAACTGGGGAAAGCCGGGTAACAGAACGGGTAACACGATGCCCAGAGCAGAAAACGGGGTAACCATTTTCTGGCGCTCTCTCAGATCCAATTGTTCAATCCGGCATAAACCAGCATCGAAACAATCACGGTTGCGGCCATGTTGCGCGACCACACGGCAACGGCTACGGCGGTGCAGAGTCCTGTGATGGTGACCAGATTGGTGGTCATGAACTGAGGAGCGACGATAGCTGCCATCACGCAACCCGGAGCGGCTTCCAGAGCACGGCGAAACGCGGGTGAAATTGTGCGGTTACGCAGTAAAAGCCATCCGATCAGACGCGTTGAGTAGGTGGCGCAAAACATGGCAAAAATCGTGAGTGCTTCACGAGCATTGGGCAGAGACCAA
>OGHN01001278.1_pt1 | contig 10835 bp, 9 predicted proteins | sample 1571511 | NCBI WGS metagenome assembly OGHN01 (sample SAMEA2582024, study PRJEB24529) | metagenome | biome: Human gut stool | place: China | collected 2011 | reverse complement strand
AATGTATTGCAGGTACCGAGAAGTAAAAAAAGGATAAGCTGTTTCATGGTGTATAGGGTTGTTGAATTGGACTTTGCTCCGGATAAATAAAAACAGATATGGTGATAAATGGTTTGACGGACGAGAAAAGAACTGTTAAACTATTATGTGCGGCTGCTTAGAGAGAAGCAGCCGCTTTTTGCCATAAAAGGAGCAGGGAAAACATGCGGGAAAAACAGAAAAAGATCATACAATGGAGCAGTCTTGCACTGATCCTGCTGACAGGGATCATTGTATGGCGGGTCAATTATGAGATTGATTTTATGATGGACGATGAATGGTATTCCACGTTGTTGTATGCGGATACACCGATCCGCAATCTCGGGGATATTGTCCATGCGCAGATCTGGCATTATTTTAACTGGGGCGGCAGAAGCATGGCTCACGCGCTGCTGCAGATGATCCTGTTAACCGGTGAGAGCTGGGCGGATATTCTGAACACGGCAATGACGTTTATACTGGCGTGGCTGATCTGCCAGGCTGCCGGCAGAGTTCGTATGCCTTATTATTTTGCGGCACTGGGAATGCTGTTTGGACTGAATGCCAACTGGAAAATGAGCATGTTCTGGGAAGCGGGTGCAGCGAATTATCTGTACATGACAGGATTTATCCTGGCGTTTCTGCTCTGCTATCTGAAATATGAGGAGAAGAATCTGTGGGGGATCACAGTCTGGATCCTTCCGCTGGGACTGATCGCTGGCTGGAGCAATGAAAATATGGGGCCGACGGTCTGGATCTTAAGTCTGGTGGTAATGCTGCTCCGCCGCAGAGAACAAAAAAAGATTCCGGTATGGATGTATCTGGGAAACATCAGCTGTCTCGCGGGAAGCATTCTGATGATCGTGGCACCGGGGAATTTTGTCCGCAGCGGGGAGACGGCAGAGAGCACCCGTGGAATACTGTGGAACCTCTATCTGCGCTGCTACAGCGAGGCGAGAGGAGCATTGGAATATCTGTTTCCCACGTTGCTGCTTACGGCGGTTGTCCTTGTGATATGCAAGGGGATTTTAAAAGAAAAAATAGGAAGAGATAACGTACTGCTTTTGCTGGGAGCACTGTTGTCGTGGGGAGCAATGATATTGTCGCCCCATTATCCGGACAGAGCAAGCTTTGGAACAATGGCACTGTTGCTCTGCGTGATATTGTCTCTGGCGGGAAAAGCGGTGGACAGGCAGAAGGAAAATGCCTGGATGTATTACAGCTGTGCGATGTTGGTATGGCTGAGGGGCATGTATTATCTTGCGGAATTCCTGGGATTATGCTGGGGATGGATCGGATAAGGACAGACGGAACAGTCTGCACAGATTAGATAGATTAAGATAGATGGAATAAGGAAGGAGCCGGAGCATGGGCGAAAGTATATTGAAACTGCAGCAGATCCGGAAATCTTTTGATCATACGGAAGTATTAAAGGGAGTGGACCTGGAGGTGGCACAGGGCGAGTTTATTACGCTGTTAGGAGCCTCTGGATGCGGCAAGACCACCACACTCCGGATCATTGCGGGACTGGAGCTGCCGGATTCCGGAAGTGTGATCCTGGAGGGAAGAGACATTACGGACTGGGAACCCAATAAGCGGGACGTGAATACGGTTTTCCAAAATTACGCATTGTTTCCGCATATGAATGTGGCGGATAATGTAGGATACGGACTGAAGATTCGTAAAGTGCCGAAAACAGAGATCGCAGAGCGGGTGAAGCAGGCCCTGCGGCTGGTACAACTGGAAGAATACGGAAAACGTATGCCGGATCAGCTGTCCGGTGGCCAGAGGCAGCGGATTGCCATCGCAAGAGCTGTGATCAACGAACCGAAAGTATTGCTGTTAGATGAGCCGCTGGGTGCACTGGATCTGAAACTGCGCAGGCAGATGCAGCTGGAACTGAAGCGGCTGCAGAAACAGCTGGGTATCACGTTTATTTATATTACCCATGATCAGGAAGAAGCCATTAATATGTCGGACCGCATCGGTGTCATGCACGAAGGGGTACTGGAACAGCTGGGGACTCCGAATGAGGTATACTATCAGCCCAGGACCAGCTATGTGGCGGATTTTGTGGGCAATGCGAATATTCTGCATCTGGGAGCCGAGACGCTGGCGATCCGTACGGAGAACATTCTGATGAATGGGGAAGAGGGCTGTATCCATGAGGCGTCCGTGGTGGAAAAAAGCTTTGCCGGCGGACAACTGCGGATCCTGTTCCGCTTGCCTGACGGACAGCTTCTGACAGCCAGCCGCTATGGGATCGATCATGATCTGCAGCCGGGACAGACGGTAAAGATCGGCTGGGATGCGAAAAATGCTGTGAAGGTAATAGATAATGATGAAGACGAAAAAAAGTAGCGGCAGGCGGGATGCTGGGAATATAGGACTGCTCATACCCATGTATGTGTTCACTGTGCTGTTCGTGGCGCTGCCGATCCTGTATATGTTCCTGCTGAGCTTTTTACAGCGTGCGCAGGTCTGGGGTGTGGATTTTACATTTACACTGGATAATTACAAACGCATATTGGAACCGTTGTATCTGAATACTTTTCTGCAATCTCTGAAGCTGGCATTCACGTCCACACTGCTCGTGGCGCTGATCGGCTACCCTTATGGGTATTTTATGGCACAGATGAATGCGGTATGGAAGCGCAGAATGTTGCTGCTTATCATGATCCCGTTCTGGACCAGTGGGCTGATCCGCCTATATGGCTGGATCATCGTGTTCCGCAGTAACGGCGTACTGGATAAGATTTTGATGGGACTGCATCTGACGGATCAGCCGTTAAAGCTGCTCTACACTTATCCGGCAGTCGTAGTGGGCATGGTATATGCTCTGCTGCCTTTTATGATCCTGGCAGTGTATTCCAGTGCGGAGAAACTGGATCATTCTCTGGTGGAAGCCTCCAGGGATCTGGGAGCATCCTCCTGGAAAGCGTTTTGGACAGTCAGCTTCCGGCTGACCCTGCCTGGACTTTTGTCCGGAGTGGTTCTTTCTTTTATCCCATCCATGGGTCTGTTCTTCATCGCGGATATTCTGGGAGGCAATAAGATCGTTCTGGTGGGAAGTGTGATCCAGGAGCAGATCACCAAGGGACGTAACCAGCCTTTTGCGGCGGCACTGTCAGCTGTACTGATGGTACTGACTTCCGTGATGATTCGCCTGTATCGTAAGATTACCGGAACCTCGCAGTTAGAAGGGATGCTGTAAGTATGAAGAAGAAAAAATGGCCCTTTATTTATGTGGCTGTGATCACGATCCTGACCTATATTCCGATCCTGTTAACCGTGGTGTATTCTTTTAATGCCTCCAAACTGACCTCTGTGTGGGAAGGCTTTTCCCTGAAGTGGTATCGGGAATTATTTCGGGACAGAGATCTGGGAGAAGCGCTGGCGGGCAGCCTGATCCTGGCGGTGCTCAGTTGTACCTTCGCTGTGCTGATCGGTACTTCGGGGGCACTGGGGATGAGTCGCAGGAAGAGAAAACTGAATGAGGCTGTGGCTTATGTGTCTACCCTGCCGATCATGATCCCGGAGATCATTCTGGGTATGGTATTTTTGTCCGTATTTTCCCTGATGGGTCTGCCCTTCGGTATGGTCACGCTGGTGATTGCCCATACTACATTTTGCGTGCCGTATATTTTTACGATGGTAAGGGCGAGGCTGGTGGGAATGGACCATTCCCTGGAAGAAGCGGCCTTGGACCTGGGAGCGTCGAAATGGCAGGTATTCCGGGACGTGATACTTCCGCAGATCCTGCCGGCGATCCTGTCGGGAGTACTGCTGGCATTTGCCATGTCTTTTGATGATGTGGTGATCAGCATATTTGTCACCGGACCGAAGGTCAATACTCTGCCGGTGAAGATCTATACGAAATTGAAGACCGGTGTGACACCGGAGATCAACGCACTTGCAACAGTGATGCTGTTTGTGATATTGTTATGCCTGATAGGTGCGTATTTACTGGGACGTAAATGTCAGGCACCCGCAGGAGAAATATCCGGAGAAAAATGATCGGGGGACTGCCCACGATCATCATGGAAAAATAGAATAGGATGCAGAAATCTGCATCGAGGAGGAGATTATGAAGAAAAAACTGGCAATGCTGTTGGCAGCGACCATGCTGGTCATGCTGTTTACCGGCTGTGGCGCAGGCGGGAAAGAAGATAAGGGAGAACTGAATCTCTATACCTGGGATGGCATGTTCCCTCAGGAGATTCTGGATGGTTTTGAAAAAGAGACCGGTATCCGGATCCATTATTCCAACTTTGATTATGATGAAGACATGCTGGCAAAGCTGGAGGAGACCAAGGGCGGCGATTACGATCTGGTCATCGCGGATGACTATATCATCGAGCTGGCGATTCAGGAAGGTTTGGCGCAGAAGCTGGATACTTCCAGGATCAGCACTTACGATAATCTGAACCCTGTATTTATGTCCCAGTTCTATGATCCGCAGAATGAATATACGGTACCTTACGGAGCGGGCATTCCGCTGATCGTATACGATCCGGGACTGACGGATGTGAAGATCACGGGATATGAAGATCTGTGGAATCCGGAATTGGAAAACAATGTGGCACTGACTGCAAATTACCGTGTCATTGATGGAATTACCCTAAAGACCATGGGAGAATCCTTTAACACAGAGGATCTGGATGTGATCCGGGCAGCGGGAGATAAACTGCTGACTCTGGCTCCCAACATCCGTGTGATCAATGATAATAATACGCAGGATTATCTGATCAGCGGGGAAGTCGCAGCGGCATTTCTGTACACTTCCCAGGTGTCCACGGCACTGCAGGCCAGACCGGACCTGGAGGTAGTATATCCGAAGGAAGGTCTCGGATTCGGTATCATGGCAGGGTTTGTTCCTGCGAAGGCACCCAATGCAGATGCGGCATATGCATTTTTAGATTATATCAACCAACCGGAAAATGCGGCGAAATGCTTTGAATATATCGGCTATTACTGCACAAATAAAGCTGCGGAAGAGTATATTTCCGAGGATATGAAGAAAATGATCGTATTGCCGGAAGATGCTGCGGAGGGCGAGATCGTGCAGAATATCTCCCAGGAAGCAGAGGATCTGCATGCGGAGATCTGGAATCAGTTCAAGAATGCATGTAATTAACCTTTCGTTCAGCCCGCGCCATTCGCTGAATGGATGAAAAAAGTTCTTGACAGATTTCTTTCGTGCGCATATTATAAACCTAAGTTGAAAAACTATTTTGTAAATGCTATGAAAGAGACTCTTGCCAAGGAAAACGACAGGAATACAGCGTCACCGACTGAGAGCGCTGTTTGCGGAAGCTGGCGAAGGGAACACTCCGGAGCAGGTGATCTGAACTGCAGAATATCACATGCAGCTAGGATGACACGTTGCACGCGTTAAGTGACAAGAGTGGATAGGCAAAGGCGCCTGTCAATTCGGGTGGTACCACGGATTAGATGATTCGTCCCGGGATATGTTTTAACATGTCCCGGGGCTTTTTGTATTCAAAAATAAGCTGTACAGGGAGCGCACATTCGGGACACTATATAACAGGAGGTGCGATATGTACAGAGATTTAACAATGAAAGAGATCAGTGAACGGCAGATCGGACAGACTTTGCAGGTGGCAGGCTGGGTGGAGAACATCCGTGACCACGGCGGCGTATCCTTTATCGATCTGCGGGATATGTACGGTGTATTACAGGTGGTCATCCGTAAGCCGGAGCTTTTAAAGGGCATCACCAAGGAAATGTGCCTGTCCATAACTGGTCTCATGGAGCACAGAGACGAAGAAACCTACAACCCGAAGATTCCTTCCGGCACCATCGAACTGGAAGCACACAAGATCGATGTGTTGGGAAGAGTATATAAACAGCTTCCTTTCGAGATCCAGACGTCTAAAGAGATCCGGGAAGATGTGAGATTAAAATATCGTTATCTTGACCTTAGAAATGCAAAAGTAAAGGACAACATTGTATTTCGTTCCAAGGTGATCAGTTATCTGCGCCAGAAGATGACGGACATGGGATTTTTGGAGATCCAGACCCCAATCCTGTGTGCTTCTTCTCCCGAGGGCGCCAGAGACTATATTGTTCCCAGCAGAAAATTTAAAGGAAAATTCTATGCGCTGCCCCAGGCACCGCAGCAGTATAAGCAGCTGCTCATGGCTTCCGGTTTCGATAAGTATTTTCAGATCGCGCCCTGCTTCCGCGATGAGGATGCCAGAGCAGACAGATCTCCCGGAGAGTTCTATCAGCTGGACTTCGAGATGAGCTTCGTGACCCAGGAGGATGTTTTCAAGGTAGGCGAGGAAGTATTACATGATACCTTTGTAAAGTTTGCTCCCGAAGGCAGCAGGATCACCGAGACACCGTTCCCTATCATCAGTTACAAACAGGCCATGCTGGAGTTCGGCTGTGACAAGCCGGATCTGCGCAATCCTTTGAGAATTATGGATGTGACGGAGTTCTTCCAGAGATGTACGTTTAAACCTTTTGTCGGCAGAACCGTCCGTGCCATCAAAGTACATGCAGAGATGTCCAAAGGCTTCCATGAGAAGCTGTTAAGCTTTGCGACTTCTCTTGGTATGGGTGGACTTGGTTATCTCGAAGTGGCAGAGGATATGAGCTACAAGGGACCCATCGATAAATTTATTCCCGAAGAGATGAAGGGAGAACTGGCAGAAATGGCAGGACTTTCTGCCGGAGATACCATCTTCTTCATTGCGGACAAAGAGGATAAGGCGAACTACTATGCAGGTCATATCCGTACCGAGCTGGGTGAGAAGCTGGATCTGATCGAGAAGGATGCTTACCGTTTCTGCTATGTGAACGATTTCCCGATGTTTGAGCTGGATCCCGAGACGAAGCAGATCGTATTCACCCACAATCCGTTCTCTATGCCCCAGGGCGGCCTGGAAGCATTGAATACCATGGATCCGCTGGAGATCCTGGCTTATCAGTACGACATCGTATGCAACGGCGTGGAACTCTCCTCCGGCGCAGTACGTAACCATGACATCGAGATCATGAAAAAAGCTTTCGCCATCGCAGGTTATGACGAAGAGACATTAAAGACCAAGTTTGGAGCACTGTATCAGGCGTTCCAGTTCGGAGCACCCCCTCATGCGGGAATGGCTCCCGGCGTGGATCGTATGATCATGCTGCTTCGGAACGAGGATAACATCCGTGAGGTGATCGCTTTCCCCATGAACGGCAATGCACAGGATCTGATGTGCGGGGCTCCCGGCGAAGTGACAGAACAGCAGCTGCGTGAGGTACACATTAAAGTGAGAGATTAGTGCGGAAAGAACTTCTGATCACTCAGAGCAGAGACTTTTTCGTGAAGAAGCTCGGAGGGTACGTGTAAATTTGTGGCTGTACAGGGTACTATGAGTTTCGTGGGAAAGTACCTGTAAGCAGACAGGAATGGAAAGGAATGGAGATGAGTATGGCGAACGTGATCAGTGACGAGACCATAGAGTATGTAGGCATTCTGGCGAAGCTGGAGCTCTCTGAAGAGGAGAAGGAAGCAGCGAAAAAGGATATGGGCAGAATGCTGGACTATATCGACAAACTAGGCGAACTGGATACTACCGGTGTGGAACCTATGTCCCATGTATTCCCGGTTCAGAATGTCTTCCGTGAGGATGTGGTGACCAATGGGGATGAGAGTGAACAGACACTGGCCAATGCACCCGGCGAGAAGGACAACATGTTTGTTGTACCAAAGACATTTGATTAAATCAAATGTCTTCAGACTTTTGATTAGAAATCGGGTAGAATACCGCTTTATAATCTGGTTACAGCATTTAGGCGGTAATGGTTTTCCGTCAGACATTAAAAAAGGAGAATGGATATGGATATTTTATCCCTGACAGCAGTAGAGCTGGCAAAGGCGATCCGGGAAGGTAAGACTACGGCGGTGGAAGCGACGCAGGCCGTTCTGGATGAGATCGCAGCCGGTGAGGATACCTACCACTGCTATGTGACCGTAGAACGGGACAAAGCATTACAGCAGGCAGCGGAAGTACAAAAGAAAATCGAAGCGGGAGAATTGACAGGCCCCCTGGCCGGTGTTCCTTTCGCTATCAAAGATAATATGTGTACCGAGGGAACACTGACCACCTGCTCTTCTAAAATTTTAGAGAATTTTATTCCAACCTTCAGCGCAGAGGCAGTGCTGAATCTGGAAAAGGCAGGGGCAGTTATTCTGGGTAAGACCAACATGGATGAGTTCGCTATGGGAAGTACCACAGAGACTTCCTATTACGGTGTGACGAGAAATCCGAGAAACCCGGAGCATGTTCCCGGAGGTTCTTCCGGCGGTTCCGCGGCGGCAGTAGCAGCGCAGGAATGTTTTGCGGCACTGGGCTCAGACACCGGCGGCTCCATCAGACAGCCCGCATCCTATTGCGGCGTCGTCGGCATGAAACCCACCTACGGAACAGCATCCCGTTACGGACTGATTGCTTATGGTTCCTCTCTGGATCAGATCGGACCGCTGACCAAGGATGTGACAGACTGTGCCACGGTGCTGGAGACGATCACTTCCCATGATCCCAAAGACTCTACTTCCATGAAACGGGAGGATACGGATTTTACCTCTGCGCTGGTAGCGGATGTGAAAGGAGTGAAGATCGGTATTCCCAGAGACTATTTTGGAGAAGGACTGGATCCCGAGGTCAGGGATGCGGTACTGGCAGCAGCGGAAGTGTTGAAAGCGCAGGGGGCAGAAGCGGAGGAGTTCGACTTAAGTCTGGTAGACTATGCAATCCCCACTTATTATACGATCGCGGCTGCAGAGGCAAGTTCCAATCTCGAGCGTTTCGACGGTGTAAAATACGGTTACCGTGCACAGGATGCGGAGGACCTGCACACCATGTACAAGAGAAGCCGTTCGCAGGGCTTTGGCCCCGAGGTGAAGCGTCGTATCATGCTGGGATCCTTTGTATTAAGCTCCGGTTATTATGATGCTTATTACCTGAAGGCACTCCGTGTGAAAGCATTGATCAAGAAGGCTTTTGACGAAGCTTTTGCAAAATACGATGTGATCTTAGGACCGGTGGCGCCTACCACGGCACCGAAGCTGGGCAGCAGTCTGGCAGATCCCATCAAGATGTATTTAGGAGACATCTACACTATCTCCATCAACCTGGCGGGATTGCCCGGTATCAGCGTTCCCTGCGGTACGGATTCCCAGGGCCTGCCTATCGGCATGCAGCTCATCGGTGACTGCTTCAAAGAGAAGACACTGATCCGTGCAGCGTATACCTATGAGCAGAGCGTGAAGTAGAACAACGGAAATATATACACGACTTGTAACTGCATGTGAGAATAACACTGGATACCTGCGGAAACCGCATTGGAAAAACAGCATTTGTAAACTTTTGCAGGGTGCAAATGAATTCCGGTATGCGATCCGGTTTATGTGATTTGGGATGGCCAGGTATATAGTCAGATGTAATAGAAACAATGCAGATACGGAAAGGTATTTACTATGGCAAAACAATATGAAACCGTCATCGGTCTGGAAGTTCATGTAGAGCTTGCCACGAAGACGAAAATATTCTGCGGCTGTTCCACAGCGTTCGGCGGCAGACCCAACACCCACACCTGCCCGGTATGTACCGGTATGCCGGGATCTCTTCCCGTGCTGAATAAACAGGTGGTAGAATATGCGGTGGCAGTAGGTCTTGCGACGAATTGTACCATCACACAGTATTGTAAATTTGACAGAAAAAATTATTTCTATCCCGATAACCCGCAGAACTACCAGATCTCCCAGCTGTATCTGCCTATCTGCAGCAACGGTTCCGTAGAGATCGAGGTGGCAGGAGAGGACGGCAGCACCTATACAAAGCCGGTGCGTATCCACGAGATCCACATGGAGGAGGATGCCGGTAAACTGGTGCATGATGACTGGGAAGATTGTACATTGGTAGATTACAACCGTTCCGGCGTGCCTCTGATCGAGATTGTATCCGAACCGGATATGCGCAGTGCAGAGGAGGTCATTGCTTATCTGGAAAAATTACGTCTGCTGATCCAGTATCTGGGAGCGTCCGACTGTAAGCTTCAGTAAGGTGCAGAGCAAGCCGATGTCAATCTGTCCGTGAGAGAAGTGGGAGCGGAAAAGTTCGGAACCCGTACCGAGATGAAGAACCTGAATTCCTTCAAGGCCATCGCCAGAGCCATTCAGGGGGAGCGGGAGCGACAGATCGATCTGCTGGAGGCCGGAAAAGAGGTCATTCAGGAGACCAGACGCTGGGATGATAATAAGGAATATTCCTACGCCATGCGTTCCAAGGAGGATGCACAGGACTATCGTTATTTTCCGGATCCCGACCTGGTACCGGTCTATATCAGCGATGAGTGGCTGGAAAGCATCCGCAGCAAACAGCCGGAATTCCGCACCGAGAAGAGGAAGCGTTACAAGGAAGAATACGATATTCCGGAATATGATATCGATATCATCACAGGCTCCAAGCATCTGGCAGATATCTTCGAAGCTTCCGTGGCACTGGGAAGCCAGCCCAAGAAGGTGTCCAACTGGCTGATGGTGGAGACTATGCGCCTGTTAAAAGAAAAAGAGATGGAGCCGGAGGATATCCGCTTCTCACCGGAGCATCTGAGCAGGCTGATCGCGCTGGTAGATGGCAAGGTTATCAACTCTTCTGTAGCAAAAGAAGTATTCCAGGTGATGTTTGAGGAAGATGTCGATCCTGAACAGTATGTGGAGGAGAAGGGACTGAAGACCGTCAATGACGAAGGTGCATTGCGTAAAGTCGTGGAGGAAGTCATTGCCGCTAATCCGCAGT
>OGHN01001274.1_pt1 | contig 10875 bp, 7 predicted proteins | sample 1571511 | NCBI WGS metagenome assembly OGHN01 (sample SAMEA2582024, study PRJEB24529) | metagenome | biome: Human gut stool | place: China | collected 2011 | reverse complement strand
GGTCGACGCCGACGGCTTCGACCCCGCGGACGGGGCGGACCGGCGTGACCGAGCAGCGGTAGTCGCCGTGCTGCGTGAGGCGGATTCGGCGGCGGTAGGGGATCGCTGCCTCGCGCATCAGGGCCGCGGGACCTTTCGGGTGCGGGATGACGAGCAGGAACCACTCCCCGAAGCGGAGCGAATCGGGGGTTACGGTGGCGATGCGGACCGTCAGCGTGTCCTCCGCGAAGCGGTCGTTGCAGCGCAGGAAGATCACGGCGTCGCGCAGCGACACGGTGTCTGCGTTCGGCAGGCGGATTTCGGCCCGCGAGTCCCACCGGGCGGGGTTGACGTCGGTGACCGCCGACTGGTGGGGCGAGACGCAGCTTCCGGCCAGAAGCGCGGCCGCCACGGCCGCGATATGCCCTGCCGAGCGTTTCACCGCGCTATTGGTTTTGATGCGTTCCGCCGTTATTGCCGCCTTCGCTGCCGCCTCCGTTGCCGTTATTGCCGGCCGGGGCGTTTCCGCCGTTGTTTCCGTTTCCGTTTCCGCGGCGGCGGTTGCGGTTGTTGCGGCTGCGGTTTCCGCCTTCGCGGCCGCCTCCGTTGTTTTCACGGGGTTCGCGGCCGTTGTGCGGACGCTCGCCGTTGCCGCCGTTCTGACGCTCCCCTCCGTTGCCTCCGTTGCCTCCGTTGCGCGGACGGTCGTTGCGGCGCGGCTGCCTGTCGGGACGGCCGGGCTGTCCTTCACGCGGCTGGCGGGTCTCCCCGCCGGACTCCTGCGGCGTCTGTCCGTTCTGCCCTGCGGGGCGTCCCTGCTCGCCGCGGCCCTTGTTGTTGCGGCCGCCGCGCTTGCGGCGTTTGGCCTGGTCGAAGCGGGTGATGCTGTCCTCCTCCGAACGGTAGGTCGGCTCCTCGATCTCCGGGCGGATGTCGTCGGCGTCCTGCAACCGTTCGACCTTCTTACCCTGGCGGTTCAGCGCCATGATCTCCCGCACGCGCGAAACGGGCAACGTGGTGACGTTGGCCATCGCGTCCTTCGACGAAGAGAAGGTCATCGTTCCGGCCAGCACGTCGCTCTTGACGCAGAACCATTCGCCTTCGGCAGCCTGGAGCGGTTCGCGCAGGCGCGGGAACTCCTTGCGGGCGTCGACATAGGTGTCGTATTCGTACATCATGCAGCACTTGAGTTTCGAGCACTGCCCGGCCAGCTTCTGGGGGTTGAGCGAAATGTCCTGCACGCGCGCGGCTCCGGTCGTGACGCTCGAAAAGCTCGACATCCACGACGCGCAGCACAGTTCGCGGCCGCAGGCGCCCAGTCCGCCGATGCGTCCGGCCTCCTGGCGGGCGCCGATCTGCTTCATCTCGATGCGGATGTGGAACCGTTCGGCGAAGACCTTGATCAGTTCGCGGAAGTCCACGCGCTCGTCGGCGATGTAGTAGAAGATGGCTTTGATCTTGTCGCCCTGATACTCCACGTCGCCGATTTTCATGTTCAGGCCCATGTCGGCGGCGATCTGCCGCGAGGCGATCATCGTCTCGTGCTCCAGCGCGATGGCCTCCTGCCACTTTTCGATATCGTAGGGTTTGGCCTTGCGGTAGATCTTCTTGTATTCGCCGTTGTAGGGGTTGAATCCCGTGCGGCGCATCTGGCGCGCCACCAGGTCGCCCGTGAGCGACACGACGCCGATGTCGTGACCCGGCGACGCTTCGACGGCTACGATGTCGCCCCGTTTGAGGTCGAGGTTGTTGACGTTCTGGTAGAACGAACGGCGGGTGTTCTTGAAACGCACCTCGACGATGTCGCTCGGCATGTTGACCGGGTACTCGTCGAGCCAGGCCGTTTCGTGGAGCTTGAAGCACCCGTCGCAGAGTTTGGCTTCCGGCTCCGAGCCGCAGTTGCAAAAGGCGCACCCGCGGCCCACTTCGGGTTTGCAGGCGCCCGTATGTCGTTTTTCGGTATCCATGATTGGGTATAATTTGCGTAAAGATACAAAATAATTCACAATTCAGAATTCAGAATTCACAATTTTGGCTTATTCGGGAACTATGCCTGCAAACTGAATTTATGAATTGCGAATTGTGGATTGTGAATTCCCGTTTGCATGCAAACGGCTGATGCTGCGGCGGATGCGCACGATCATCATCACGGCTGCGGCCGACAGTCCGAACGAGAAGCCCAGGAAAAGCCCCGAAGGACCCATGCCCATCGTGAAACCGAACAGGTAGCCCGCCGGGAGGTTCAGCAGCCAGTAGGAGACGAAGGCGATCGGCATGATGATCTTCACGTCCTGAATGCCCCGCAGGATACCCACCGAGACGTTCTGGATGCCGTCCGACAGTTGGTAGAGCGCAGCGAAGACCATCAGGTTCGAGGCGATGGCGATCACCTCGGCGTTGGTGGTGAAGAAGGTCGGGATCACGTTGCGCATCGTGATGAAAACCAGCGCTGCGAGGGCGTTCCACGCCAGCACGAGGTGGTACGACGCCTTGGCCGCGAGCGACAGCTGGCCGATGTCGCGCGCGCCGTAGCAGTGCGACACGCGGATGGTGGTGGCCGCGCCGATCGACATGACGATCATAAAGGCGCAGTTGCCGATGGTCGTGGCGATCTGGTTGGCGCTCATCGTCTCCTTGTTGAACCACCCCATCATAATTCCCGTGCCGACGAAGGCCGAGGCTTCGAGGAACATCTGCATCGAGATCGGCAGGCCCATGTGCAGCAGTTGTCTGACCGACGCCCACGAGTAGTTGCGCGGCGAAAAGCCTTCGAGATAGACGCGGTATTTGCTGCGGCTGTAAAAGTAGCCGATCATCAGCATCGGGGCGATGATGCGCGACATCAGCGTGCCCAGGCCCGCGCCCTCGGCGCCCATCTCGGGAAATCCGTAGCGGCCGTAGATGAACACCCAGTTGAAGCCGATGTTCGCGAGGTTGGCCGCGATCGTGACGAACATCTCGACCTTCGTGTTGCCCACGCCTTCGAGGAACTGCTTGAAGGTGAAGAACAGCATGATGAACGGCATGCTCCACACCAGCATCCTGTAATAGGGGATGGCCATGTCGACCACTTCGGCGGGCTGGCCGAGGTGGTACATCAGCGGGATGACGGCGTACTGCACGGCGGCCATCGCCACGCCCAGCAGTCCGTAGAAGAGAATGCCGTTCTGGAGCAGTCCCGACGATTTCTCGCGGTCGCCCTGCGCGTAGAGTTCGCCCACGAGAGGCGTCATGCCCAGTGCGATGCCGATGGCGGCGATGAAGAGGATGAAGAAGACGGCGCCGCCGAACGACACGGCGGCCAGCGGCGTGGGGTCGCTGCCTCCGTAGCGGCCGACCATCAGGTTGTCGGCGACCTGCGTGAGGATCTGCCCCAGCTGTGTCAGCACCACGGGCAGCGCCAGCCGCAGGTTGGCTTTGTATTGCTCTTTGTATGTTGCGAAACTGTACATTCGATTCGGGTATTGAGGTGCAAAGATAGCCATTTCCGCCGGGATTGCAATTCACAAACCCCTCCCGGGGCGGAAAAAGCGCCGGAAGGGGCTGCGAAAGTGCCCGCGGTGCGGATCAGTAGGGCAGTTCGATGCGGATGCAGCAGCCCCCGCTGTATTCGGGGCAGACGCGGATGTCGCCCCCGAGGCGGGTGACGATCAGGCGGCAGAGGTAAAGCCCGATGCCCGAACCGGGTTTGAAGGGGTCGACCTTGGTGAAGCGTTCGAACACCCACTCCTGCTTTTCGGGCGGGATGCCGATGCCCGTGTCGCTGACGCTGATTTGCAACGTGCGCCGGGGCTCGTCGTTGCGGCAACGGAGCGTGATGCGTCCTGCGGCGGTGAACTTGGCGGCGTTATGCAGCAGGTTGTCGACGACGCGCGTCAGGTAGAAGGCATTGGTGGGTATCTCGATCTCCGTTCCCGCTTCGTTGACGTATTCGACCGCCGGATTGTCGCCGAGCTGCTTTTGCAGCTCCAGCCGTTCGGCGCAGAGCAGGCGGATGTCGGTCTGGGCGACCGGGAGCGGGCTTTCGGAACTGACGAGCTGCGAGAGTTCGAGCATGTTCTCCAGCAGGGCGGTCAGGGCCGTGGTGCTCTTCCAGATCTCGGCCTGAAAAGCCTGCCGGGCCGCAGGCTCCTGTTCCGTGAGCAGCAGTTCGGAGAAGCCGTTGATGGCGTTCAGCGGCGTGCGTATCTCGTGGCACATCGAGTTGATGAAGGCGGTCTTCATTTTTTCGCTCTCCTGGGCGCGGCGGCTTTGGCGCTGCGCCTCTTCGCTGGCCGCCATGAACTGCGTGCGCGCCAGCTTCAGCCGCCGGACCATCGCCTGCTGGTAGGCGGCCCAGCCGGCGAGCAGCAGCAGCACGATGCCGCCGGCGACAAGCAGGAAGAGTTTGTTGCGGTCGGCCAGCCGGGACTTTTCGAGTTCGAGGCGGTTGACGTCGTAGAGCGCCTGCATCTCGGCCAGCTTGCTCTGCGCCTGGTCCATGCGGCTGTGGTAGCGGAAGTCGTTGCCTTTCCGCATGGCTTCGAGGGCTTTTGCGTAATCGCCCGCCTTTTCATACAGGTGCGACTGCGCTATGTAGATGGAGCCGAGATCCGCCTTTTTGCCGGTCTCGGCGTAGTGGGTCAGCAGCGAATCCATGTAGGCCGTGCTCCGCTCGTAGTCGCCCCTGTCCCGGTAATAACGGGCGCTGGTGTTGTATATCTCCTCGCGGTCGCCGCGCCCGCGCGCCAGCTCCATGCATTTGTCGTAGTAGCCGTCCACCTCCTCCCGGGTGAGGAGGCCGCCCAGGAAGACCATCTTGCCGTAGGACCGCATCAGGTATTCCGCCGAGTCGCGGCGGGGGCGTTCGAAACGTTTGTCGGCAGCCACCCACGCGCGGTGCAGGTCGATGCACCGGCCGATCTGACCGGCGGCGCGCGGATCGTCGGCGTAGAGATAGATGTCTGCAAGTTCCTCGCGGCAGAGTTTTTCGAAGTGAACGCGTTCCTCCAGCGGGTATTTTTCGAGCTTGGCGAGAGCCTGCTCCACATAGGGGATGGCCTGGGGAATGTTGCCGTAGGCTTCGGTGGCGATCGACGAATAGTCGATGGAGAGTCCCGTGAGGAATTCCCATTCGATCTCCTCCTCGGGGGTGAGGCTGCCCGGTTGCCGCTCGCGGAACTCCGCCAGCGCGCGGTCGATCGCCTCGAACGAGTTGGCCACCGACATCTGCTTCCAGAGCCAGAAGGCGTTGAGCGATGCACGGAACAGCGCGAAGCGGCGGTCGGGCAGGAGGCTGTCCGCAAGGCGGACGTACTCCAAAGCCCGTTCGGGCTGCTTCGCCGAGAATCCCTGCACGAGCCGGTCCAGCGCCTCCCGGCATCCGTAGTCGTCTCCGGCTCCGGCGGCTTCGGTGAGTGCGGCTTCCCAGTAGAGGGCGGCGAGCGCCGTGCTGTCGGCGCAGAGGTCGGCCAGCCGGACATAGGTCTGCTCCCGTTCGGCGGGCGTGCGCGCCCGGGACAGTGCTGCGGACAGGCTGTCGGCTTCAGTGGTTGCTGCGAACGCCGTCGTCGCGGCGCAGAGGGTTATAAACAAGGCCCCGGAGAGGGTTTTCAGAGAAATCGGACGCATTCGGTTTCTCTGAAGAGGTATGAAATATTCGCACAAATTTAGGAAAAATGGAAAATATCGCATCCTTTCCTGCCGGAAAAATGCGAAAAGGGGCCGGGAAACGATCCCGGTCCCTCTCTGCGAGCGGTCGGTTATGCCACGCGCAGTTTTACGCCGCGGCCCTTGTCCGACTCCACGATCACGGTGTCGCCCTCGTGGAGCTTGCCGTCGATGATCAGCGTCGAGAGCGGTTCCTCGACGTTGTCCATCAGCGTCCGCTTGAGCGAACGCACGCCGTAGCGCGACTCGTAGCCCATGGCCGCCAGCCGGCGTTTGGCCCCTTCGGTGATCTTCACCTTGTAGCCCAGCCTGCCCGTGCGGGCCATCAGCCCCTGCAATTCCAGGTCGACGATCCGTTCCACGTCGGCGATCTCCAGCGTGCGGAACAGCACGATGTCGTCGATGCGGTTGAGGAACTCCGGGGCGAAGGAGTGCTCCAGAGCCTTGCAGTACTCGCTCTGGGGCGTCCGGTCGGCCACGGCGCTCTTCGAGGTGGTGCTGTAACCCACCTGCACCGATTTCCGGACCACGGCCCGCGAACCCACGTTCGAGGTCATAATGATGATCGTGTTCCGGAAGTCGACCTTGCGTCCCGAGCCGTCGGTGAGGTGTCCTTCGTCGAAGATCTGCAACATGGCGTTGAAGACCTCGGGATGGGCCTTCTCGATCTCGTCGAAGAGCACCACGGCGTAGGGCTGACGACGCACGGCCTCCGTTAACTGGCCTCCTTCGCCGTAACCGACGTATCCCGGGGGCGAGCCGATCAGGCGCGCCACGTTGTGTTTTTCGCCGTATTCGCTCATGTCGATCCGGATCAGCCCGCGGCGCTCGTCGAACAGCCATTTCGACACCTCCTTGGCCAGCAGCGTCTTGCCGACGCCCGTGGGCCCGACGAAGAGGAAGACGCCGATGGGGCGGTTTTCGTCCTTCAGTCCGGCGCGCGAACGGCGGATGGTGCGCGAAATCTTCTCCACGGCCTCCTGCTGTCCCACGACGCGCTTGGCGAGGTGTTCGCGCAGGGTTTGCAGACGGATCATCTCGCCGTCCGAGACGCGCTCCGCAGGGATGCCCGTCATGGCGGTAATCACCTCCTGGATATGCCTTGCGGTGATCTCCACGGGATTGCTTTCGAGCGAGCGCTTCCATTCGGCGCGGCTCTCGCCCAGCTTCGAGCGCAGCGCGATTTCCCGCATGCGCGCCGAGGCGGCCTTCTCGTAGACCAGCGCCTCGACCGCTTCGCGGCGTTCGCGTTTGGCGTCGCTGAGCGCTGTCTTCATGGCCCGCAGCTCCTCCGGTTCGCGTGCCGATTGCAGGTGCGCCCGCGAGCCGGCCTCGTCCAGCGCGTCGATGGCCTTGTCGGGGAAATAGCGGTCGGTGACGTAACGCCCGGTGAGCGTCACGCAGGCCTGCAACGCCTCCTCGGTGTAGTGCACCTTGTGGTGGCGCTCGTAGTGGGGCGCGATGTTGCGCAGGATCTGGAGCGTCTGCTCGGGTGTCGTCGGCTCGATCACCACCTTCTGGAAGCGGCGTTCGAGGGCCGAGTCGGTCTCGATGTTCTCGCGGTACTCGTCGAGCGTCGTGGCGCCGATGGTTTGCAGTTCGCCGCGCGCGAGGGCCGGTTTGAGGATGTTGGCCGTGTCGAGGCTGCCCTGCGTGGAGCCGGCGCCCACGATGGTGTGTATCTCGTCGATGAAGATGATCGTGTCCTTGGCTTTGCGCAGTTCGTCCAGAAGCTGCTGCATGCGCTCCTCGAACTCGCCGCGGAACTTCGTGCCCGCCACGAGCGACGAGACGTCGAGCGAGAAGAGCGTTTTGTCGGCGATGGTGTAGGGCACTTCGCCGCGCGCGATGCGCAGCGCCAGCCCTTCGACGATGGCGCTCTTGCCCACGCCGGCCTCGCCGATCAGGATCGGGTTGTTTTTCTTGCGGCGCGAGAGGATCTGCACCACGCGTTCGATCTCCTGCTCGCGGCCTATGACCGGGTCGATCTTCCCCTCGCGGGCCAGCCGCGTGAGGTTCACGCCGAACTTGTCCAGCAGGTGGGCCGGGCCTTTCTCCTCGTTCCTGTTCTCCTCGCCGAAGTCGAGCATGTGAACCTGCACTTCGGTGCGGAAGTCGTCGCCCACGGCGAATTTTTGCAGGTCTCCCGACACGCTGTCGGCCGTCACGCCGTACATCTCCAGCACGCGCGCGGTCGCCGTCGAACGGTCGCTGATGATGGCCAGCAGCGCGTGGGCCGTCGACACGCTCCGGGCGACGCCCGGCATTACGAGCAGTTCCTCGGTGAAGTCGCGGTAATACTCCTCGGGCGACCGGGTCTCCTGCTGTTTGGCGCTGATTACCTCGCGTTCGATGCGCAGGCGCACCTGATAAAGCTCCCAGTCCTTGAGCCGGGAGGATAAAAGCTGGTAGGCGAGCGACCCCTCTTCGCGGAGCAGTTCCAGCGTGAGGAAGTCCTTGAGCGAATGCGTCATTCCCGCCTTCGTCGTGTTGAATGCCGAACGGGCGATGATGCCCTCCAACGTTTTCGAAATTTTTGGTTGCATGTTGCGTCGTCGTTATGAATTCGCCATACTAACGAGAGCGCGTATGTGATTATTATGCGGCCGTTTTTGTTTAGTGGATGAACTTTGGTGACTGACGCAGAGGCGTTTCCATCGGACGGGCATTTTCGGAGCAGCCCCAAGGCATCGGGTTTACCGGCTGACTTCCAATATCTTGCGGGCTTTATCGGAGTGTTTCCGAACGGAATTGTATAGAATCGGCTTTTTTATGGCGCGACTTGCCGGAATGTTCCGGATATTTCGCTGACGATCACCGAAATCCGCCCGGAATGCATTTCCGGCCTTTTGGGGTATAAAATTTTATTTCGGGTGATTTTGTGACGGAAAAGGCTCTCCCGGACAGTCGGTTTTAGCTCTCCGCCCGCCGGGTTTTCAGCTGCGGGGCCACTCGCCGACCTCCATGTCGCGCATCTCCGCGCCGTCGATCGTAAGGCGTACGGCCGTGCGGACCTTGTGGAAGCCGAACTCCCCGGCAGCTCCGGGGTTGACGTGGAGCAGGTCGTAGACGGGATCGTAGATGACTTTGAGGATGTGGGAATGCCCGGCGATGAAGAGTTTCGGGTGCACGGACTGGATTTTCTGCACGGCGCGCGGGTCGTAATGGCGGGGATAACCTCCGATGTGGGTCATCAGCACCTGCACCCGCTCGCACTCGAAGGCCTGGAACGCGGGATAGACGCGGCGGGTCATGCCGCCGTCGATGTTGCCGCTCACGGCGCGGAGCGGCTTGAATGCGGCGATCCGGTCGGCCAGCTCGATCGAGCCGATGTCGCCCGCATGCCAGATTTCGTCCACGTCTTTCAGAAATTCGCGGAGCGTGTCGTCGAAGGTTCCGTGGGTGTCGGATATAATGCCGATGCGTTTCATTGGTACTTGTCTTTCCACAGCTGCGCCATCCGTTCGGCGATTTTGGCTTCGGCGGCGTTCTGCGTGTCGGGTTCGTAGAACTTCGTGCCCGAAAGGCTCTCGCATACCTGCGTCCTCCTCATCTTCAGAGATTTTACAGTGATTTGAGAAATGTTCTATCAAAAAATTACAAACTCTTTGATTTTGTGCATATTTTGTTCCATCTTGTCTATATCTTTTCGTTCCATTAGATTCTATAATATTTTCAGACGAAACGCAAGAGATTTGGGTAACTTGCGTAATGAGAATTCCAGTCTGAAGTGCGCAGCAGATTGGTCGCGCCCACACAAAACAAGCAAGATGGGAGAAAGCACAATGACTGAGAAACGTTATCTAAAGTGGTATAATAAAGTCGGCTATGGTTCAGGCGATATTGCAGGCAACGTGGTGTATGCATTCCTGTCCTCCTTCGTCATGATCTATCTGACCAACACCGTTGGCCTGAACCCCGGTATTGTCGGCACTCTGATTGCAGTTTCCAAACTGCTGGACGGTGTGACGGACATTTTCTTTGGTTCTTTGATTGACAAAACGCATTCTAAGATGGGCAAAGCCCGTCCTTGGATGCTGTACGGCTACATTGGCTGTGCCATTACGCTGGTTGCAATTTTCGCCATCCCGACCAATCTGGGACAGTTTGCACAGTACGCATGGTTCCTGATCGCATATACTCTGCTGAACGCTGTATTCTACACCGCCAACAACATTGCTTACTCTGCACTGACTGCTCTCATCACGAAGAACAGTGCCGAGCAGGTCGAGATGGGTTCTTGGCGTTTCATGTTCGCCTTTGCCACCAGCCTGCTCATCCAGTCCATCACGCTGGGTGCTGTTACGGCATTGGGCGGTGGTGCTGCCGGTTGGCGCACTGTTGCAATCATCTACGCCATCATCGGTCTGCTTGTCAACACCCTCTCTGTTTTCTCCGTGAAGGAACTGCCGGAAGGCGAATTGGTGGATACCACCGACAAAAAGGAAATCGAGCAGGACGAAAAGTACAATCTGGTTCAGGCTGCAAAGCTGCTTGCTGGTAACAAATATTATATGATGATTTGCGTCACCTACATTTTGCAGCAGATCTACGGTGCCATGATCAGTATGGGCACCTACTATGCAACCTACATCCTTGGCAACCAGAATCTGTTCGGTGTATTCTCTTGGGCAATCAACATTCCTCTGATCATCGCACTGGTGTTCACCCCGACCTTGGTTGCAAAGTGGAATGGAATGTATAAGCTGAATGTAATGAGCTATACTCTGGCAACGATTTCTCGTGCACTGGTTGCTGTAGCTGGTTACATGGGCAGCGGCAATGTGACCTTGATGCTGCTCTTTACTGCAATCGCAGCTCTTGGTCAGGGTCCTTGGCAGGGCGATATGAACGCTGCGATTGCTGCTTGCTCTGAATATACTTGGCTGACGAAGCATAAGCGCGTGGATGGCACGATGTACTCCTGCACTTCTCTCGGTGTGAAGCTGGGCGGCGGTCTGGGTACTGCCATCACCGGCTGGCTGCTGGCAGCAAGCCATTTCGATAGTGCGCTGGCTGTCCAGCCCGAATCCTGCATCTCGATGCTGAAGATCATGTATCTGGTGATTCCGTTTGCTCTGGATGCCATCATCACCTTCATTCTCTCTCGTATGAAGGTCGAAGAAGCAAATGAAAAACTGCGTGCAGCAGTCTGATAACAAGCCATTATCATTTCTCCTTCATCTGCTGTTCCCCGGAGGAATCCAGCGCTACAGCAGAGGGTTCCGGTACTGTTCCTAGACAATC
>OGHN01001271.1_pt1 | contig 10881 bp, 16 predicted proteins | sample 1571511 | NCBI WGS metagenome assembly OGHN01 (sample SAMEA2582024, study PRJEB24529) | metagenome | biome: Human gut stool | place: China | collected 2011 | reverse complement strand
GGTATTTATCCTGTTTTATATTTTGTCGGGACTTTCGGTAATCGTAGAACAGTTGAAAATGTTACAGGGGTACATCGGAATCAGCGGAAAATATATCGGAATCCTTGTTAAAATGATTGGAATTTCCTATATGACACAGCTTGCCGCAGACATCTGCCGGGACAATGGTCAGACCGCGGTGGCGGGACAGCTGGAGGTATTTTGTAAAATCACGATTGCCGCACTGGGCATGCCGGTGGTGCTTACATTATTTGAGGTTGTGACAAAATGTATAGGGTAATAAAAATATTGTATTGGAAAAGAAATGCGGCAGGGAAAAAACATTTTTTTGGGATCAGGGTATTGGGGGTGATGGCAGCGGTGTGTGTCAGCTTTGCGGTGGCAGGCATGAGGGCAGAACCGGTATCTGCCGCAGCCGGTGCCGAAACTGTATTAGAAAAGACATCAGAAACGGCGGCGGTCAGTACAAAACCGGCAGCAGACACGGTGCAGGAAGCCGGTTACGGTAATTATGATTATTCTGCCATTGACAGGGCAGTCCGGCAAAACAGCGGTTACAGCATTTCTTTTCAGGAAATTATCAATCAGATAACGGGAGAGGACGGTGTCACCGGACAGGGAATTTTTCCGGTACTGAATAAAACATTTTTACAGGTCATAACAGGCAGTAAAACCGCAGTCGTACAGATTATCATACTGGCACTGTTTTCGGCAGCAATCCGCTGTTTCGGTCCGTCTGCATGCAAAGAGCAGATATCCGACACGGCACAGATGATTCTGTCCATATCGCTGACGGCGGTGCTGATTGCTTCGTTTTATACGGCATGCACCATCAGCACCGATACGCTGGAGGGCTGTATCAGCGTATATAAAGCGGTTGTTCCGGTATTTTTTTCAGCGGTTGCTTTTGCATCCGGCAATGTGACGGCGGCAGTTTATTATGAAATTGTATTAATGCTCATTACCACCGTGAATCTGCTGTTTAAAAGCGTGTTAATCAAGGTGGACCAGATTTATATGCTGATTTCCATGGCAGATGCCGTTGCAAAAGAAGAACGTTTTACGAAAGCGGCGGAACTCTGTGTGCAGGTCATGAAATGGTCGGGCAGGACGGCATTGGTTGTTTTTACAGGGCTTGGAGGCTTAAAGGGAATGCTCGTACCGGTATCGGAAACCTATAAAAAGAAAATGCTTTACCGTGCCGTGCAGACACTTCCCGGTGTGGGCAGTTCGATAGAAACGGTTACGCAGACTGTCTGGGGAGCGGCTAAAATTATTAAAAACGGTATCGGTATGGCGGCGGTCATTGCTGTGTTGATTGTCTGTGCAGTTCCTGTTTTAAAGCTGGTACTGATGGCAGTGCTGTTTAAAGTGACAGCGGCAGTAATTGAACCGGTGGCGGATAAAAGGGTGGTAAAGGCAGTCAATGCACTGGGAACGGCAGTCGGAATGCTTCTGATGACGGTACTGGCAGCAGTCAGCTTATTTTTACTGATGCTGGCAATGATTGTGATGATGACGGGATTACAGTAAGAAGGGAAGTGGACAATGGAAGCTGTACTATCGTGGGTAAAACAAATTTTTATTTTGAGTATTTTATCAACGGTTGTCACACATTTGATGCCGTCAGCAAAATATACGAAGTACGCATCGTATATCTGCGGACTGCTGATTGTCATGGTGTGTATACAGCCGCTTGCGGCAGTTTTTCACGGAGGCATTTCACCGGATAAAATTTATGAGTCTGTCATGACCTATAATCAGAGTAACCGGCTAAAGCAGGAACTGACGTACCGGGAAGGGGATTCTGCACAGTCTGTCATGGAAGCCTATGAAAAAGAAACGGCAAAAACCGTGGAAGAATATGTACTGGAAAACGGTTATTACCCTGCAAAAACAACCGTTACGGTGGAGAAAGACAAAGACAGCAAAGATTATGGAAAGATATGCGCTGTATCTGTGGTTTTATCGGAGAAAAAAGAACAGCAGATTTCAGTTGAACGGATTGTTATCGGGGAAAGCACAGAAGAAAAAAAACAGGAAATATCGCAGGATTACAAGAATGATGTTAATACAACAAAAACATTTCATGGAACAAAAAAAGTAATTGTATGGAAAGACTTAATTTTAAGTTAGAGTTCGCTGATAATGGAGTTATCGTTAAAGATGATAGCTCTGGCTGTGTAAACGTCTATCAAGAAAAAGAAGACGGCAATTATCACGAATATACAGCGAGAGCTATCAGCGAATCCATGGCTGAAACCATTGCTCATCTTTTGCTTGATGGCACGGAAAAATTGAAGCAAAAGTCGATTTATAAAATCAAAATTGAGATAAGATAATATGTTATACCCAAAGAAAGAAAAGAAGCCGAATACGGCTATCAAATATGAAGTACGTGAGTTTATTCACGGCGGTATTGAATATGTGACAGATTGCCCTTTCGGCGAATGTGGTCAATATACGCACGCTCTGCATAAGGTCGGTGCTATCGAATGCAATCTTTGTAGGTATCAGAAGAAAAACAATACAGAAACAAGGGTTGTAAGATGTATGCATCCATTATTACAGGAATCATCAGTTAATAAACCTTTTAAAAAGTAAGAGTTATGATAGAATCAATGAAGATACGTGAAGGGCTGGAATTTACCTTACCAATAGAGCCTGGTAATGTAGTCCATGTAAATGACGAACTAGAAATTTACATTTATAACATCGGAGAAAAAAGATATTCGTTAGCCAATATTCTCCCTCTCAGATTGAAAGTTATCAAGGTAGATAAATCTATTGTTGAATGCAATATTATAGCCGACGAATATAATCTTCCATACGAAAAGAATATCCCTATTCAGTTTGAAGAGATTGCAAAAAACGGCACTATCGTTACAGAGGAAAAGGAAATGAACCTTTCCGAGCGTGAACAGAGAGTGCAGGATTTGAGCAAAGCAATCTTCTATCTAAAAGATGAGATAAAAATGTTAGAAAATCAAAAATAGTAAAGATATGAAAGAGTTGATAAAGAAAGAAACCATGACCTCGCTTGAAATTGCCGAGGTTACAGGTAAGCGGCATTCTGATGTTCTTGAAGCTATCAGAAACATGGAAGCTGCTTGGGAAAAAGTAGCCCAACGGAAATTTCCGCTCGGCTCATACAAGGACGCAAACAACCAAGACCGCCCTTGCTACATTCTAAACAAAACCGAGTGCTTGTATGTCGCCACTAAGTTCAATGACGAGGCAAGAGCGAAATTGATTCTTCGTTGGGAAGAACTAGAAATCAAACAATGTGAGCAATATCAAGTGCCACAGTCATTTGCCGAGGCTCTGATGTTGGCTGCAAAACAGCAACAAAAAATTGAAGAGCAACAGAAACAACTTGAAGCAAGCTCAAAGGAAATCGTAGAGTTGAACGGTGCTATATCCGAGATGCAACCAAAGGTAACTTATGTAGATAAGATTCTATCAAGCAATGAGACTGTAACGACAACGCAAATTGCACAGGACTACGGTCAGTCTGCAAAGGCGTTCAATGTCTTGCTTCGTAATTTTGGCATTCAACATAAGGTTGGCGGTCAGTGGATATTGTACGCAAAGTACCTTCCTTATGGTTATGTGCAATCTGATACTGTACCTATCGTTCATCGAAACGGAACGAATGGCTCGGTGATGCACACAAAATGGACTCAGAAAGGAAGATTGTTTCTTTACGAGGAGTTGAAGAAGCATGGCAACTTACCTCTCATAGAGCAAAATCAGCAATGAAGATAAGCAAGGCTCTTATCAGACAAATTCGCTGCGACCTCCTTTCGCATACAACCGATGCGGAGAAGGCTGCGGCGAAAATATGCACTCAGTTAGGATATAAGGTAATACCACAGCAGCCAATAGTTACGGGCAGAAAGCTATACTTCGCTGATATATATCTGCCCGAGATAAAGACGATTATTGAGCTTGATGGTGGCTATCATTTTACTAAAGACCAAAAGCGCAAGGATGGTAATCGCTCTTCGGGTATATGGCGGCTCGGGTATCATGTAGTGAGATTGAGCAATCACGATGCTAGGAATCCGAAGAAGGTTAAGGCAAAGATAGATATGATACAACGAAAGGCAAAGTAACCAAGAATATTGGCTATATTGCCTTTTATTTTTGTTTCTTAATAACTATACATAAACTAAAAGAAAGCCGCTTAGACCGCAAGAAAATCGCCAAAAATAGCATTTGTTTACACAGCTTCTATTATTTATTATTATTTTATTAATAGAAATAGTAATTTTGCAATCGGAAATTATTTATTTATTAACGTTTAAAACAGAATTACTATGACAATAAAGGAAAAAGTGCTTTCCTCTTGCAAAACGTCATTCGCAAGGTACGGTTTGAAGAAGGATGAACTTTCAAAGCTGGTAGATACGATTGTTGCGACACGTAGCCTAACAGATGAGTCAACAGATGAGGATGTAAATGGTGCTATTACGGCTTTCGAGCCGATGGTGGGTATGATTCAATCGTCATACAACCGTGCCGTGTCGGAGACAACCAAGAAGTTTGAGGGTTTCGTTGACCCAAAGACTATCACCAACGCACAGCTACCACAGAATCCACTTACCCCTCCAGTGGATACCCCACTCACGATGGAAGCAGTACAGAAGATGATTGCCGAGAATGCGGCAATCAGTCAGAAGGCTATCAACGATGCTGTTGCTGCGGCACTCGCCCCATACAAGGAGAGAGAGGAGCGTGAGCGACTTGCTACCCTCTTGCAAGGCAGCGAGAAGTTGAAGGATATTCCAAAGCAGTTCCGTGAGCGTTATCAGCTCGACAAGGAAGAGAACTTGGACACTACCGCACAGAAGATTGCGGATGATTGGACAGCATTGAAGCAAACTCTTGCATCAAGCGGTCAGTTCATCGAGACACCGAAGTCTCCTTCCAAAGAGGACGAGCAGAATGATTTCTTGAAGTCCTTGCATGATTCTGCGGAGCGTGTATCTGCTCCTAAGAAGGAATAGACTCCAAAAGATTGTTATGTCGAACTTAAAATGAAGAAAGATTATGTCTAACAAAGGAATGTTTTTAAGAAAGACCTCGCCTACTCATATCAATGAGGCGGTTTGGTGGGAAGAGCAGTGCGTACGCCGACAGGGCGGTTACGACCTCGACCAGACAAATATCCCTGCTACTTTGAAGTGGCTTCCTAAGGGCTCTGTTTTGAAGTTGGGCACTGGCGGTAAGGCTGTGGCGGTGAAGACGGCACTTGTAATGGAGAAGGCTGAAAGTGCTGCTACAACTTTGAAGATTAAGAGTGGCTCACTCTATCAGGTAGGCGATTCTATCGCAGGCAAGAAGATTTCAGCTATCAAGACCGATAATGGAATTGATACACTGACTATCGCTGCTTTGGGTGCGGCTATTGAGGCAAATACCGTAGTCACCGATTATGATAAAGACAAGGACACTCTCCTTGGTCTTTCATACGATACTCGTGACCTCGATAAGGATGCCGCAGTGTTCGTTGAGCCTACCTTGCAAGTAATGGAGGTAGAGGAGGCAACTCTCCCTTATCCTATCAACGCAGACATCAAGGCTGGTCTGAATGCCAATGGTGTTGCGCTTTTCAAGATTCAGTAACCCTTTAAAGTGGAGAAATAAATTATGAATAGTATTTTGAAGCAGTTGCAAGAGCCAAAATCCTTGCAAACTTACATTGATGAGTACATGAAAACTTCCACTTTCAAGGCATTGTGGAAGGCTGAAATGAAGACAGTTGAGTATTGTGCAGCAAAGACTTATAGCGCAAATATCGCCAAGTATGCTGCTGCCATGGTCGGTTCTGTTATCGCTAAGAACGCAGAACGCCCAGTACATACAATGCCAGACTTCGGTCAGTTGGCTGGTTCTATCGGACGAATTGGTGATGAATGGGAGCTTGATAACGATTACCTCGACCAGTTGCACTTGCTTGAAGGCAAGTATAACGACATGAAGGGTCGTGGCAATTATACGCAAGCTTCGCTCAACGCTGAGTACGACAAGCTCTTGACCTACGCATTCAAGCCATTTGAGCTTGCGACCGTGACACCTCATAAGCGTATGGATATGCTGTATTTCGAGGGTCTTTACAAGGGTACTCAGACCGTATCTCGCTCCAATAACACCAAGGCGAATGTGTCTTACACCTTCCAGCTTGATGTTAAGACCGTTAAAGCTACAACTGCAGCGTGGGGTGAAGCTAACGCTACTCCATTCAAGGATATCAAGCGGCTGAAGGACTTGGCGAAGCAGCAGGGTCGTAAGATTTTGCGCTTGCGTATGTCTGAGAATACCTTCTATAAGATGTGTCAGGCAACAGAGGTGAAGGACACCTTCAAGCTCAACCTCGGAACTCTTCAGGTAAATCCATCTGTACCGATGATTTCGGTTGACCAGATGGATATCTACTTGCGCTCTATCCTTTTGCCAACCATTCAGATTGACGAAGACCAGTATGTTGAGTTGGCGAGCGGCAAGACTGAGAACCTTATCCCAGACGACCGAGTTGTCGCTATGTGCGCCGATAAGGTGGCTGTGCCTAAGGCTGCCGAGGCATTGGAGGCTATCGACCCATTGCCTGGTGTTGCTTACGCTACCTATGATGATAACCTCGTAGGCTACTGGCGTGATAAGACAGGTTACCACCTCACAAACGAAATGTGGATGCAACCAGTCTTTGACGGCATCAACGACTACTTCATCATGGATGTAAGCCTGAAAGGCTAAAGTAAGAGTGTATTATAAGTGATTGAATAATAAGTAAGGAATTTTAAAACAAGGTAAGCATGACAATTTCAGAAGCCATAGCAAGCGAGATTCAGCCTTTCTCTACCTCGGATGAGACTTTGGAGAAGATGTTTATTGATGCTGCCGATAAATTCGGCATTGAGGCATCCGTGGCTGATGAATACTCTGTAGCGGAAAAGAAACCCGTAGCCTATGCGGCTATGCGTATCCTCTACAAGATGAATCCATTATCAAGTGAGAATATCGGCGGTATCTCTCAGAGTTACAAGAACGATAAGAATCTCATTGATAAGATGATTAAATCTATTGCGAAGGATGCTGGATTGGATGCTGACCTTGTTATTGATAGTACTTCTGACGATTATTGGATTCAGAGTGCGAAGGTATGGTAATCAAATAGATAGCGTATGAACTTTGAAGATATTCTTAAAGTTAAGGGCGCTCCACAAGGTGGCTTTGATGAGGATGGAAACCCTATAGAGCAGCCAGAAGGAGAATGGCAAACCTTTGGAAAGTGCGTTATTTTGCCTAATTCGCAGGCGAAGATTATCACTCTGGCAGACGGGCAGCAGTACGTGTATTCACACGAAATCTATGCTCCTCTCTCAAAAGCAAAATACCCTCTCATACCGAAGGAAGGCGAAAAGGTTTGGATAACCAAGAAAGATGGCACGATTGATAAGGAAATGGAGGTTAAAGGCTTCGTAACCTTAAAGAAACGCTATCTTAGAATTTGGCTCTAATAGGCGGCAATATGGCAAAGGTTGAATTACAAATCAAAGGTCGTGAAGCCTTACAGAAAAGGTTGAACGAAAAGAGGCAGCAGATTATCAGCTACCTTAATATGCGTTTGATGCAACTTGCCGAAGAAGCGGTCACCTACTCTAAAGAAAACAAAGGGTATCAAGACCGAACTGCAAATTTAAAGAACTCAATTTCTTTCGCTCTCTATCTTGACGGACAACTCATTACCTCGGCAGTTGGTAAGATTCCAAAGGCAGAAGAAGCGGAAGGAGGACAAGAAGGCGTAAGTGCTGCACTCAATGAGTATGCACAGAAAGAAGGTGTGGTAGCCCCTAAAGGGTACTCCCTCGTTATTGTTGCTGGTATGAACTACGGTAAATACGTAGAAGATAAAGGCTACAATGTCTTACACCTTACAAAGTATTTCCTTCGTGACGAAATGAAGAAGATTTTTGAAGAAGTAGCTGAAATGATTAAAAGCGATAGTTAGATATGATACTCGGAGATAAAGCGGTAACGGCATTATTTAAGTATCTCAATGATAATATTGAGAGTATAGGCATAAAGGAAGGTCGTATCTTTAAATATGAGATACCCGAGAAGTTGGCGGTCTGTGATTATATCGCCATCAATCATCTTCCCTTTGTGTATAGTGATGCCATTAATGAGGGTGTAGTGAATTTGAATATTCATTGCCCTAAGACCTTATCAAATCTACCTAACATAAAGAAACTCTCTGATTACTCGGAGAAGATTCTTTCTCTGTTTGGTGATGGTACTTATCTCGGTGGCTGCTACTTTGATTTCTATTCTATCTCTCGCCCAACTCGTGATAATGATAACACTTATTACGTCAATATGAAATTTAATGTAACGTATAATAATTTAAAAGAATAAAACTATGGCAAAGAATGGTGTATATGGCTTGGAAAGCTTCAGTTTTGCCGATTGTGTCGAAAATGGCGGCTATCCTACAACATGGAGCGACAAAATTAAGGCTGTCGTTTCTGGTAGCTTGAGTTTTAACGACCAGGCAGCACAGACATCGGATGTAGAGGTTGAGGATTCAGAAGACCCTTACGCAGTGCTGACCACATCAGCAGCAACAAAGGGGTTTACCTTGCAGACATACGATTTCTCAGAAGATAACTTCACAAAGCTTCTTGGTTATACAAAGGATGCTGGTGCTGCTGGTAAGGATGCTTGGTTGAATGAGCTTCCACAAGAAACCGAGATTTACAAGGCTGTACAGATTGTGACAAAAGATTTGGATGATATTCCTTCTCGTACCTTCCAGTGGTCTAAGATGAAACTTACAATCACTCGCAGTGGTTCTATCGGTAAGAGTGGACTTCCTAATCTTAACATTGAGTTCCGTCAGATGGCGGTATTCGATGCAAAGGGTGACAAGAAGAGCGGTCATCGTAATATTCTTACCAAGGATATCAGTGCCTAAAATGGTAAGTAAGAATACTTGATATTTAAGATTTTCATTTAGATAAAAGATTAAAATTAAACTTCAAAAGGCGGTGAGGTAAGGGAACTTTCCCAAGCCGCACCGCTTTTTATGTTATAAAACACATTTTTGATATGAAAACATCAGATAAGGAAAAGGTAGCAAAAACGCTTTCCGAGGCATCTGTAAAGATTAAGGTTGGTAAGTTTCGCTTTAAAGTGAAGCCACTTACCTTTATGCAGATTTACGAAATGGGTGTATTCGGTAACTCTATCAAAGAACCAACATGGAAGGAAGGCGATATGGTGAATATCATACCCATTCTGTTTGAACACTCAGAGACAGCTCATTTGATGAGTGAGATTTTCATTGTGTGCGCATTCCGCAAGAAGTGGGCACGCAAGATATGGGGGCGATATATACGCAAGCACCTTGATATTATGGCATTCAATGAGCTTGTGAAGTTTATCAGCGGTTCGTTTAATGCAAATTTTTTCTTAACCTCTATAACTTTCCTGACCCAGACGAAGATAATGACGGAGCCGAAAACGACTCCCCGTGGGCAACAATCGGAGCAGTAATGAAGTACTTTCGTATGAGTTACGAGGAGGTCGTATTTAATCGCTCATACCTTAATATTATACTGCTTAACCGCTCGATTCCGTCCTTTGATACAAATACCAAGGACGAACCGAGAAAAGGCAGCAGACAGCAAAAAAAGCCACAAAAAGAGTATCATAAGATAGATGAGCCAATCTCTGCTAATGATTTCTTTATGGGCATGATGTAAATCACATAAATAAATTAACAATATGGCAGCAGCAGATGAAATACTTGGAATCAGCGGACAGATGGATATTTCCGATATTCAAGCATCACTTGATAAGCTTTGTGATGGTTTGAACCGTGTCGGCGTTGATACAGAAGCTTTATCTCAGAGAATGAATAAGGCACTTAACGATGTGGCGCAATCCGATGAAGACCTTGCAACAAAGACCACCAAGGCTATGCAGGTTCTCAAATCTGCTATGGATGAAGCCACAAAGGGGATACAGGTAGTACCAGAAATGATTGATACTGCCAATAAACGAGTAGAAACCATTGAAGGTACTATCGGTAAACTTAACGAGCAGTTAGCTAAGACGGAAAAAGGCTCAGAGGCATTCGGTTCGCTTACTAAGCAGATTGATGCTCAAAAGCATTCTTTGGAATTGGCGAAAGGTGATGTAAAAGACCTTGTTGAATCTTATGATGGTGTGAGAAACTCTATCTCTCAGGTAAATGGTGCGTATCAAGCATTGAGTGCTTTCTCCGTTGCAAGCACAAGCGCAAATGGTGTTCAATCCGCAACGAATATTGCTGTAGGGGCTACGGCTACAACGGCAGCAACCGCTACATCAGCAGAAGCAGCAGCTCACGTAGCAAATGCCGAGGCGGCAACACAGAATGCCGAAGCGGAAAATCAGAACGTAGAGGCAACTAGACATCTGACAGAAGCTTTGCAGCAATATATTTCCGTTGCTTCGGGTCGTGCTGAGATTGAACGAATGCAATCCGAGAGTGCAAAGGAGCTGAAAGCGGATATGAAGTTGTACGAGAAGACCATTGAAGATATTCAGAACAAACTTAGCACGACTGATTTTGCTAAAAATATTGAGGAGGCAACAAAGAAGATTGAGGTACAGAAATCAAAGATTGAGAGCTACAAGAATGCTCTTGCAAATCTTTCTGCTGCGGATAACGAAACGGGAAATGGTGCTAACTATTACAATCAGCTTATTGAGAAAGCACAGGCAAATATTGATGCCCTTCAATCAAAAATCAATGATTGGCAAACAGAACAGCAGCGACTTAATGCAGACCTTCAGCAATACAATGCTCTTCTCGAAGCTGCGAATAAG
>OGHN01001265.1_pt1 | contig 10909 bp, 6 predicted proteins | sample 1571511 | NCBI WGS metagenome assembly OGHN01 (sample SAMEA2582024, study PRJEB24529) | metagenome | biome: Human gut stool | place: China | collected 2011 | reverse complement strand
TAGGTTAAAATTTATGCTTCCATTTTGCGAATTGGATTAAATGTGAATTCTTCACCGTTTACGTTAATATCTACAGTGTCGCCTTCTTTGATATTACCTTTGATGATTTCTTTACTTAATTGAGTTTCTACAGTATGAGATAATAATCTACGAAGTGGACGAGCACCGAAGTTTGGTTCAAATCCTTCATCTGCAAGTTTAGTCAAAGCTTCATCAGACCAAGAAAGTGAAATATTAACTTGATGTTGTAGACGTTTATTAAGATTTTCGAGCATGATGCGAGCAATTTGACGTACTTGTTCTTTAGTTAAAGCTTTGAATACGATAATATCATCAACACGATTTAAAAATTCAGGACGGAAGATTCTTTTTACTTCTTCCAATACAGCACTTTTGCGTCCGTCGTTTACCTGTTTCTCACCAGTCGCAAATCCCAACGGTTTGCTGTCCAGTAAAGCTCTGGCACCAGCGTTGCTGGTCATAATGATAACAGCATTTTTAAAATCAACAGTCCGTCCCTGCCCGTCAGTCAAGCGGCCGTCTTCCATAATCTGCAGCAGCAAGTTGAAAACATCAGGATGCGCTTTTTCAATTTCATCCAGCAAAATTACCGAATAGGGCCGCCGGCGCACAACATCTGTCAGCTGACCGCCTTCTTCATAACCAACATAACCAGGAGGAGCACCTACCAACCGAGAAGTAGTATGCTTTTCCATATATTCAGACATATCAAATCTAATCAAAGCACGTTCATCGCCAAAAAGGTTCTCTGCCAGCGCTTTAGCCAGCTCTGTTTTACCTACCCCGGTAGGTCCTAAGAACAGGAACGATCCTACAGGGCGGTTTTTATCCTTAAACCCGGCTCTGGCTCTACGGATAGCTTTTGCAACAGCGTCAACAGCCGCATTTTGACCGACCACACGCTCATGCAGCGCCTCCTCCAAATGAATAAGTCTTTTAGATTCACCTTCGGTAAGCTTACGCAGTGGAATATTTGTCCAGGAAGCAACTACTTCGGCAACATCTTCTTCACTTACCGTCAATTTGCTGCTTGATCCACTGCGCTGCGACTGACGCTCACCATCAAGCTGTTCCTGCAGCTTGCGTTCTGCGTCACGCAATTCAGCAGCACGTTCATACATTTGCTGAGTAATAGCCGATTCTTTTTCAATGCGCACTTTTTCAAGCTGTTGTTCAATTTCCCGCTGCGGCAAGGAAATCTTATAGCTTTGCAGCCGTACCCTCGAACAGGCTTCATCCATTAAATCGATAGCTTTGTCCGGGAGATTACGGTCAGTGATATAACGATCAGACAGACGCACTGCCGCCATAATCGCCTCATCTGTGATTTGAATACGATGAAAAGCTTCATATTTATCGCGCAGTCCCTTCAAAATCTCAATTGAATCATTAACATCAGGAGCACCTACAACGATAGGTTGAAAACGACGTTCCAGTGCCGCATCTTTCTCAATATTTTTCCGGTATTCGTTTAAAGTAGTGGCTCCTATAGCCTGCATTTCACCCCTGGCCAAAGCCGGTTTTATAATATTTGCAGCATCAATAGCGCCCTCTGCGGCACCTGCTCCGATGATAGTATGCAGTTCGTCAATAAAAAGAATAATATTTTTATTTTCTTTTACCGCTTCCAGTAATTCTTTCAAACGTTCCTCAAATTCACCGCGGTATTTGGTTCCCGCCACCAGATACCCGATCTCCAGCGAGAACACAATTTTCTCACGCAGTATCTCCGGAACATTACCGTCAACAATTCGCTGGGCCAGGCCCTCGGCAATAGCCGTTTTACCAACGCCGGACTCTCCAATCAACACCGGATTATTTTTTGTACGCCGACACAGAATCTGAATAATGCGTTCAACCTCTTTTTCGCGGCCAACAACAGGATCAATTTTTCCATCTGAAGCCAGCTGATTGAGATTGCGGCCAAATTCCGACAGCATTTCCAACACATTGCTCTTTGTTTCCACATCGCTGTCGCCAGCATTATAATTGCCATCTGTCAATGGCTGATTATCATAAACAGCCTTAATGACCTTCATGACCTGTTCTGCCGTAACGTTAAAGCGCCGCAATACCTGAGCAGCCACGCCTTCTCCTTCACGCAGCAAACCCAACAGCAAATGTTCGGACCCTACATAGTGCAGCTTAAAAGCTGCTGCTGCTTCACCAGCAAGCTCTAAGGCCCGTTTGGCACGCGGGGTATAACTGATCATCAGCTCAGTGCTGCCAGCGGGCTCCATCCAGCTTTCCAGCTCTTTTATGACCGCCTGATTATCAATGCCAAGTTTTTCTAGAATCTTCTTGGCAAAACAATTTTCAACATTCAGCAACGCCAGCAAGATATGTTCTGTTCCAACATGATCATGACCCTTATCCAATGCAAAACGCATCGCGTCTTCCAAAATACCTTTGGCACGTTCAGTAAAACGATTCATGATCTGTTCTTCTCTAGCTTTTGGTTTCAACAGCCCATCTAAAAACTCTTTGGCATTGAAAACAGTTCCCGACAAAAAATTAGACGGAGCCAATTCTTCAACACAATCCGAGCACAGCCATTTGTCGATTTGTTTATCGTTGACCACGCATACCACGTGGACCACAGCTTCTTTTAATCCGCATTTCTGACATAACATATCAATTCACCTCACTCACGTTCTGTCATTTTAGTAATAGCCGTCTCCAAAACAGCTCTTTTTTTAGCTTCATCAGCATCCAGAATTTCCATCATATACTGCAACAGTGATTTTTCGCGCCTGCTGATCAAACGGTTAGCAGCCCAGTGCTCAATCAAATCATGCACTGTCGGCTCACAGTTCTCTTCCTGCAATTCATGAGGCATCACCCTTACAATACGGACAAAGCCGCCGCTTCCGCGTCTGGATTCGACCATAAACCCCCGTTCAGGAGTAAAGCGCGTGCTCAGCACATAACTGATCTGCGACGGTGCGCACGACAGTTTATCGGCAAGTTCATTACGCTGTACTAAAACAGCGTCCTCTCTGTCCTCTAAAAGCTGTCTGATGATGAAATTTTCTATTGCATCTGCAAGATTTCTCATCTTAATTACCTTCCTTTTATCGTTTCAGCATTAAAGTCAAACTTTTCTGCCGGCATCTATAATTAGATTAATTCTATTATATTTGACCTTTCGACTTTTGGCAAGTAAATTATTCGTGAACATCTTTTCAGCAGAAAAAAACAAGCAGACGCATAAAACTCGTCTGCTTGATCAATTTTTTTATTTTTGCAGCTTCCTGGCAAATTCATAACCAAGCTGCCTTGCTGCTTCCAGGTCTTCTGGCTGTGCCTTCCATTTACAGGTAAAACCCGGTTCCAACTCAAAACCAGCCGCTGTCAGCAAAGCTTCCATATCTTTCTGAGCTCCGCCGGCCCAGCCATATGTACCGAAAACAGCTGCTTTTTTACCTGTTGGGTTTAAGCCTTTAAGGTATACAAGCAGACTGCCCATAGTGGGCAGCATTCCGCTGTTCAGTGTTGAAGAGCCGATGATCATACCACCTGCTTCAAATAAATCCGCAACAGCAGTACTATTCGGAGTTTCGTTCATACGCAGCAGCACAGCATCACTACCGGCACTGACAACACCCTCCAGCACAGCACGAGCCATTTGCTCCGTAGCGCCCCACATCGTATCATAGGCAATAACTACACTGCTGCCGCTCACGCCTTTGCCCCAGGCAGCATATTTGGCAATAATTTCCTGAATATGACTGCGCCAGATAATACCATGGGCTGTAGCTATCATCTTTAAATCAAGCGCCGCTGCTTTCGCCAGCGCTTTATCAATTAATTTCGCATATGGCCAGAGTATATTGGCAAAATATTTTTTTGCTTCATAAAAAAGTATTCCCAGATCCACTTCATCATCAAAACGTTTAGCAGCCGCATAATGCTGGCCAAAAGCATCATTAGAAAACAAAATCCCATCATCTGCACAATAGGTTGCCATACTGTCAGGCCAGTGCAGCATTGGTAAAGTTACAAAAGTCAATTCACGTTTGCCTAATGATAATTTATCGCCATCCTTCACGACCTGAAAATCATATAAATCACCATAATGACGAATTGCTTCCGCCTTCCCTTGAGCTGTAATAAAAAACTTAGCATTCGGAGCCGCTTTGACCAGCGCCGGCAATGCCCCTGCATGATCCGGTTCCACATGGTTCACTATTACGTAATCAATTTTTCCAGGGTCGACAACACGTTCAATCTTTGCCAATAATTCTTCAGCAAACATCGCTTTCACTGTATCGATCAAACAGATTTTTTCATCCATGATCAAATATGAATTATATGAAGCACCGCGTTCCGTCTTATATCCGTGAAAATCACGCACAGCCCAGTCAACAACACCCACATCATAAATTTTAGGAGCTATTTCCAATGGCATCATTTTTTACACTTCCTTTCTGAAAAACTGCTTCTTTATTTATTATATAAGCAAATCACAGCAAAGTAAAAATTTCTTTTAACAAAAAACAGTAAATTCTACTTACAAAATTCTATGCCTGATATTATTTTCACAAGGCCCGTTCAATAACACTGTGCTGACCTTTATCAATAAACAACCCTATTTGGTGGAAACTGCTCAAACTACTGCGATGTCCAATACTGACTATGGTAGTATCCGGCATTAAAGTTTCAACAAGCTTATACATCACCGCTTCTGTCTCCTCATCTAAAGCAGAAGTAGCTTCATCTAAAAACAGCCATGACGGTTGATAGATCAGTGCCCTTACAAAAGCCAGCCTCTGCTGTTCACCGCCGCTAAGCACATGTGACCAGTCTGCTTCGACATACAGGTCTTTTGCCAGGTAGCCAATCCGACATTGCTCCAGCAACATCACCAACTCTTCATCTGTTTTATGGCAACTGCCTGGATAAAGCAACGCTTCTTTCAATGTTCCCAATGGTAAATAAGGTTTTTGCGGAATAAACATCAGTTTCTCGGCAGCAGGCAGTTCCAATTTACCATGCACATATGGCCAGATACCAGCCACAGCACGCAGCAATGTACTTTTACCGCTGCCACTTGCGCCTTTGATCAGGATATTTTTATTTCGGCCGGGTACTAAAGTAAAATTGACATTTTTCAATAAGATCCTTTCATCTGGTAATTCAACCTGCAAGGACGCAGCTACGATAGTATCGTTGCGACTTTCCATTCGTTCAAGATCAATCTGCGGTTTTTCCTGTTTTACCTCGTGCATATGTACCCCAAAACCCGTAAGACGCTCTACAACTGCCCGCCATTCAGCCAAAGAAGCATACATATCTACAAAATATGATAATGATTCCTGCACCCTGCCAAAGGCACTGGCAATCTGGATCAGGCCGCCTAATGTTATTTCCTTACTTAAGTAACGCGGCATAGCCACTACGAAAGGGAAAATAATTGCAATCTGTGAATAGCCGGAATTAAGCCAGACCAACTGTTTTTGTTTTTCTACTATCTTCCAGAAATTATCCAGCAGCAGTTTAAAACGCTTCTTAAATACGCCGCCTTCCTGTTTCTCACCGCTGTAAAACGCTACACTTTCAGCATTTTCCCTCATTCGCATCATACTGAAACGAAAATCCGCTTCATAACGTTGCTGAACAAAATTCAGCCCTACCAGTTTTTTACCAATCAAATGAGTAAGCCCTGTGCCAACAATGGAATAAACCAAGGCTACCCAAACCAGATAGCCTTCAATATGCCACACTTGCCCCGCCAAAGTAAATTCCAGTGAACCTGACAGTTCATATAAAATAAATACGAAAGACACAAAAGTACAAAAAGCCTTTAAAACACCGATACTGAACTTTAACGTCATCTCAACAAACAAACGCACATCCTCACTAATACGCTGGTCAGGGTTATCAGTATCAGAGCCGAACATCTGCAGACGATAGTAGGTCTTATTTTTCAACCATTCATCAATATACCTGTTAGTCAGCCAACGACGCCAGTTAAGCACCAGTACCTGCTGCAAATAAAAGGCATAAACTGCCAGAATAATGTAGATCACAGCCAGCCAGCCGAAATGTATCAGCTCATCAAAAATAAGTTCGGTCTGGTAATTTTGCAGTGCATTATAAAAGGAATTGTTCCATTTATTCAACAGCACCAGCATATACACTACGCCTAAAGTTAGTGCTATGATTGCCGTCAACAGCAAATAAGCCTTTCCCTTTTCTTCTGACTGCCAATAACTTTTGGTCAGGTACCAGACATCTCTGAGAAATTTACTTTTATTTTTTAATTCATTCATCTGCTTTTACCTCTAAACACTCTTTGTCAGAATTTTTCAGTTACCTTTTTTAAATACCACATAAATAAAAAAAATCCTGCAAAAAAATAATGCCCCGTCTTTAAGACGGGGCATTATATATTTACAAAACACCTAAATTTATTCTTCGCTGTGTTTTTTTCTGTTGAAAATACGTTCAACGACAACGAATAATACCGGGATCATAAAGATACCGATCATCGTAGCAAAGGTCATACCGCCAACAACGGCATTACCCATAGAAACACGGGCACCGGCACCTGGACCTGTTGCAATCGCCAAAGGCACACAGCCAAGAATGAACGCGAAGGATGTCATCAGAATCGGACGCAAACGCAGTTTGGCAGCATCAAGCGCCGCTTTAACTACAGGTTCGCCATTTTCCATGTTCATCTTTGCATATTCTACGATCAGAATCGCATTTTTAGCATTCAGACCAATCAGCATGATCAAACCGATCTGCATATAAACGTCGTTCTGCAAACCGCGCAGATACTGAGCGCCAAAACAGCCAAGGGCAGCAACAGGCACTGACAGCATAACTGCCAACGGGATAGTCCAGCTTTCATACAAAGCTGCCAGACACAAAAATACGAAGATCAGAGAAATAATGAAAATCTGTGTTGATCTGTTTCCTGCTTCCAGTTCGTCACGGCTCTGATCTACCCATTCATAGGTATAAGTAGTCGGCAAAATTTCTGCAGCAGTTTCTTCCAGTGCAGTCATAGCCTGACCTGTACTATATCCTGTAGCAGGGTTACCAGCTATTTTAATAGCTCGTACACCGTTGAAGCGGGTTACAGTAGCAGAACTTGTTTTACCTTCGTCAGTAACCAAGGTATTAAGAGGCACCATATCGCCGTTATTGCTGCGTACAAAGAAATAACGCATATCATCAACATTCGTACGATATTTTGCATCCGCCTGCATAACTACTTTCCAAGTACGGCCAAAAGCATTGAAGTCATTGATCTCACTGCCGCCGAGGAAAGTCTGTAAAGCTGTAAATACGCTTGCTACAGGTACATTTAGAGACTCTGCTTTTTCACGGTCTACGTTAAACTGATAAACCGGCGTATTAGTATTAAAGGTGGTATAAGCCATACCAATTTCAGGACGTTGATTGGCTTTAGCAAGAAATTCGTTAGCAACTTCCTGCATCCGCTCCATATCGTCACCGCCCAAATTCATCAGGTACATACTCAAACTGCCTGTGCTGGACGCACCCGGTAATGCAGGCGGATCAAACGCCATAACGCTTACCTGCGGCATTTGGGCACCGATGCCATAAATCTGCGGCACTATATCCTGAGCACTGTTATCACGTTTGTCATAATCTTCCATCGCCGCAACGATCAGACCGGCACTGGACTTAGGGGCGCCAGTAAGGATATCAAAGCCAGATACTTCCATAACATATTTAACGCCCGGCAGCGACTTGATCTTATCACCCAGCTCCATCATAGCCTGAATACCACGATTACTGGATGCACCCTCCGGCAAATTAAATGACGTTACAGAATAACCCTGATCTTCACTTGGCACAAATCCGGTAGGAGTAACCTTAGCTACCCAGCCCAATAAAATAACCATAACCAGCAAAACGGCCATTGAGATTTTTGCATGACGGATACATTTTTCAACATTTTTAACATATTTACTTAAAGTATTGGCAAACCAGACATTGAACTTATGGATAAATTTACCAATAGGTCCTTTGACTTCGTCTTTATCATGCGGTTTCAACAGCAATGCACACAACGCTGGAGTCAGAGACAATGCTACGATAGCTGACAGCGCCATAGAAACAGAAATCGTTAAAGCGAACTGTTTATAAAGCTGACCAACAGTACCGCCGGTAAATGCAACCGGGATAAATACTGCTGCCAAAACGAACGCAATCGCCACAACAGGACCGGAAACTTCTTTCATCGCCCGATAAGTAGCTTCTTTTGGAGTCATTCCATTATCCTGGATGTGATGCTCAACTGCCTCAACAACAACGATCGCGTCATCAACAACGAGGCCGATAGCAAGAATCATCGCAAACATTGTTAAAGTATTGATCGAAAATCCCATCAGCACGAACGCACCGAAGGTACCAACCAAAGAAACAGGAATCGCCAGCAGCGGGATAAGCGTTGCACGCCAGCTGCCCAGGAAAATAAATACAACAAGAATAACCAGCGCCAAAGCTTCAAAGAAAGTATGAGCTACTTTTTCCAGCGCTTCGCGTACGAACTGGGTATTATCCTGAACAATAGTCAGCTCCATACCTTCCGGAAAACGCGTTTCAGCATCGGCCAATACGGCTTTGATGTTATTGACGGTTTCCAAAGCGTTAGCGTCGCTTGTTAAGTAAACAGGGAAAACAACAGAAGAACCGCCGTTCAGATAACCAGCAACGTTATCACTGCGGGCACCAGCTTCAATTTTCGCAATTTCTTTAAGCTTCAGGTTATTGCCGTTTTGAGAACGGACAATAATATTACCAAACTCTTCCGGAGTCGACAAACGCCCCTGGGCATTAGCAGAATATTGGAATTCCTGCTGCTCCGCTGTAGGACGCGTACCAATAGAACCAACAGGAGCCTGAATGTTCTGACTCTTGATTGCATTGGAAACATCATCTGCGGTCACACCCAACTGAGCCATTTTATCTGGCTGCAGCCATAGGCGCATTGCGTATTCCTGACCAAAAATATCAATACTGGAAACACCCTTAACGCGTTTGCAGGCATCAAGGAAGTTTGTCATCGCATAAGATGTAAGAAACATCGTATCAAACGTTCCATCAGGTGAGTGCAACGCAAAATACATGATGGTCTCGGCAGATTTCTTGGCTGTCGTGATACCGTAAGCACTTACCTCTGACGGCATGGAGGACGAAGCCTGAGAAACACGGTTCTGCACCTCTACAGAACCGATATCTGCATTTTTATCAAGATTGAAATATACGTCAAGTGTGTATTCGCCTACGCTGGTACTAGTAGAGTTCATGTACAGCATATTTTCTACACCATTAACTTTTTGTTCGATCGCCTGCGCAACAGATTCCTCAACAACCTCCGCACTAGCACCCACATAGTTCGTAGAAACGGCAATGTGCGGCTTGGTGATATCCGGGTATTGAGCAATTGGCAGGCTGAATCCGGCAATAGTACCAAGTAAGGTAATAAGTATTGCCAGCACTATCGCAAAGACCGGACGGTCTATAAAAAAGCGTGCCACAACTAGTTACCTCCTTAGGATTCTTTCAAAGATACAGCAGTATCCAATTCTGCCTCGGTCATCGGTTCAGGTTTTACCTCAGAACCCTGTTTAATTTTGTTGATGCCTTCGACAACAACCGTTTCGTTGCCTTCCAGACCACTTTCAACCAGCCACAAACGACCGATACGTGGCCCTAATGTAACTTCGCGCATGGATACTTTATTATCATCGCCAAGTACATAAACAAATTTCTTATACATAAGCTCGGTTACAGCACGCTGCGGAATCAGCTTAGCGTCATGTACAGTACCGCTGTTGGCCTGCAGATGAGCAAACATGCCAGGCAGCAGGATCTTAGCAGGATTTGGGAATTCAGCTTTCAGCGACAAAGTACCTGTCCCCTGCGTAATGCTGCGATTGACCTGATCGACACGGCCTTTTTCAGAATAAGTGCTGCCATCGCTCAAAACGATCGTCAGATTTTCCAACGACGCTCCACCTGCATCATTATGAGCGCTCAGAAGTTTTAAATATTCGTTTTCTGCCAGACTGAATTCTACAAATACCGGATCTGTATTAGAAATAGTAGCAAGAACAGTCTGACCGGCAGTAACATAGTTGCCTACAGAAAGATCATTGGTATCTATACGTCCGTCAAAAGGCGCAACGACATTAGTTTCTCCCAGATCAATATTGGCATTTTCCAGCAAAGCCTGCTGTGCATCAACAGCAGCCTGCGCCTGTTCGGCCTCAGCGACCCTGTTATCAAGCTCCTGCTTGGAAACAGCGTTCTGCTCATATAGCTTTTTATAACGCTCCAGATCACGGCTGGTACGAATCAAAGTTGCCTGGGCACTGGCAAGTCCGGCCTGTGCATTCAGAACTTTTGCCTGATATGTACGCTGATCAATAGTAAACAAGGTCTGTCCCGCAGTTATTTTTTCACCGCCCAGGAAATACTTTCCTGTGATCTGTCCACTGACCTGCGCCATCAAATTGACTTCTTTCTGCGCCTGCACAAAACCTGTATAGTCATAAACGATCGGCGTATCGCGTTTGATAACTTCCATCGTTTTAACCAACGTTGCCTGTGGTGCCTGCTGCTCTTTGCTGCAGCCAGCCAAAGCCATCACGGTAAATGCCGCTACCGCAACAGCCAAGGCCTTTTTCCTTCGGCCTTTATCAAAAAAACTCAGCATAAATATATCCTCCTCACGTATTCAAAAAAACGGCTGCGCCCTGTAAAAGGGCGCACGGCTCCGCTATTTTCAAGAATACTCTTATTATAGTTTATCGTAATTATAAACGCAACCGCTATTTTAACCGATTAAAGCCTTTTTTCTTAATTTTTCGTATTTTTTCTCTGTTTTTCACTATTTGCT
>OGHN01001256.1_pt1 | contig 10944 bp, 8 predicted proteins | sample 1571511 | NCBI WGS metagenome assembly OGHN01 (sample SAMEA2582024, study PRJEB24529) | metagenome | biome: Human gut stool | place: China | collected 2011 | reverse complement strand
ACTCGCGACCCTAACCTTGGCAAGGTTATGCTCTACCAACTGAGCTATTTCCGCGATTGCGGATGCAAAGGTAGATATTTTCCTTAAACCTGCAAACATTCCGCAGACTTTTTTCACACAGAAAAGTGTACATTTTCGCCAGGCATACAAGCAGACTTTTGATTATCAACTCATTCGGCCACGATAATCTTCATAAGAAAATTGCTTGAAAACTTCAGCTTTTCCTTCTTTTGTCCACATTGCAATGGCCGGATGGTGAATTCCATTGAACATATTCGTCTTTACAGTGGTGTAATGTATCATGTCCTCAAAGACGATTCTCTCCCCTATCTGCAGCTCATGGTCGAAACTCCACAGTCCCATATAGTCGCCGCTTAGGCAGGAGTTTCCTCCAAGACGATAGACATAAGGACCCGCATCACCCATCTCCGCTCCACGCACCGCAGGCTGATAGGGCATCTCCAGGCAATCCGGCATGTGGCACGTAAAGCTAACGTTGAGAATGGCAGTACGAATGCCGCGGTTTTCCACGATGTCCACTATCTCCGAGCTCAGCACACCGGTCTGCCAAGTGAAAGCGGAACCGGGCTCAAGAATGATTTGAAGATGCGAATAGCGTCCCTTCAAGCCCTGCAACAGACGGACAAGATGCTCTACATCATAATCCTTACGCGTCATCAGATGCCCGCCTCCTAAATTCAACCACTTAATCTGTGAGAACCAGCGGGAGAATTTTCCTTCCAAGTGCTCCAATGTGTGTTCCAGTTCGTAGGAAGAAGACTCGCAATGACAATGACAGTGAAAACCTTCAATACCCACCGGAAGTTCTTCGGGAAGCGGGTCGGCCATTACACCGAAGCGAGTACCGGGTGCGCAGGGATTATAAAGCTCCGTTTCCACCTCAGAGTATTCGGGATTGATACGGATACCGCAGGAAATGCCGCTTCCCTCCGCCACCACTACCGGATAAAAGCGGTGGAACTGCGAAAGCGAATTGAAAGTGATATGGCTGCTGCACCGCATTATCTCCGGAAAATCGGCCTCGGTATAGGCAGGCGAGTACGTATGTGCCTTACTTCCGAACTCCTCCAATGCCAGACGGGCTTCGTAGACGGAACTTGCCGTAGAGTGGTCTATATACTCCCTGAAAATGGGAAAAGAACGCCACATGGCAAATGATTTGAAAGCGAGGATTATCTCCACACCTGCGCGGTCGGCCACACTTTTTATCAGTGCGAGGTTCTTTCTCAGCAATCCTTCTTCCATAATATAGCAGGGAGAAGGGAAAAGGGAAAAGTCTTTATTTGTCATTTTATATATATTTTTTTTACCATTTATGATTCCATCCTAATAAACACGCCACAAGGGGTTGACAAGCCCTCTCCAACGATTTAGTAAAACTTCGGAGAAGATTTACTAAATCGTCCTCCTCATTTTAGTAATTCTCCGGGGAATATTTAGTAAAACAGATGCCGCCCTTCTGCAAAGTCATTCTTTTGTAAACAATATTCATCACCATATAACTTTGAAACGCGCGAAGCGCAGCAAAAGTTGTTTGTCTCCCGCATTCTTGAAGCGGATGGTGGCTTTCGCATTGTCTCCTTCGCCCTCCACTTTCAAAACTTCACCCAGGCCGAAACGTTCGTGCTCTATCAATTGTCCCTGCTGTACACGATTGGCAGACCCGCCGGCAGAAGGCGATGTACTTGCCGTATTTGCAGAAGGCGCCACCCGTTTCAGGTTACGTGGAACAGTCGGCGCAATAATCTGCTGTTTCGGTCGTACAGACACACGCTCTTTTCCTCCATACGGAGCATCTTCCCTATCAGGCGCAAAACCTCTGGCGTTCTCCCTGCGGAAAGCGGCGGCTTCCTCCTCTACCCTGCGGAACATTCCCGCATCCTGAGGCAGACGCAGGAAACGTATATCTATATCCTTCAGGAAACGGCTGGGACTGCCAAACTCCATCTTGCCATATCGGAAACGCGTCTTTGCATACGATAGGAAACAGTGTTCTTCAGCACGTGTGATGGCTACATAGAACAGCCGCCGTTCTTCCTCCAATGCCCGGGGAGAGTCACCCACCATGCCGCTGGGAAAAAGATTCTCCTCCATCCCCACTACAAACACATTCTTGAACTCCAATCCCTTGGCCGAATGTACAGTCATCAGGGTTATCTCCTCATCGTCCCCATCCTTATCCGAATCCTGGTCGGTAAGAAGGGAAACTTCCGAAAGGAAGTCACCCAACAACACGTTCGGGTTTCCTTCCTCCTGCCGTTGGGCACAAAAATCACTCATACCGTTCACCAGCTCCTCTATATTCTCCTTACGGCTCAGATTCTCGGGAGAGTTGTCCTGACACACATCATTGATGATGCCCGATTGGCGAATAATGTCGGCACCGATCTCGTAGGCATTCTTCTCCGCAGCATCTGTGATAAAGGCGGATATAAGTTCGCGGAATGCCTGCAACTTTCCCACCGTACCTTTATTGAAGTTCAAGCCATACGCCAACGGCTCACAAAGCACGGTCCACAAACTTACATTGTGCCCGGTGGCGGCAGCAATGATTTTTCCCACTGTCGTATCTCCGATACCACGCGCAGGATAATTGATAATACGCTTGAAAGCCTCTTCATCATTGGGATTCACTATCAGACGGAAGTAAGCGATTACATCTTTGATTTCCTTGCGTTGATAGAACGACAAGCCTCCGTAAATACGGTAAGGCATACTGCGTTTGCGCATGGCTTCCTCAAAGATACGGCTCTGCGCATTGGTACGGTAGAGTATCGCAAAATCAGAGTAGGCATAGCGCTTTTCACGCCGCAGTTCAGCTATCTTATTCACCACAATATCCCCTTCTTCCACATCACTGTATGCCTGGTACACACCAATGGCCTCTCCCTTCTCCTTTTCCGAGAACACTTCCTTGCGTATCTGCCACTGGTTCTTTTCTATCAGGCTGTTGGCCGCGCGGACAATGGTCTGGGTGGAACGGTAATTCTGCTCCAGCTTGAAGACCTTCGTATCGGGATATACTTTCGTAAAGTAGAGAATATTGTCAATATCGGCACCACGGAAGGAGTAGATACTCTGTGCATCATCCCCCACCACACAGACATGCTGATGGTTCTTGGCAAGTTGCAGCACGATGCTGTGCTGTGCAAAATTGGTATCCTGATACTCATCTACCAGAATGTAACGGAACTGGTCCTGATAACGCGCCAACACCTCGGGGTGGTCCCGGAACAGCAGGAATGTGTAGAACAGCAAATCGTCGAAGTCCATCGCATCTGCCTGCCGGCAACGCTCCCAATATCTCTGGTAGATGTCGCGAAGCGCCGGAACCTTGGCTGCACGGTCTCCTTCGTAAGCCTCCTTGTTGTTGGCATAGCCTGCCGGAGAAACCAGATGATTCTTGGCATTCGAGATACGCGCCTGCACCATCCCCGGCTTGTACACTTTCTCATCCAGCCCCATTTCCTTGATAATGGAACGTATCAAGCTTTTACTGTCTGCCGTATCGTAAATGGTAAACTGCGAAGTGAAGCCGATATACCCGGCCTCGACATGCAGAATGCGCAGGAACATGGAGTGAAAGGTTCCCATCCACAGATGGCGCGCCCTCTCCGGCCCCACCTGACGGGCTATACGCTCCTTCATTTCGCGCGCCGCCTTGTTGGTAAAGGTCAATGCCAGAATGTTCCAAGGCTGGTAGCCATTCTCCAGCAGATAAGCAATCTTGTAGGTCAGCACGCGCGTCTTTCCCGAACCGGCACCGGCTATCACCAGTGACGGACCGTCATTGTATAACACCGCGTTCCGTTGTCCTTCGTTCAGTTCCTCTATATAATCGGGCATATCCGTATAATCTTAAAATGATGATATTTTTTCTTCCTTTGTTTTTACGGAGGCAAAGATAAAAAAAGCTTCGGAGACGTACGAACATTTCTATAGGTTATAGTGTTTATATAGTAAAGTTCCAAAATTAAATAATTGAAACTTATGAATACAATATTAACGATTTTAATGATAACAGTTATGACTTACGAAATGCCAAAACTTCCCTACACCAACAATGCACTGGAACCTGTAATCAGTCAGCAAACCATAGATTACCACTACGGTAAACATCTGCAAACCTACGTGAACAACCTCAACAACCTCGTTCCGGGAACGGAATTTGAAGGCAAAGACCTGGTAACCATTGTTGCCACAGCACCGGACGGTGCCATCTTCAACAATGCAGGACAAGTGTTGAACCACACATTATACTTCTTACAGTTTGCTCCGAAGCCTGCCCACAGCGAGCCTACCGGCAAGCTGGCAGAAGCCATCAAACGCGACTTCGGCAGCTTTGAGAATTTCAAGAAGGAATTCAACGCGGCAGCTGTCGGCTTGTTCGGCTCCGGATGGGCTTGGTTGTCTGCCGACAAGAACGGCAAACTCCACATCACCAAAGAAGCCAACGGTAGCAATCCGGTACGCGCCGGTCTTGTTCCGCTACTCGGATTCGACGTGTGGGAACATGCCTACTATCTTGATTACCAGAACCGCCGTGCCGACCATGTGAACGAACTGTGGAGCATCATCGACTGGGATGTAGTAGGTAAAAGACTGAAATAAGCAACAAGGTCCCACTAAACATGTTAATGACGCATTCTTGAGCAACTAAGGTTCAAGAATGCGTTTTCTTGTTTAAAATAGCCATCTAACATATTTTAAAGAAATTCTTTGGCTTCTACCATAAGTATTCATTAACTTTGCTAAACTTAAAAGTTAAACAAAAGAAATGAAACTCATCGTAGTAACAGCACCCACATTTTTTGTGGAAGAAGACAAGATTATCACGGCACTATTCGAAGAGGGGCTGGATATTCTACATCTGAGGAAGCCGGAAACTCCCGCCATGTATTCAGAACGGCTTTTAACGCTGATACCCGAAAAATACCATAAGCGCATCATTACCCATGAGCACTTCTACCTGCAGGAAGAGTTCAGCCTGATGGGGATTCATCTAAACACCCGCAATCCCAAAGAGCCCCACGACTATTCGGGCCACATCAGTTGCACCTGCCATTCACTGGACGAAGTGCAGAACAAGAAGCATTTCTATGACTATCTGTTCCTAAGCCCGATATATAATTGCATCACAAAGTCCGGAGTCACGTCCGGCTTCACAGCCGAAGAGTTGCGGCAAGCAGGAAAAAGTAAGGTCATAGACAGTAGAGTCATGGCTTTGGGAGGCATTACTCCCGACAACATACTGGAGATTAAGGATTACGGATTCGGTGGTGCCGTTGTAATGGGTGACTTATGGAATAAATTCAATGCCTGCACCGACCGCGATTATCTGGAAGTAATCCGCCACTTCAAGAAGTTGAAGAAAATGGCTGATTGAGCCTTCTTGGACTGGCAAATCAAAATTTACCGTACTCTTTGTATTCAATACCGGCAGGCAACGTGAAATAGAAGGTGGAGCCTTCCCCTTTCTTAGACTCCACACCGATACCTCCCCCATAGTGCTCCACAATAGATTTGGTGATGGAAAGCCCCAACCCCGTACCTTTGATATTGTAGTTCATCTTCACAAACCGTTCAAAGATGGCATGTCTTCCCACTTCATCGATACCACAGCCTGTATCTGCCACATAAAAATAGAAGTTATGGTTGCTCAATCTCCTGCAACCGATTTTCACACTGCCCATCTCCGTAAACTTCAAGGCGTTCCTCACCAAGTTACCTATGACTTGGGCAAAACGCACGCGGTCCACCACCAAACGGCATTGAGGCAACCGTTCTACAAACTCCACCTGAATGCCCGTGGGATGCGAGCGCATATTCTCCGTCGTACAGACTTCATCAATCAGCGCGTTTACATCCACTTCTCCATCGTTATATTCCAGAGTATTTGCCTCAATCTTCGAGTAGTCCAGCAAGTCATTGACCAGTTGCAGCAGCGAGTCCTTGTTATCATTAATCTCCTTCAGAAAAGCCATACGGGTTTCTCTGTCCAGATCATCCATTTCGGCAAGCATAGTTGTAAAGCCTACAATGGCATTCAAAGGAGTACGAATTTCGTGAGTCATATTAGCGATGAAAGCATTCTTCAGCTGGTTGGATTCTTCGGCAACCTCATTGATGCGCTGCAACGTCTTCAACCTTTTGCTCTTGCTGATGGAAATGATTATCATGATGACCAAAAGCAGAATGACAATTATCCCAAAACTATATACCAATGCTTCATTATTCTGATAGAAGTCATTCGTCCAAACATCGTATGCTGCCGTAATTGTCAATATCATCGTTTTTTGCTTGCTTATTGGAAACTATAAAATTATGGGAAGCAAATATACTAAAGAAAATACAAATAAATTAATAGAAACTACAGTTTTTTCCAACAAAATAGGCCGCATGCCATTACCAAGTAAAGCATGCAGCCCATAAATGTCATTATTCAGTATTATTGAAATCAGCCTTCAATGGCAGCCTGCGCCGCAGCCAGACGTGCAATAGGCACACGGAACGGAGAACAGCTGACATAATTCAAGCCAACTTTGTGGCAGAACTTCACAGAAGAAGGTTCACCTCCATGCTCGCCGCAAATACCGCACTTCAAGTCCGGACGGATAGCACGTCCCTTTTCAGTAGCCATGCGCACCAACTGTCCTACACCATTCTGGTCGAGTACCTGGAACGGGTCTACTTTCAGAATCTTCTTCTCCAGATAAATCGGGAGGAAGGAAGCGATATCGTCGCGTGAATAACCAAATGTCATCTGAGTCAAGTCGTTCGTACCGAATGAGAAGAACTCGGCAGAGGAAGCAATGCGGTCGGCAGTCAAGGCGGCACGCGGAATCTCAATCATTGTACCTACCTTGAAGTCGATGCTGTCACCCACTTCTTCAAACAACTGGGCAGCCTCAGCACGAATCACTTCTTCCTGCTGCTTGAACTCATACAAGATACCGGTCAGAGGCACCATGATTTCAGGATGGGTTTCAACACCTTCCTTCTTCAATTCCAAAGCAGCACCCAGGATGGCACGCGTCTGCATCTGTGTAATTTCAGGATATGTATTTCCCAAACGGCAACCACGATGACCCAACATCGGATTATGCTCACAAAGTGCCTCAACACGTTGCTGGATATACTGGAGGCTCACGCCCATCGTATCTGCCATTTCCTGCTGTCCCTTCAGGTCATGGGGAACAAACTCATGCAAAGGAGGATCAAGCAGACGCACCGTCACCGGACAGCCTTCCATTGCCTTGAAAATTCCCTTGAAGTCAGCTTGCTGGTAGGGAAGAATCTTAGCCAAAGCCTTGCGGCGCCCTTCTGCATTTTCTGCCAGAATCATCTCGCGCATGGCTTTAATCTTCTCGCCTTCAAAGAACATGTGTTCCGTACGGCAAAGACCGATACCCACAGCGCCAAAATTACGTGCTACTGCGGCATCATGAGGAGTATCCGCATTGGTACGAACCTGCAGCTTCGTATATTTGTCTGCCAAATCCATCAGTTCCGCAAAGTCACCGGACAGCTCAGCCGCTTTTGTCTCCACCTTGTCTTTATATACTTCACCGGTGCTTCCGTTCAAGGAGATATAGTCACCTTCTTTCAACAGTACACCATCCACTTCCACTGTACGCGCCTTGTAGTCGATGTTCAAGGCACCTGCACCAGACACACAGCACTTACCCATACCACGAGCAACCACTGCCGCATGCGAAGTCATACCACCGCGGGCAGTCAGGATACCTTCGGCAACTGCCATACCTGCCAAATCTTCCGGAGAAGTCTCGATACGTACCATCACCACACGCTTGCCGGCAGCATGCCATTCGGCAGCATCATCGGCAAAGAATACGATTTGTCCCGTAGCGGCACCCGGAGAAGCGGGAAGACCACGGGTCAATACCTTGGCTTGCTTCAGCGCTGTCTTATCAAATACCGGGTGGAGCAGTTCGTCCAACTTATTGGGCTCACAACGCATCAATGCAGTCTTTTCGTCAATCATACCTTGATGGAGCAAGTCCATGGCAATCTTCACCATAGCGGCTCCGGTACGCTTACCGTTACGGGTCTGGAGGAACCAGAGTTTACCCTCTTGTACTGTAAACTCCATATCCTGCATATCACGGTAGTGATTTTCGAGTTTTGTCTGCAAAGCATCCAGTTCCTTATAGATTTCCGGCATAGCCTCCTCCATGGAAGGATATTTGCTGACACGTTCTTCTTCGCTTACACCGGCTAATTCAGCCCAACGTTGAGAACCGATTTTTGTAATCTGTTGCGGAGTACGGATACCGGCAACCACGTCTTCACCTTGTGCATTAATCAAATACTCGCCATTGAAAAGGTCCTCACCGGTAGCAGCATCGCGGCTGAAGCAAACACCCGTAGCAGAGCTCTCGCCCATATTACCGAATACCATAGCCTGAACGCTTACGGCAGTACCCCATTCGTCAGGAATTCCCTCCATCTTACGATACAAAATAGCACGTTCGTTCATCCAGGAGTTGAATACGGCACAAACGGCACCCCACAACTGCTCGTAGGCACAAGTCGGGAAGTCTTTTCCGGTTTGTTCTTTCACCGCAGCCTTGAACTTCTTCACGAGTTCCTTAAGGTCTTCCACCTCAAGCTCGTTATCCAGCTTCACGCCTTTAGCATGTTTCACCTCTTCTATAATAGCCTCGAACGGGTCTACATCTTCCTTGTTCACCGGTTTCATGCCCAGCACCACGTCGCCATACATCTGCACGAAACGACGGTAAGAGTCCCATGCAAAGCGTGCATTGCCCGTCTTGCGCGTCAGGCCTTCCACCACTTCGTCATTCAAGCCAAGATTCAGGATAGTGTCCATCATGCCCGGCATGGAAGCGCGCGCACCCGAACGTACGGAAACCAGCAACGGATTCTCCACATCACCGAATTTGGAACGCATCAGTGTTTCCACATGGGCAATGGCTTGTTCAACTTCATTCTTCAACAGAGCAACGACTTTATCCTGCCCCATTTCATAATATTCCGTACAAACTTCTGTCGTTATTGTAAAGCCCGGAGGAACCGGAACCCCTATAAGGTTCATTTCTGCAAGGTTAGCACCTTTCCCACCCAAAAGGTTTCTCATATCGGCCTTTCCTTCTGCCTGGCCGTTACCAAAGGTATAAACTCTTTTTTTGTCCATAATATAAATTTAAAGTTTTTGATAGTGATTTCTCTTTTCTGCTCGCAAATCTAAGTATATTTCGCAGACTAGAAAACTTTTTGAGAAAAAACTTTAAGTCAAAATGCAATTTCGAGATTGCAAAATTTAATATTCCCGTTCATAGAGGGAATTTACGGAAAAATGCCTATTTTTGCCGTTGAATTTATTATACTGGTGTAAAAGTGGCAAGAAAGAGAAAAGAACTTCCCCTGTTGGAAAAGGTGGAAATTACGGATGTGGCTGCCGAAGGAAAAGCCATCGCGAAGGTCAATGATTTGGTAATTTTCGTACCGTACGTCGTTCCGGGCGACGTGGTAGACCTGCAAATCAAGAGAAAAAAGCATCATTATGCCGAGGCGGAAGCGGTGAAGTTTCACCAATACTCACCGGTAAGAGCCGTTCCGTTCTGTCAGCACTACGGTGTATGCGGCGGCTGCAAATGGCAGGTGCTCCCCTATTCGGAACAGATAAGATACAAGCAGAAGCAGGTAACGGACAACCTTACCCGCATCGGAAAAGTGGAGCTCCCGGAAATATCGCCGATACTCGGTTCTGCAAAAACGGAGTTCTACCGCAACAAGCTTGAGTTTACTTTCTCCAACAAGCGCTGGCTCACGGCGGAAGAGGTCCGGCAGAATGTGGTGTACGAGCAGATGAATGCGGTAGGCTTCCACATTCCCAACGCCTTCGACAAGGTACTGGCCATCGAGAAGTGCTGGCTGCAGGACGACATATCCAACCGTATCCGCAACGCCGTGCGCGACTATGCCTACGAGCACAACTATCCGTTCATTAACCTGCGCACGCACGAAGGGATGCTGCGCAATATGATTGTGCGCACTTCCACCACCGGCGAGCTGATGGTTATCCTCATCTGCAAGATTGAGAAGGACGAGGAGATGGAGCTGTTCAAACAGTTGTTGCAGTACGTAGCGGACACTTTCCCCGAAATCACGTCGCTGCTATACATTATTAATAATAAGTGCAACGACACCATCAACGATTTGGATGTGCACGTATTCAAAGGCAAGGATCATATCTTTGAGGAGATGGAAGGACTGCGTTTCAAGGTAGGCCCGAAATCGTTCTATCAGACTAATTCGGAACAGGCATATAACCTGTATAAGATAGCCCGCGACTTTGCCGGACTGACCGGAAACGAGCTGGTGTATGACCTTTATACCGGAACAGGAACGATTGCCAATTTCGTCTCACGCCAGGCTCGTCAGGTGATTGGCATCGAGTATGTGCCGGAAGCTATCGAAGACGCAAAAGTAAATGCGGAAATCAATGATATCAAGAACACTTTGTTCTATGCCGGCGACATGAAGGATATGCTGACTCAAGAATTCATCAATCAGCACGGACGTCCGGATGTCATCATCACAGACCCGCCTCGTGCAGGTATGCATCAGGATGTGGTTGATGTCATTTTGTTTGCCGAGCCCAAACGTATTGTTTATGTAAGTTGTAATCCTGCTACCCAGGCACGCGATTTGCAGTTGCTGGATGGTAAATACAAGGTGAAGGCAGTGCAGCCGGTAGATATGTTCCCTCACACTCATCATGTGGAGAATGTAGTATTGCTAGAACTTCGATAAAAGAAAAAAGAAATGGAAAAAAGACCAAGAAAGACGCCTGCTGAAAAAGCACGTGCCCAATATACGAATTATGCAGTCAGAGACGATAACTATCACAAACAAAAACATCAGAGTAGATACTAG
>OGHN01001254.1_pt1 | contig 10984 bp, 10 predicted proteins | sample 1571511 | NCBI WGS metagenome assembly OGHN01 (sample SAMEA2582024, study PRJEB24529) | metagenome | biome: Human gut stool | place: China | collected 2011 | reverse complement strand
TTCTTATATGCTTGTAAGTACATAATTTTTGCAGTCATGACACAAGAAAAGCTCCCTCACAGGAAGGAGCTTTGTCTACAGTCTGAACCCCTCACTTTTGTGAGGGGTTATTTTTGTCTATCTCAATGTATTGAACTTACGTCCTCTAGCTGGCTCGAACACATCGTTCGGACGCAGACCGCAAATTCTCCCCAATCCCCATAATCACAAACACCGTCGAAATATTCATCACCTGTTGAAAACTAAACATATTATTCACTGTATACGCCAGCACACATATCCCGCAGGCTCCCACCAGCATCTTGTTCTCCCCGGCACGAAGGAAGTCTCTGATTGCCGTGATCATCATCCCTGCGTAGCTTACCAATCCCAGCACTCCTATATCCACCAGAACCGTCAGCCATTCATTGTGTGCATTCGTAAGCCGGTTCCCGCCAAAACGGTCATTCACCATCGTCTGCAGTCCCACACTTCCCTCGTTGGATAAAAATGCATACAGGCAATCCGGTCCCACGCCGAATATTTTATGCAGAAAATCCGCCTCCCAGAAGCATCTGGCACCTGCTGCCCAGGTACCGCCCCGGGCACTCCCCCAACTGACATTAAACGTCAGCCATTTTGTCACATTCGGGTCTGTGATGTTGGGAGTCAACGCACCACCGGCTAAGGTATTGATCAGCGTCAGTAACAAAACAAGCAATATCATAACCGGTACCGCAATAGCGATCCCACAATAGATTCTATGTAACATTTTCTCCGGATAACTTCGTCTTACCCGGGTTCTGTGTATCCAATACAAAATAATTCCCGACAGAATCGTCATAAATATGCCTGCAATCGAAAACGTCAGCAGATCTGTAATTCCTTCCAGGATCAGTTCCCGGGAAAATATATTCAACCGGCGGAGAATACAGGTAATCAGACACGCTGCGGAAAACAGTGTCATCTCCTGCCAGAACACTTCCATCCGGACACTGTCCTTCACAGACATCCCGAATAATACGAACATGACCACTGCGAAGGTTACAATGCCGCTGCTGCTTCCCTGAGTCGTCAACGAGGCGAAGCCGATCGTCACATATGCCATCAGCAACAGCTTTTTCCATGTCATTTCCTCCATCCGCCACAGCAGATAGACTCCCCCGAATAATATCGTCACCAGATACCCGCAATACCAGTTGATATTTCCGATCGTCGAGATAAAGGAAGGGGTCACGTACTCCGGATCCACCGGTAGCAGACCAAACTTATTCACATATCCCAGAGAAAAAACAACCGCAGACACCGGCAGTACCAGCGCCGGGATCCAGCTCTTCCACTGCCACATACGGGAGATCATAAAATACACGATTACCGCTCCCAGCTGCGTCCACATTCCCATCCGCCAGGACGCTGTCCCCCACAATGCTTCTTCCCGGTAATTCGTAAACAGATAGGATACTAAAACCGCAATTCCATAAAATACGGCAAATCTGTCCGTCACACTCAGATTCTTCCATAATCCCGCCGGCCATTCCGTGAACTTCGGCAACTCCTTTTTCTGAACTGCTGTAACCAGCCGGAAAAGCAGCCACAGTAAAAATACCGGCAGCAAAGCTTTCGCACCATAGGTCATAGTCTTGAGAAAAAAGGTCTCCTTCTCTGTTCCTATTCTAGCATATCCTTTATTGTAAAGAGGGAGTACCATCAGAATCACGATCATATACACGCTGATCACGATATCACATAAAAATCCGCTAAAGCTGCAAAGTGTCTCTGCTACGGATTCTGCTTTCTTGTGTTTTGTATTTTTTGCCATAGACTTCATCTCTCCGAACCTTCTCCGACCACCGGAAATTTATTCCCTTTCATGATAGCTTTCCGGACTTCTTTCGTCAATCTTTTCTCAGAAGGGATCCTCTCCGTTTTTCTGCCTGTCAGACATCTTAGACAGGCTATGATACGTCTCGTAGATCAGCACAAATCCCAACGGTCCCTTGATGATCCCCCAGACGCCGAACAGCTGGATCCCGACATATAGCGACACTAATACAGCAATGGGAGACACTCCTATTTTCCTGCCGATGAGACGGGGCTCCAGTATCTCCCGCAGGAAAATACATACCACATACAGCACACCGCAGATAAGCGCTCTACCGAAGCTTCCCTCCAATAGCTGCCAGATTCCCAGCGGCACCAGCACCACCCCCGTCCCGATAAAAGGCAGTGCATCCAGAATTCCCGCCAGGATCCCCCACAGCACTCCATGCTGTATCCCCGCGATCCCTAACGTAACCGCTGCCGTCAGTGCGATCGCCGACATAATGATCCCCTGTGCTTTTACAAAGGTAGCGATATAGCGGACAATCCCACAGATTACCTCCAGCAGCACATGGCAGGACTCCTGATCCAGCAGATGGTTCATGATGCCGTCATAGTCCTTCGCCAACAGTACCGATGCAATGAGAAACGTCACCAGGAATCCTCCCAGCTCCGCAAACCACCGCACATACTGCATGGATTGCGACAGCATCCCCGGCAGAATATTTTCCTCCAGCGAATCCAGTCCCTCCTGCAGTCTGCCGCTGACCGTATTTTCCAAATAGGAAGCGTCCACACCAATGATCTCTCCCACGCTGCGGCATAGGTTCCGGACCGCCTCCAGCCACTCCTGCTCCATCGCATCCATACTCCGGATCCACACCGGCAGACTTCCCAACACCCAGGAACTCAGTACCCATAACAGTACAGCCAACAGCAGTGTCGCCAGAATCAGAAGCACTATGGCACTTAAGGGTCTTGGAAAATGCAGTTTGCGGTTCATCCGTTTCATCATCGGTCCGAATATCGTGACGAACAGCATCGCCAGCAGCACCGGTGCCAGCAGGTGGGTCAGATATTGCAGAAAAAAATAGACTGCTCCCGTCACCGCAAGCAGTACTATCATCTTTTTTCCTATAATATTTTTACCGAATTCTCCCCTGTCCATTCCGCACACTCCCTTTTTGGATTAGTGTGCTCTGAGAGACTTTTTTTATCCCCTTTTGGAGATTCCGGTTTCATTTTCTGTGAGTTTTTTCAATTCCTCCATCGCAAAACCTGCAAATGCCGGATTCTTCGGCACTACCCGGAATCCCATCTTTTTCCCGGAAATGGGATGGACAAGTTCCAGAGAGTACGCGCATAGTGCCACGCCGCGATATTTCTGCGCAGGCATCGCCTCTTTTAGCGCTGCCATTCCATACTTCGTATCTCCAAACAGTGGAAATCCCGCATGTGCGAACTGCACCCGGATCTGATGAAACCGTCCGGTCCCGATCGTTACATCTGCAAGCGCAAGAGGAGATGGAGCGTTGATCTCTTCCAAAATGTGATAGTGCAGCGTGGCAATCTTCGCATCTGCAAATTCCTGCTCCCTGCCGGTCACTGCCACCGCCACATTACCTTCCTTGCGAAGGTAATCCACAAGATCCCCCTCCGGGCAGTCAGGATATCCACAGAGTACTGCATAATAATGTTTATTCAGCGCACCTTCTGTTAATTGCTTCGACAATGTCGCTGCTGCCTTTTTGTCTTTGGCAAATACCAGCAGTCCTTCTACCGGCTGATCCAGTCTGTGGACTATTCCCAGATACGGCTCTCCTTTTCCCAGTCCCCGACTCCCCGCGCCGGGAAGCTTTGCAAGATGGGATTTCAACTCGCTGACCACATCCGGTTGTCCGATCCCGGCGGACTGTACCGCCAGTCCCGCCGGTTTGCGGACAACCACGATACTCTTGTCTTCGTATAATATTTCCGTTTTCATAACCTATTCCTCTGTCATCCCCCTAACCGTTGTTCCGGATGTTAAGCTATACCGTTGCATCTCTATCGCCTAATCACTTTCTCAGTCCTTTAGGATAATGGTTTTTCATGATGCCGCCTGCCAGCTTCCCCCAGCCAAGGCTACAGTCATCCACGCAGATCAGGTACCAGCCCTTCTCGCCTTCCGCGGAAAAAGTCTGTCCCTTCAGATAAGCCGCGGCTTCCTCCACAGACAGCTTCCACACATGCTTCACATCCTCTGGGCGCAGTGCCAGTGCTAACGCGTGCGCCGGTTCAAAACGGTTCTTTTTCAATGTGCCAGATGAAGTCCCGGGCGCAATACCTTCAGTCCTTTCACCCCGGGCATTCTCTCCGGCATGCGGTACAGGTTATCGCCAAATGCCAGAAAGCCTTCTCCGGCAGTGCATAGTCCTGCTTTGATCGTCTGCTCCTCCAAAAAGGTCTCTTTTGCGAAGTTAAAATACTCTGCCCAGTCTTTTGTCAGATTCTTCGCCGGAATTCCCTTCTCTGATCCGGTGGCGCTCACCGGCTGATATCCTTCCGGAAGCTCTCCCTTTTTCTGTAATACTGCGGCATAATGCCCCTCGCCACGTAACTTATGGGGCCACAGGCGTAAAGTTCCCGTAATGCCGGGTGCCGGGTTCTCTACACAAGCGGGAATACCGTCGCAGCCTTCCGGGATCCCCAGTTCCTTTTTATCGATGGGGACAATCTCAAATTCCTCATGCTTTGCCAGGAAACGGCTGATGCTTCCCTCATTTTCCGCAGGCGCAAAGGTGCAGGTAGAATATACCAGTCTGCCTCCCGGGACTAACATCCGTGCCGCGCACTCCAGAATCCCGTCCTGTCGGTCTGCACATAACTGCACATTTTCCGGGCTCCATTCCTCACAGGCCACTTCATTCTTCCGGAACATTCCCTCTCCGGAGCAGGGTGCATCCACCAGGATCCGGTCAAAATATTCCTCGAAAATATCCGCCAGGTGCTCCGGTGTCTCATTCAATACACAGGCATTGCGGATGCCCATGCGCTCCACGTTCTCCGACAGTATTTTCGCCCTCGACGGGTGGATCTCATTCGTGACAAGCAGTCCCTCTCCCTCCATCGCGGATGCGATCTGGGTACTTTTCCCTCCGGGAGCAGCACATAGATCGAGGATCCGCTCTCCGGGCTGTGGTGACAGTAGTGTCACAGGTGCCATGGCACTGGGTTCCTGGATATAATAAAGTCCCGCTTCATGCCAGGGATGCTTTCCCGGCTGGTCCTCTTTGGTATAGTAATATCCGTTCTCCGCCCAGGGAACCGGCTGCAGCTGAAAAGTCTGCTTTACTTTTTCTGTTATGACAGACATGTCATCCCTTTTTAACGGATTCAGACGCAATGCCTGATATTTCTCATGCTCAAAGCTTGCCAGGAACTCTTCATATTCCGATCCCAAAAGTCCCTGCATTCTCGCTGTAAATGACTGCGGAAGCATAGATTTCCTCCATCTCTGTCCTCTATTCCGAACTCTGTTCCCATTAACTGTATCACAGCTCCTATCCGCGGGCAATCATTTCTTGCCAAGCTTCACAGACACAATTATAATATTTGTTGTAAGTGCTTGTTTTTTAGTTTTAAAAGGTAACCCATTGTTTGTATTTTCATTCGTTGATTCTCGAACTCGAATAAGAAAAGAGGTTATTATGTCTATTTTTAAAAAAACGCTCAGCTGTGCCGTACTGGCAGCCTTAGGCACCTGTGCTCTCGCCGGCTGTGGCAGGCAGGATACGTCAAATGAAGCCACAACATCTGTTTCCCCCGAAACATCTGCTGCCATCACGGAAACCGTCAGTGAAAGCACCGCTGCATCCGAACAGACACCGGCCCCCAATGCTCCCGGAATACAATCTGCAGGGCCTACGGATAAGACTTCCACCCCCTTCGGACAGCATGGCGCTCTCCATGTGGAGAACGGGAAGCTGACCGATGCAGACGGGAACACTGTCCAGCTCTATGGTATGTCCACCCACGGTATTGCCTGGTTCCCCCAGTATATCAATTATGATTCCTTCCGTACCCTGCGGGACGACTGGAATACCAACTGTATCCGCCTCGCCATGTATACAGCGGAGTACGGCGGTTATTGCGCCGGCGGTGATAAGGAACAGCTGAAGCAGCTGGTAAGAGACGGTGTATCCTACGCCACAGAGCTTGGAATGTACGTGATCGTAGACTGGCATATTTTAAGTGATTGCGACCCGAATCAGAACAAAGATGAGGCGATCGCCTTTTTCCGGGAAATGTCGGAAGCTTTTGCTGACAACGACAATGTGCTCTATGAGATCTGTAATGAGCCCAACAGCGGTACCTCCTGGGACAGCATCAAGTCCTATGCCGAGGAAGTCATCCCGGTGATCCGGGAACAGAAGCCGGATGCCGTCATCCTCGTAGGAACCCCTACCTGGAGCCAGGAGATCGACAAAGCCGCAGCTTCCCCGCTTACCTTTGATAATGTAATGTATACCCTGCATTTTTACGCAGGCACCCACAAAGATGACCTGCGTAACCGCTTAGAGACCTGCGCACAGAACAATCTTCCGGTCTTCGTCAGCGAATTCGGTATGTGCGACGCTTCCGGCAATGGTGCCAATGACTTCGATTCCACGACCAAGTGGCTGGATCTGCTGAACAAATATCAGATCAGCTTCTGCTGCTGGAATCTGGCGAACAAGGACGAAAGCAGCAGTGTCTTCAAGGCTGCCAGCACGGCTCTCTCTGACTGGACCGATGAGGATTTCAATGAATCCGGACGGTGGATCCGTGACTACTTCCGCAGTATGCCCCGGAATTAGTTCCCGATCCCGCCCTCCGAACTCACTGCTTACAAATTCGTATGATAGCACTACATTAATTCTTCGTCATAGACTGCCCTGCCACCGCCGATAAATTTCGGTCTGGTACGGGCGCATACCACATGGGCGTCTCCGATCTGTCCGGTCCGGAGACGCACCGGTACTGCCACATCTCTCAAATGCATTCCGATCAACGTATCTCCGATATCCATTCCCGCTGCCGCCTGAATATGTTCTACTGCCACCGGATGTTCAAATGCTTTATACGCTGCCGTTGCAAAAGACCCACCTGCCTTGGGCTGGGGGACCACATTGACCATAGGATAACCGTATTTTACGGCTGCCTCTTTTTCCAGGATCAGTGCGCGGTTCAGGTGTTCACAGCACTGGGCTGCCAGATAGACGCCTGCTTCCTGCGTTGCCTGATAGATTCCGCCGAAGACCACCTCTGCCAGCTCCGGGCTGGAATAGGTTCCGATGGATGCGCCTCCCACTTCACTGGTGGAACACCCTACTACAAACAGTTCTCCCGCCTCCGGCTTAGCTTTCTCCAGGATCTCCCTGGCTGCGGAATATGCCTCTTCTGCAATGATTGTCATATCTTCTGTCATGATGCTGCCTCCTTACATAATAAAATAAATAACTCTATAACAATAAACACACTATAACAGACCGTTTATAAATAATAATGGAAGCAAAAAGCCCACATTGGCCACTGTAAACCATCCAAAATACCGTTTCTTTTCCCCGGGGATCTGACTTGCCACCTGCTTATAAGAGATTAGGCTTGCCATAGAAGCGATCAATGTGCCCAGACCGCCCAGATTCGTTCCAACGATCAATGCTTTCACATTTTCTGTAAAACCGGACAGCAACAGTGCTGCCGGTACATTGCTGATCACCTGGCTGGCAGCCACTGCCGTCACGACTTCCCTTCCTTCAATAATTTTTTGAAAAAAACTGCAAAAAGCAGGCATTCTTCCTATATTTCCTATAAAAATAAAAAATCCCACGAAGGTCAGCAGCAGCGAATAATCCACTTTTCCTATGGTCGCGCGGTCCATGATTCCAACACCAAGCACCACAATTCCAAGCGTTACCGGATAGGGAATCATATGCGCCACCGTTAACAGACACAACAAAAATAATATCAGATAAAACACAGGCAGATATCTCCGCCATCCTGCCGTTTCCTGCCCGGCATCTTCTGCCTGCAACGCCCCTGCCACATCTCTGACCGCAATGCCACTGTGTTTCGCCGCAACGGCCGTACAGATAAGCAAAAAGAGCAGTGACACCGCAGAATACGGTAGCATCAGCTTTATAAATGCAATCGGGGACATCTGTATTTTCCCATATAAATACAGATTCTGTGGATTACCAATGGGAGTCAGCATACTTCCTAAATTCGCTGCGATCGTCTGTAATACTACCACCGGAACTGCCAGTTTCCGGACAGCCTCCTCTCCGGACAGACAGAGTACCGTAAACGTAAAAGGCACAAAAGTGATCAATGCCACATCATTCGTGATCAACATGCTGAAAAAGAAGCACAGCAATACCAGAATTTCTGCCAGCGCAATCACATTGTGGGTATGCTGCAATAATATCCTGGCAACCCTGCGAAATATGCCCAGCTTCTGCAATCCCGCCATCACAGTCATCAGACAGAATAAAATCGCCAGCGTCCGAAAATCAATATATCCGATATATTCTGTGTCCGGCGGGATCATTACCGCCGACAATACTGCCAACACCATCGCCGCAGTCAGCACCGTCTCTTTTTTTACAAATTCTATGATTTTATTCTTTATTTTCATCGTTTTGTCCCTCAGGCATCCCCCGCGCCGTATCTCACAAAAAATTTTTACAGGAATATAGTAAAATTAAGAATATTTTCTACGGAGCATGCTATGTCTGTTCTTCCCTCATTGCTCTTCGGTATCTCCGCCAGTCTGGATGCACTTCTGGTAGGCTGCGCACTCGGACTGCAGAAGGTCCCTCTTCCTGCAAAACACAATCTGCTGATCAGCGCAGTCACTCTCATCGGTACTGTGATCTCTATAAGCCTCGGTAACCTTTTACTGCCTCTGATCCCCGGTGAGATCGCAACCCGGACCGGAAGCAGTATCCTGATCCTGTTCGGGCTCTACTATGCCGGAAAATGGCTGGTCTCCAGATGGCGCTGCAGTTCTTCAGATAACAGCAGTCTATGCCGGGAGAAGAAAAAATTTGCCGAGCATCGGAATCTGACTCTCCCGCAGACGCTGGCTCTGGGCTGTGCCCTCTCCATGAATAATATCGGTATCGGATTCTCCGCCAGCATTACCGGACTTCCTTTTCTGTCTGCCTCGATATCCACCTTTTTCTGTTCCTTCGGATTCCTGACACTGGGGAGCCGCCTGGGACGTTCCGTCCTCCTGCAGCAGGTCGGAGAATATGCCGATCCCATCTCCGGGCTCTTATTGATCCTGTTAGGTCTGTGGCAATTATATCACTGATAAACTGAATAGTTACCAAAATAATGGGGAATCTATCTGAATAATACAATATACCCACCGGGCAGTCTATGCAATCATTATATCATTATTCAGAAAGGATTCCCTTTTTATGGCACAAAACATTTCGTTATCCACAGAACTTTCCCAAAATATTGATCTTCTCCACCGATTGCTTCCTCTGGGTAAAAGCTTTGACCTGATCACACGCGATCTCCGGTTGGGGGAAACTCCGGCATTCTGGCTGGGGATCAATGGTTTCTGCAATACCGAGATCCTCCAGCAGATATTCTCCGACCTACAGGATCCTCACTATACACTGGATCCCGAGATTCGGGATCTCCCCCGTTATGTACAGAGCAGGCTCGGCTATGCCCAGATATCGCTGACCTCTTCTGTAGATGATATCCTGCAAAATCTCTTAAGTGGGCCTTCCATCCTCCTGGTGGATGGCTTCGATCAGGCGGTGATCATTGACGTCCGTACCTATCCCGTCCGCAGTATCTCCGAGCCCGATACCGAACGGAGCACCCGGGGTGCCCGGGACGGCTTCGTGGAGACACTTTTATTCAATACAAATCTTATCCGCCGCCGGGTGCGTTCTGCGAAACTGACCTTCTCCATCTGCACCCTGGGAACAGAGAGCCGCACCGATGTAGCGATCGCCTATCTGGCAGACCAGGTTAACGAGGAGTTATTAGAGACTCTGAAGCAAAAGCTCTCCCGGTTACAGATCACTTCGCTGACTATGGGCAGCAAAAGCTTAGAAGAGCTTCTGATTCATAAAAGATGGTGGAATCCCCTGCCCAGCATCCAGCTGACAGAGCGTCCCGATGTGGCATGCAGCTACCTGTGCGAAGGGCACATTCTGCTCATCGTGGACAATTCTCCCGCCGTTTTATTGCTTCCCGGTACGATCTTCCAGTTTACCCAGAGTCCGGAGGACTATTACAACAATCCTCTGACCGGAACCTACTTCCGCATGATACGCTTCCTGTGCATTCCGGTGAGTCTTCTGCTTCTGCCGGTATTTTTACTTCTCTCCGCCTATTATCCCGAGATCACCGCCTCGCTGCAGCTCACACCCGTCAGCGATCTGTCACCCTTCCGCCTTTTTTTCTATGTACTGGCGGTGGAGTTCCTCTTAGACCTCTTCAAATACTCTGCCGCACTTAGTTCCAGCCGTGTCTCCGGTGCACTGTCTATCGTAGGAGGCTTGTTGATTGGTGACATCGCTGTCAGTCTTAACTGGGCCTCTACCGAAGTCCTCTTCTATGCCGCCGTCACCATGTTGGCGAACCTGTCCCTCTCCAGTATAGAATTCGCCGATGCCCTGCGAATCTATCGAATTCTCCTGGTGGTCACCACCGGATTATGGGGTCTGCCCGGCTTTATTATCGGCCTGACGCTTGTGTCACTCTCCATGATTACCACACCAACCTTTGCAGGCTTCAGTTACTTCTGGCCCCTCTTTCCCTTTAACGGTCCCGCACTGAAAAGCCTCCTCTTCCGCCGCCCCACCTATAAGGCACAGCCCAGTAAAGTCTGGTCCCGCGGTCATGTGCATGCAAAATAAAGCTCCTATACGAACCGAATCAAATACGTATTTCCTTTTGCTTCTGAAATTTTCTGTGCAGACAAGCGCGAGACGGCGCACGAGGTCCGGGGGACCTCGGCCTGCGCGGACCGGAGCGGAGCGTAGACATCGAACTTTCGAGCCCTGGCAGGGCTCGAAAAAAAGAACGATACCGATTTGGTATCGTTCTTTTTTCAAGCGCGAGACGGGGATCGAACCCGCGACCCCCTCCTTGGCAAGGAGGTGCTCCACCACTGAGCCACTCGCGCATA
>OGHN01001253.1_pt1 | contig 10984 bp, 6 predicted proteins | sample 1571511 | NCBI WGS metagenome assembly OGHN01 (sample SAMEA2582024, study PRJEB24529) | metagenome | biome: Human gut stool | place: China | collected 2011 | reverse complement strand
TGCTCCTCCGGCTGCGGCAGCTTTTTGCAGACCTTTGCGCAGGCGCTGGGCTACGACGTCAAGGAGTTTGCCGCGCTGGGTCTGTTCGCAGACCGCCCGGTGGACTTGGGCAGCCGCTGCACTGTGTTCATGAACAGCTCGGTCAAGCAGGCGCAAAAGGACGGTGCCAGCATCGAGAATATCTCTGCAGGCCTGTCCATCAGCGTGGTCAAGAACGCGCTGTATAAGGTGATCCGCGCTTCCAGCCCGGAAGAGCTGGGCCGCAAGATCGTGGTGCAGGGCGGTACCTTCTATAATGAAGCCGTGCTCCGTGCCTTTGAAAAGGAAATGGGTGTGGAGGTCATCCGGCCGGACATTGCCGGATTGATGGGCGCTTACGGCGCTGCTTTGTACGGCCTGCGCCAGAGCCATAAAAACAACCAGACCACCTCTGCCATGATGGACGAGCAGGAACTGGAAAAGTTTGCACAACAGGTGGTCAGCGTCAAGTGCGGCGGTTGCGGCAACCATTGCCAGCTGACCGTCAACACCTTTGCCGATGGCCGCAAGTTCATCTCCGGCAACCGCTGCGATAAGCCCGTTACCGGCAAGAGCGAGGACAACAGCCTGAACCTGTACGCCTACAAGCAGCAGCTGCTGGCCAGCTACAAGCCTGTGCCCGGCAAGCGCGGTTCCATCGGCATCCCACTGTGTCTGGGCTTCTACGAGCTGCTGCCCTTCTGGTACGCCTTCTGGACGAGCCTTGGCTTTGCGGTGCACACCAGCCCGGTGTCCACCCGCGGGCTGTATCTGGCCGGACAGGCTACCATCCCCAGCGATACCGCCTGCTTCCCGGCAAAGCTGAGCCACGGCCACATCAAGGCGCTGAGCCAGATGCAGCTGGACGCCATCTTCTACCCCTGCCTGACCTACAATGTGGACGAGGGACTGGGCGACAACCACTATAACTGCCCGGTGGTGGCCTACTACCCGGAGGTTCTGGCAGGCAACTGCCCGGAGCTGGAAGGCAAAAAGTTCATCTATGATTATGTGGGCATCCACCGTCCCAAGGACTTTGTGCACAAGATGGCAAAGGAGGTGCTGCCCAAGTACTTTGGCGGCATCTCCGAGCGGGAGGTGCAGGCCGCAGCCGATGCCGCCTACGCGGAGTACGAAGCGCACATGGCAAAGATCCGGGTAAAGGGCAGCGAGATCATTGACGAGGCGCGCCGTCAGGGCAAGCGCATCATCGTGCTGGCAGGCCGCCCCTATCATGTAGACCCGGAGGTCAACCACGGCATCGACCATCTGATCACCCGTCACGGTGCTGCGGTGGTCACCGAGGACAGCATCTCCAACCGGGTGCAGAAGTTCCCCACCAGTGTGCTGAACCAGTGGACCTACCACAGCCGCCTGTACGCTGCCGCCAAGTACTGCACCACCCAGAAGGATATGGATCTGGTGCAGCTGGTGTCCTTCGGCTGCGGCGTGGATGCCATTACCACCGATGAGACCCGCGAGATTTTGCAGCGGGGCAACAAGCTGTACACCCAGCTGAAGATCGACGAGATCACAAACCTCGGTGCCGTGAACATCCGTCTGCGCAGCCTGTTTGCCGCACTGGACGAGCGGGACGAGGCCGCCGCAGAAAAGTCAGAATAAAAGATAGGCTGAAGGGCTTCCCCCGGCGGGGGGAAGTCTTTGCGGGGACTATCTTGTTTAGAGCAACATAGGAGGAACCTATGGAATACAATTACCCCAAATTCACCCCGGAGATGAAGAAAACTCACACCATCCTCATCCCCAACATGGCCATCACCCAGTTCCGCCTGCTGGAATACGCCCTGCGCTACGACGGCTACAAGTGCGAGATCCTTGGCAACTGCGGCAGCGCTGTGGCGCAGCTGGGCCTGAAATATGTCCACAACGACACCTGCTATCCAGCACTGCTGGTCATTGGCCAGTTCCTCGACGCGCTGAACAGCGGCAAGTACGACCTCGAGCACACGGCCCTGCTCATCACCCAGACGGGCGGCGGCTGCCGTGCCTCCAACTACATCCATCTGCTCCGCAAGGCGCTGGTCAAGGCAGGCTATCCGAACATCCCGGTGGCCAGCCTGAACTTCTCGGGTCTCGAGAAGGACAGCGGCTTCCAGATGACTCTGCCTCTGGCCCGCCGGGCTATCGCCAGCGTGTTCTACGGCGATATGCTCTGCGCCCTGCGCAATCAGGTCGCTCCGTATGAGAACGAGAAGGGCGCTGCCGATAAGATGGTAGACCTCTGGGTCGAGCGTCTGGGTCGTGTGCTGCTGGCGGGCAAGGGCTTCACCTCCCGCGAGATGAAGCACACCTTCCCCCTCATCGCAAAGGACTTCAAGTCCATTCCCGTCACCCGTGTGCCGAAGGTCAAAGTCGGCGTCGTGGGCGAAATTTACGTCAAGTACAGCCCGCTGGGCAACAACGACCTGCAGAAGTTCCTCGAGAGCCAGGACTGCGAGGTCAACTTCCCGGGTCTGATGGGCTTCGTGCAGTACTGCATCTTCAACATGGGCGAGGACCATGTCCTCTACGGCGGCAAGCTGGCCATGAAGATGGGTACCGACCAGCTGCTCAACTGGCTGGACGGCGTGGAGCGCTCCATGCTCAAGGCCGAGGCTGACGCCGGTTTCTACGCCCCCGGCCCCTTCAAGGAGCTGGTGGAAAAGCCCGAGGGCATCATCTCGCTGGGTGCCAAGATGGGCGAGGGCTGGCTGCTGACGGCTGAGATGATCGAGCTGGTACAGGGCGGTTACGGCAACATCGTCTGCGCACAGCCTTTTGGTTGCCTGCCGAACCACATCGTGGGCAAGGGCATGGTAAACAAGATCCGCGCGATGTACCCCAGCGCCAACATCACCCCCATCGACTACGACCCCAGCGCCACCAGGGTCAATCAGGAGAACCGCATCAAACTGATGCTGGCCGTAGCAAAGGAGCGTCTGAACGCCCCTGCCGAGGCGAAGCCCCTGACCGCCGAGGAGATCGCGGGCGGTGCGCCCAGCCTGTCTCACGTCTGAGAAACCACAGAAGAAACAAAGAAGCCGCACGGTACAGTTTTTCGCTGTACTGTGCGGCTTTTCTTATGCGCCGGAGCGCTTATTTCTTGTGATACTTGCGGTCTTCCTGCTCATAGGCGGGCTCGCAGGTGAGGTACATCCCCAGACGTTTGATGGTGTCCATATCCACGCTGGACAGGATGACCGTGGAGTGCATGTCGCAGCCCTTGAGCTTGGAGAGCTGCTGTAGAGCGACAGCAGCCGTCTCATTCTCGGCGGCAGAGCTGGACAGCGCGATCAGGATCTCATCGGTGTGCAGGCGGGGATTCCGGCTGCCGAGGTAGTTGGTCTTGAGGGTCTGGATGGGCTCGATGGCGCGGGCGGAGACCAGGTCGATCTCATGGTCGATGCCGGCCAGCTTCTTGAGGGCATTGAGCAGGGCAGAAGAGGCTGCGCCCAGCAGGGGACCGTTCTTGCCGGTGACGACGGTGCCGTCCGGCAGCTCGATGGCGGCAGCGGGTGCGCCGCCGGTGCGCTCGGCCACGGCGTGAGCCTGCTTTTCCACGGCACGGTCGCCGACAGCCAGACCGGCCTGATTCAGCAGCAGCTCCAGCTTGAAGATCTCACTGTCCACGTTCTTGCCGGTCTTGAGGTCGCAGAGAGCCTTGAAGTAGCGGCGGATGATCTCGTTGCGGGAGGCCTCGCGGCAGGCTTCGTCGTCCACGATGCAGTTGCCGGCCATGTTCACGCCCATGTCCGTGGGGGACTTGTAGGGGCTCTTGCCCGCAATGAGCTCGAACATCGCGTTGACCACCGGGAAGATCTCGATGTCGCGGTTGTAGTTGACGGTGGTGACGCCGTAGGCTTCCAGATGGAAGGGGTCGATCATGTTCACGTCGTTCAGGTCGGCGGTAGCGGCCTCGTAGGCGAGGTTGACCGGGTGCTTGAGGGGCAGGTTCCAGATGGGGAAGGTCTCGAACTTGGCATAACCGGCCTTGACACCCCGCTTGTGCTCGTGGTAGAGCTGGGACAGGCAGGTGGCCATCTTGCCGCTGCCGGGGCCGGGGGCCGTGATGACGACGAGGGGACGCTGGGTCTCGATGTAGTCGTTCTTGCCGTAGCCCTCGTCGCTGACGATGCGGGCCACATCGTTGGGGTAGCCGGGGATCTTATAGTGGCGGAAGGTGCGCACGCCCACGCTGTTCAGCTTGTGCTCAAAGGCTTCGACCTCGGGGGCGGCGGTGTACATGGTCACGCAGACGCTGCCCACGAACAGGCCCATGCCCTGGAAGGCGTCGATGAGGCGGAGAACGTCGAGGTCGTAGGTGATGCCGTAGTCGCCGCGCACCTTGCTGCTGATGATGTCCTGCGCACTGATGACGATGACGATCTCGGCCTGCTCCTTGAGCTGCAGCAGCATCTGCAGCTTGGAATCCGGCTCAAAGCCCGGCAGCACGCGGGAGGCGTGGTAGTCGTCGAACAGCTTGCCGCCAAACTCGAGGTAGAGCTTGTTGTCGAACTGTGCGATGCGCTCCCGGATGTGCTGGGACTGCATCTGAAGATATTTCGCGTTGTCAAAGCCTTTTTTCATGGAATGCTCCTCTTCCTGATTCTACAACTTCATCTCCGGCACGTCGGTGGTGCGGCGGGCCGGAGGGTCACACAAACACTCTATAGTATAGCATACGACAGGCTTCGGCGCAATTATTTTTTGAGAGCTTCCTCGTGCTCCAGGTGCTCAAATTCTTCCAGCTCCTCAATGTCCTCTTTCAGGAACATCAGGCAGAAGCTGATGAAGAGCAGCAGGCAGGAAAGCCAGATGGCCCGGCTGCCCATGGGGACTAGTGCAAGGCTGCCGAGGCCGGCACCCAGCGCGAACAGGAAGATGATGGCGAAGTAGTGCATCGCCTTGCCGAAGGCTTTGGTGCTGCCGCCTACCAGCCATGCGCAGAGGGAGTCCATGCCGCTGCGCAGATTGCCGATGCACATGGTGCTGGCGAAGGCATAGCCGTTCACCTTGCGGAAGGATTGTACCTGCATGGCGCAGGAGAAGGAGACGAGGGAGTTGGCCAGCAGATTCAGCTCCTGCGGCAAAAAGCCCACGACGAAGAGCATCAGGATCTCGAACAGCACCACCAGCTGACGCCAGTGGAGCCACTGCATCCGCTTGAGCTTGAGGCGGATGAACTCGGCCACAAAAATGCCCAGCGCAAAGGCGCAAAGGGGAATCAGGTAGCGCAGTGCCTCGCCCCACTTGCCCGCAAACAGCTTGACGGCCATCAGCACGATGTTGCCGGTCTGGGCGTTGGCGAAGACCTTGCCGCGGTATAAGTAGGTATAAACATCCTGTAAGCCGCCTGAGACGGAGAGAAACAGAGCGGTGATAAAAGCTTCGGACATCTGTCCGTGAGGTTTGAGAGATGGCATAAAAGCTCCTCCTTATATCCAGAAAATAATTCCATGCCATACTATAGCGCAAAACCGGCGTTTTGTCAAAAACTGCGCCATATTTTTTATAGATAATGACGATTCCGGGCGGGTATCGCAGGATGCGCTTTGTTTTGCAATGCGGCGCAGACTGTGGTAGAATACAGAAAACAGCTTTTTTCAGGAGAAGGAGGGGCTTTCTGTATGCCCAATATCATCGAGATCACGGATTTCCACGCACCGGAGCTGGACCCTTATGCCCGGCTGACCCAGAACCAGCTGCGCAATCGCCTCGAGCCGGAGAAAGGCATCTTCATCGCCGAGAGCCCCAAGGTCATCGACCGTGCGCTGGACGCAGGCTACAAGCCCGTGTCCCTGCTGATGGAGCGCAAGCAGATCACCGGCCCGGCAGCGGGCATCCTGAGCCGCTGCGGCGACGCGCCGGTGTACACGGCAGACCGGGAGATGCTGGCAGAGCTCACCGGCTTTGAGCTGACCCGGGGCGTGCTCTGCGCCTTCCGCCGCCCGGCACCCCGCCCGGTGGAAGAGCTCTGCAAAAACGCCCGCCGGGTGGCCGTGCTGGAGGGCATCGTGGACTCCACCAATGTGGGCGCCATCTTCCGCTCGGAGGCGGCACTGAACATGGACGCCGTCCTCATCAACCCTTCCTGCTGCGACCCGCTCTGCCGCCGCGCCGTCCGCGTCAGCATGGGTACGGTGTTCCAGGTACCCTGGGGGCAGTTGGGCGAGACCCCGGCAGACTGGCCGGAGAAGGGGATGGACATCCTCCACTCCCTCGGCTTCAAGACCGCCGCGATGGCCCTCAGCGACCGCTCAGTGAGCATCGACGATGAGCAGCTTGCGAAAGAACCGAAGCTTGCCATCGTGCTTGGCACCGAGGGCGACGGCCTCGCCGCCGGCACCATCGCTTCCTGCGACTACACGGTCAAGATCCCCATGTCCCACGGCGTGGATTCGCTGAATGTCGCTGCCGCCAGCGCCGTTGCGTTCTGGCAGCTGGGCAAACAATAAACGAAAGAGTAATGCCTCCCCGGTGGGGAGGCATTACTCTTTATGCTCAGATATTTGCTAAGAATCGCTCAAAGCCTGCGCGGCCTGCCGTGTCCATCTTGTAGACGCCAGCGTCTACGAGGACTTCGGCAAAGACATGGCCGATCTCGTCCTGCACGATGGTGTGGACATTTTCGGCGTTCAGCTCCGGATGGCGGGCGAGGATGTCCATCGCCCACTCGGCGTGCTTCTGGATGTTCTCGCCGTACTCAGCGGCGGGGGTGCGGGCCACGAGGGCGGCTTCCACATCGGCCATCTCGGCTTTCAGGCGGCTGGGCAGAACGGCCAGACCCATGACCTCGATGAGGCCGATGTTCTCCTTTTTGATGTGATGGAGCTTTGCGTGGGGGTGATAGACGCCCAGCGGATGCTCCGGCGTGGTGATGTTGTTGCGCAGCACCAAATCCAGCTGGAATTTTCCGTCCCGCATCCGGGCGATGGGGGTGATGGTGTTGTGGGGTTCGCCGTCGGTCTCGGCGTAGATAAAGCAGCTCTCGTCGGTGTAGCCCCGCCATGCGGTCAGAATCTGATCGGCCAGCTCCACAAGGCGCTCGTCGTCGGCACAGGTGAGGCGGATGCAGCTCATGGGCCAGTGGACGATGCCGGCGTCCACATCCTCAAAGCCGGGGAAGACCCACTTCTTCTCGATGGGCGCTTTGGCCATGGCGAACTCGTAGTGGCCGCCCTGGAAGTGGTCGTGGCTCAGGATGCTGCCGCCCACGATGGGCAGGTCGGCGTTGCTGCCCACGAAGTAGTGGGGGAAGAGGGCCACGAAGTCCAGCAGTTTGCGGAAGGTGGCCCGCTCGATCTTCATGGGGGTGTGCTGGCTGTTAAAGACGATGCAGTGCTCATTGTAGTAGACATAGGGGCTGTACTGGAAATTCCACGCACTGTCGTTGATGGTCAGCGGGATAATGCGGTGATTTTCCCGGGCGGGATGGTTCAGCCGACCGGCATAGCCCTCGTTCTCCACGCAGAGCTGGCACTTGGGGTAAGCGCTCTGAGGAGCCAGCTTTGCGGCTGCGATGGCTTTGGGGTCTTTTTCGGGCTTCGACAGGTTGATGGTGATGTCGAGGTCGCCGTAGGGGGTCTTGGTGACCCACTTGACGTCCCGCTTGATGCGGTAGCGGCGGATGTAATCGGTGTCCTGGCTGAACTTGTAGAACCAGTCGGTGGCGGCCTGGGGGCCGTCGGTCTCGTACCGCTCCTCAAAGTTGGCGCGGACGATGCTGGGGCGGGGCGTCAGCACACCCATGAGCCGGGTGTCGAAGAGGTCGCGGGCCGTGGGGCTGTCGTCGCAGACGCCCCGGGCTGCGGCATCATCCACCAGCGTTTTCAGGATGCTCTCGAGGTCGGCGTAGCAGACGTCGCCCTCCGGCTCCGTGAAGCTGTCGAGCTGCATGGTCATGAGCAGCTGGTTGCGGATGTAGATCTCGTCGTCAGGCAGGATAAGGCCGGTGTCCAGACCGTAGTTGACGAGCTGCTGGATGGCAGTGGAGATCACAGGACAGCGCCTCCCTCCGGGCGGATGGACAGGACGTGGCAGCGGCCCTCGCCGAGGATGGCTTCCATACCGGCCTTGAACTCGTCCAGCATCTCCACAGGCACGAAAGCCTGCACCGTGCCGGCGAAACCGCCGCCGTGGACGCGGACAGCGCCCTTATCGCCCAGCAGATGCTTGGCGGCAGCGATGGTCACGCCCACTTCCTGATGCTCCTTGTAGCCTGCGGGGATGACGTTCTGCAGATACTCCCAGCTGCTGCGGCCGGACTCGTTCACGAGGCAGAGGAAGGTGTCGAAGTCGCCATCGTGGAGTGCGGCCACCTGCTTTGCCACACGGTCATTGTCGGCGTAGACGTGGAAGGCGCGGAGGACGGCACGGTCGCCGCACTGCCTGCGGCACTCGGGCAGCTTTGCAAGGAAGGTCTCGAACGGCACATCCCGCAGCACCTCGCCGCCGCAGACAGCGGCTACGGCGCGGCACTCAGCCGGGATGGCGGCGTACTCGTCGGTCAGATCGGCGTGGTCTGCGCCGGAGTCGAGGATGCAGAGGACCAGACCGGCCTTGGAGAAGTCCACAGCCACCGGTTCCACGACGGGCTTTGCGGGGCTGGCGAAGTCGATGGTGATGATGTTGCCCACGCTGGAAGCCATCTGGTCCATCAGGCCGCAGGGCTTGCCGAAGTAGACGTTCTCAGCCCACTGGCCGATCTGTGCGATGGCGATGGGGGAAACCTTCTCGGTCATGAAGCAGTCGTTCAGGATGACGCCGATGAGCACCTCAAAGGCGGCAGAAGAGGAAACGCCGCTGCCCTTCGGCACGTTGGAAGAGACGTAGACGTCCAGACCGGCCAGCTTTGCGCCCCGCTGGGTGAAGGCGGCGCACTCGCCGCGCAGCAGGGCGGCAGTGGTGTTCTCCTCTTCCTTACGGGCCTCGAGGTCATTCAGATCAATGACGCACAGATCATAGCCCTCGCTCTGGACGCGGAGCTGGTTCTTGTCGTTGGGGGCTGCGGCGGCGATCATGTCGATGTTCACGCTGCCGGCCAGCACCCGGCCATGCTGATGGTCGGTGTGGTTGCCGCCGATCTCGGTGCGGCCCGGTGCGCTGTAAAGGCCGGCCTCAGCGTGGGAGCCGAAGGTCTTTTCCAGCCCGTCCAGCACAGCGGTGTAACGGGCGGCTTCGGAGGCCGTCTCAGCGGGAGAACAGCAATACAGGGAGGCGAGGCGTGCGGCGTGGACGCCGTCGGACAGCTCCTGCTTCCATACGGGAATGGACTTCATCATGGAATCTTCCTCCTGACAGACAGATACTTTTTTATTTCGTGTGGGCGATACAGCCCGCTTCTATTCTTATAGTAAAGGATTTGCCTGGAAAAAACCATGTGTTATTGTTGCATCTCAATGAAAAGTTGCAAAAAATCTCCGCCGGACAGCTCCGGCAGGGATGCAAAGCAGAAAACTTGAATCAGGTGCAGCTGAGACAAAAGTTTTTTCGAAACCGGAAAAGCATTGTATAACTGCGCCAAAACTTCCCGCTGCCGCGTCCCGGCGGGGGAGAGGGCCGCGACATGGAGAAACCTTACTGCGGCGGGCAGTGCAAAAGAAAAGGCCGCGATCCACTTTTCCAGCGGAGCGCGGCCTTCTTGTTAAGGGAAGAAAATTATGATGTCAGGCGGAAGGCGAGGGAGCAGCGCCCTCCGGCCCGGGAACACAGGGAAAGATCACTGCATCAGGCTGCAGACGGCCTCGGCGTAAGCGGCGGGGTCATCCACGGGCAGGCCCTCGATGAGCTGTGCCTGTGCGTAGAGCAGAGCGCTGTACTTCTTGAGCTTCTCGGTATCGCCAGCCTCCTGTGCGGCTTTCAGCACAGTGAAGACGGGGTGGTTGACGTTCAGTTCCAGCACCTTGTCGCTCTTGACGCCCTCACTGCCGGGCTGCTTGGACAGCACCTTCTCCATCTCGATGGACAGCGGGCCGTCGGCGGACAGGCAGACGGGGTGGTCCTTCAGGCGGGTGGAGACTTTGACCTCCTTGACCTTGCCGTCCAGAGCGTCCTTCATGGCGTCAAACAGAGCCTTGTTGGCAGTGGTAGCCTCTTCGGCGGCCTTCTTCTCGTCCTCGGTCTCGAGGCCCAGATCACCGCTGTTGACGTTCTTGAACTCGACGGTGCCGTCCTTGCCCTCGGCATCCTTGCGGGGATAGGTGCGCATGATCTGCAGGCAGAACTCATCCACATCCTCGGTCAGGAGCAGGACATCGTAGCCCTTGTCCATGACCAGCTCAGCGGCAGGCAGCTTTGCCAGACGATCGGTGGAGTCGCCGGCGGCGAAGTAGATGTACTTCTGCTCGGCGGGCATCTTGTCCACGTACTCCTGCAGAGTGACCATCTTCTGCTCCTTGGCAGACCAGAACAGCAGCAGGTCGCGCAGCAGCTCGGCGTGCATCCCGTAGTCGGAGTATGCGCCGAACTTCAGCTGACGGCCAAACTCCTTCCAGAAGCTCTCGTACTTCTCGCGGTCGTTGGCCAGCATGGCGTGGAGCTCGTTCTTGATCTTCTTTTCCAGAGCGTTGTGGATGAGCTTGAGCTGATTGTCCTTCTGCAGCATCTCACGGCTGATGTTCAGGCTCAGGTCCTGACTGTCCACGATGCCTTTGACAAAGCTGAAGTAGTCGGGCAGCAGGTCGGCGCACTTCTCCATGATGAGGACGCCGGATGCGTACAGAGCCAGACCCTTTTCGTAGTCCTTGGTGTAGAAGTCATAGGGGCGGTGGCTGGGTACGAAGAGCAGGGCGTTATAGTTCGCAGTACCCTCGGTGCGGCTCACGATGACGCGGGCGGGGTCGGCGTAGTCGCTGAACTTATCCTTGTAGAAGTTTGCATACTCCTCGTCGGTGACTTCGCTCTTCTGCTTCTTCCAGATAGGCACCATGCTGTTCAGAGTTTCCAGCTCGGTGTAGGTCTCCCACTC
>OGHN01001239.1_pt1 | contig 11066 bp, 8 predicted proteins | sample 1571511 | NCBI WGS metagenome assembly OGHN01 (sample SAMEA2582024, study PRJEB24529) | metagenome | biome: Human gut stool | place: China | collected 2011 | reverse complement strand
GGCCTCCTTCGAGGCAGGGCGCGAGCCGTCCACCTCGACGCCGGCAAGCGCATCGGCGGCCTCGCGGGCCTCCTTGTTGAAGAGGCGGCCGAGGAAGCTCGTGCTGCCGTCGGGATCGTTGGCTGTGAACCATTCGGCGGCCTTCATGGCGGCGTCGGCGTCGATGGCGTCGGGGATGACGACGGTGCGGTTGTCAAGAAGCGAGGCGCGGTCGACGGCGAGAGCAAGTTCGTTTGCGGCCGCGAGCTCGCGCTCGAGCTGCTCGAAGGCCTCGCGGCACCCTTCGTCCGCAAGGCCGAGCGAGAGCGCAAGGCGCTTCATCTCGTCCGTTTCGGTAAGCGGCGAAAGATCCATAGCGGGTGTGAGCGCGGAGATGCCCGACTCGGGTGCGACGAGAAGCGTTTCGCCGCCCTTCATGAAGGCGTGGAGCCGTTCGCCTGAGGCGCTCCTTCGCTCGTCGATGGTGACGTCGCCTGCGTCCTCGGCGAGCACGTCGCGCCAACGGCGGTTCATGCCGCGCATCGTGTCGACGTCGGGCAGAAGCTCGAATCCGGGGAGCAGGCCCGAGAGGTCGCGAGCCGTCTCGGCGTCCCACCGGCCGTTCGTGCCGTAGAGTTCAAGAAGCTCCCTGAAGGAGAGCGGCAGGGGACCTTCGGCCACTTCGCCCGGAATGAGCGCCTGCAGGCGCTCGGCCTCGCGCAGGAACTTCGCGATTTCGGTGAGCGTGTAGCGGCGGCCGTTGAATTCGACGGCCTCGTGCTCGATCCTGCGCTGCTCGAAGATGCGGCGGCGACGGTCGGCGAGCGCGGTGCCGAGTCGATGACGTTCAAGGCCGAGTGCCCTGATGCGGGCCTCGAGGTCCTCGACGTTGAGGCGGGTGAGGCGCGTGATGAGTTCGGACGAGGTCTGCTCGAGGTCCTTCCTGTCGCCGAGCATCGTGACGCAGAGCGGCTGGATCTCCTTCGGCAGGAGGTCCTTGACGACCGAGAGCGCCTTCGTCGTGTGGCTCGTGACGAGCACGCGCTTGCCCTGCGAGAGGAAGTGGCCGAGAAGGTTCGCGATGGTGTGGGTCTTGCCTGTGCCGGGAGGGCCCTGCACGAGCACGACGTTGTTGTGTTCGACCTCGTGCGCGATTGCGAGCTGCTCGGGGTTCGCGGGCTTGGCGAGAAGTACGTCGGGGTCCTCGCCCGCCGTCGCGGCGAGTTTGGCTTCGAGCGAAAGCGTGGGCGTGAGGCCCGAGGCGAGCGTCGGGAAGACGTCGGGACAGACGATCTCCATCAGGTGCGCGGGCACGTCGCGGTGTTCGGCGATGTCCTTCCTGATGCTGCGGATCGCACTGCGAACGCCGCTCGGACGCGGCTGAATAAGAATGACGGGACTCGCCTCGAGCGTGAAGGCGGGTTTTTCACCCGCGTCCTCGGGGAGTGCTTCTTCTGCGGGTACGAAGCGGCAGTCTGGGTGAAGGCTTGCGGCGAACTTTTCGAGCGCCTCGGAAAGCGACTCGTCGCCCGCAAGGTTCGCGTCCGCACCCGCATCCTCGAGCCATTCCTCAAAGCGCGAGGCGGCCTTGAGGTCGATGCCGTCCTCGGCAAAGGGCGCGAGGAGTTCGGCAAGGAGCCTCGGGTCCTCGTCGCCGTTTCTGCGCACTTCGATCACGGGCAGGTTGCGGCGGCTCGAGCCGAGCTCGATGACGAGCGGCTGCACGAGGAGCGGCCAGCGCACGGGGTTCTTCGCGCGCGTGACGTCGGGGTTCGACGTGAAGACGGCTGTGCCGATCACGCACTCGTCGCGAAGGTTCGACTCGGAGAGATGGTCCCTCAGATCCTGCAGGCGCTCGAAGAGCGCATGGTTGGGAAGAATCTCGCCTCTGGCCTCCAGCCAGGAGCCGCGGATCCTGAGCCAGTCGGCGAGAGTCTCGTAGAGTTCGGCCGACTCGGGATGCTCGGCCGAATCGGGCAGGGCCTTCCAGTCGGGCGTCCATTCGGGGGCGCGCCAGTCGCCCGTCGCGTACGGGGCGAGAGACTCGGGAATCGGCGGGCACGGCGGCATCTCGAGCTTTTCGATGCGGCAGACGAGGTCGGCGTCGGCGCCCGTCGGGTCGCCCGCAACGAGCCCCGGCACGGCCGCCTCGAGCTCGGGGAGCCTGAGAAGCCTGCCGCACCTCGAGAGGTGCCTTGCGGCCGTCTGCCTGAGGCTCGTGGCCTCTTCAATGAAGGTGAGAAGACTGTCGATTGCTTCGCGCTGTGCTTCGGTGGCTATCATCGGAATTGTCTTGGCTGCCGTCCGGAGAATCGTCCGGCCGGAATCGGATTTCGGAATCTAAACACCACATTGTACTGAAGCTCGCGGAAACGCTCGTGACGCACGGGTAGGACGTCCGGGCGGTGACGGGTAGAATTCAAATTCTGCGGGCGGCGTCCCGTTTCTTCAAACTTCACGCATAGTAGGATTGCCCATGATCCGCTTCCTTCGGAAATTTGCGGTTTTCTTCATCGCTACCCTCGTTCTCACCTTCCTCTGGTCCGTATTCCAAGAGGGAACGATTTTCGCACGATCGAGCCATTGAGTCGATGAGTTGTTTTGCTTGGGATGACGAGGAGGTGAAACGCACTTTGGGAGAGTAAAATTAAACTTTTTCCCTTTACGCAAAAGGCCCGTCCCGTGCCGCGGATCGGAGAAGCAGGATTAGGCAGGACAGACCAGAGGAGAAAAAGCCTTGACCGATCAGTTTTCCATCATCACCACGCTCGTGACGGGCTTCGGGCTCGCGCTTGTCTTCGGGTGGGTGGTCCATGTCATTACGCTTCGCATTGGATGGGGAATTCCGCGGAAGTTGTTAAACTTTAAGCCGATAGCCAACACCCGTTTCCGTCATGAAGTATAGAGGTTCGGTCGGGTTACTCTCGAGCTTCTGACGCAGTCGTGCCATGTATAAACGAAGGTAGTGCGGACGTTCTACATACGCAGCCCCCCAGACATCGGCGAGGAGCTGTCGGTGCGTGAGTACGCGTCCTCTACCGGCAATGAGTACGCAGAGCAGTCTAAATTCGAGCTTGGTGAGATGAACTTCATCCTTGCCCTTGAGCACAACGCCGCGTGCCTGGTCAACAGTTACGTCACCGAATGTAAATACGGCATTGCGGCAACCATCGCCAGCCGCGCGCCGCAAGTGTGCGCGCACCCGGGCGAGCAATTCCATCATGCTGAAGGGTTTGGAGATGTAGTCATCAGCGCCAAGGTCAAGCGCTTCGACTTTGGCGTCGTCGCCCGAGCGCGCCGAGAGAATGATGATCGGTACGCTACTGTAGGAGCGGAGCGTACGAATGAGATCAGTGCCGTCTCCGTCTGGTAATCCAAGGTCAAGAATCAGAAGCTCGGGAGAGCGTGTTGCCGCTTCGACTCGTCCCTGCACAAGCGAGTTGGCTCGAAAGACTTCGTATCCGGCGTCTTCCAGACTCGATTTGATAACTCGGGCAATGTAATCTTCGTCTTCAACAAACAAAATTCGGGGCTTGGGCATCACGGACTCCGATGGTTTTACAGCAGGGAGGAGGCATCAAGTTTGGCAAGAATGGCGTCCTCGTCTTCCATATCCGGCGGCTCCACCAAAGGAAGCATCAGCAAAAAACTGGCTCCGCCCATGGGCGAAGGAAGTGCCAGAAGATCGGCGTTGTGAGCACGCGCGATCGAGCGACAGATGGCAAGTCCAAGTCCCACGCCGGCTATCTTGCTTTCTTTTTGCCCTCTGCGGAACGGATCAAAAAGTTTTTGCGGATCACCTGCCGGAAGTCCGGGACCATTATCGTGCACGGCCAACATGATGGTTGAAGCACGCCTTGCGACTTCCACGAGGATTCGACTGCCGAACGGACAGTATTTGACGGCATTGTCAATGAGATTGTAAAGAAGTCGTTCCAAAAGCACTTGATCCCCATAGAGCAAGGGAATATCGGTTTGAAGTCGAATGTCGAGATGGAAGTCCCGAAGTCGTTCTTTGAGAAGACCGATGCTTCCGGCTACTAGTTCATCCGCAGGGAAAAAAGTCATATTGGGTTTGAAGCTCCCGCTCTGAAGCTTAGCCATGTCGAGCATGTTATTCACCATGCGGGACATGCCTTCCGATGACTTGATGAGCTGAATGGTCTCGTCAAACGCACGGTCCGTATCCTTGTTCTTCAAATGTTCGAGGACGCTTTCGGCGCCAAGCGCGAGCGTTGTAAGCGGCGTTTTCAAATCGTGTGAGAGCGAACGGACAAGGGTATGCCGCAGGCGTTCGTTTTCGAGATTTGTCAGGGATTTTCTCGCTTCGTCCTGATTGAAGAGACGTTCGAGGGCTTGTCCCAGCAATGTGAGAAGTGCCTCAATCAGACGTCTGGAAAGAGCATCCGTCCACTGATCTGGGCTGTTAAGGCGGCAGACAGCGACAGCAATGACGTCTCCGGTGGATCCCACCAGCGGAATATAAAGGTATTCAGCCTCGCTCAACGTTGTGGTGGCACATCCTGTCGGGCGATGGTGATCGACGGCCAACTGCATGAGGGCGGGATCGGCATTCGCCAAGGCATGGTTCATGCGAATGAACCCATTGGTCGAGTCAGGCTCCCAAATTTCAAGCGCAATATCCAGCCGCGTCGTCATGACTTCATGAGCCTCTCGATAGAGCGACTCGCGATCCATGAAGCCGGCAAAGGAACGGGCGGTTTCGTAAAGCAGGCTCATTTGAGCCTCGCGTTCACGTGATTCTCGGGCGATCGTCTCACTTTTAGCGACAAGTCGGGCGGACACGATGCCGACAGTGAGCATGACAAAGAAGGTAAAGAGGTACTGTAGATCAGAAACAGCAAACGATCCCAAAGGCGCGACCGCCACCAGGTCAAAGCAGACGATCGACAGAACGACTGCGAATGCGGCGGGACGCATGCCGTAACGGATGGCGACCAAGAAAGAAACGAGCAGATAACACATCGCAAAGTTGGTCGGCTGAATCCATGGCATCAACCACGAAAAGAGGCCGGCCAAGAGTACGTTGGAAACGGCGGAAACAACATAGCCGGAGTAATTGACGTCGTCTGCATCCGTTCGAAAAGCGCTTGTGAGTGAATCCCAAATAGATGGCTTCTCGGTGTTGCTCGAGAGAATAACAAACGTGATTTTGGGGGCGACATGTCTCAACAAATGACGACGCCGCATGGTGGCGAGCAGTCCCATGTCAGCAATTGCGATCATGGAGAGATTGTGCTCCCGCACATAAGCGGACACTTCGGCTGCAAAGCTGCCGCTCGTCATGGCCGTCACGGCACCCAGACTTTCCGCAAAGGCGAGCGTTTCGGCAACTCTGCACCGGTGTTCACGGGATTCTCCCGGCTTGCCGAGCCAAAGGACATGCCAATCGCCAGAGAAATTCCGAGCCAGTCGGCTTGCTTCTCGAATCACCTCCTGTACGTCTGGACGCTCGACGACCAGCACGAACCCCGTAACAGCATCGCGAACCGCAGGATCCGCAGAGAGAGTACGGTGCTCTCTGACTTCGCTCTCCAGCCTTTCAGCCATCAGGCGAAGGGATAGTTCACGAAGGGCTATGAGATTGGATTTTCTGAAGAAGTGATTTTTGGCGCGTTCGATGAAGCCCGGAAGATAAATTTTCCCCGCCTCAAGGCGACGCAGCAAATCGTCCGGTGGAAGATCGACAAGGCGCACCTCATCGGCTTCGTCGAAGAAGCGGTCCGGGATGGTTTCCTTTACCGCTACTCCCGTCATGGCTCCAACCATGTCGTTGAGACTTTCGAGATGCTGGATGTTCATCGCACTATAGACATCGATCCCGACATCGAGAATGTCTTCAATGTCCTGCCAACGTTTCGGATGACGAGATCCGGGCGGATTGCTGTGAGGAAGCTCGTCGATCACGACAAGCGCAGGCCTGCGGCGGATGACGGCATCAATATCGAACGCTTCCGCAAGAAATGTCCCACGGCGAACATTGGCGCGTGCAAGGACGTCGAGACCGTTCAAAAGCGCCTCGGTATCTCGACGGCCGTGTGTATCGACCCAGCCGATGAGAACATCAAGTCCTTCGCGGCGTTTTTCATGCGCCTCGGTCAGCATGGCATACGTTTTACCAACACCGGGAGCCGCCCCGAGAAAGAGTTTCAGGCGGCCCCTGATGCGTTGTTGTCCGACCTTGAGAAGGCTGTCTGGGTCGGGGCGTCGGTCTTCGTCAGAGTGCATGGAGGATAGGTTAAGAGGCCTTGCGCAAGAGGGATTGTACGCCGATGTTGAGGTTAAGAACATTGACGTAGTGGTGTCGTCCGAAAAGCCCGGATTCGTCATGCTCCTCAATAAGTGCCGTAAGGGCGGCTTCGGAGAGCCCCGTCCGCCGCGCCACAACGGGCACCTGATAGAGAGCGGCCGCGCGGCTGATGTGCGGGTCAAGGCCGGACCCCGATGTCGTCACAAGGTCCCCCGGGACAGGCGTTGTATCACCTCGAAGAGTCTGCCATGCTTTGACGCGGGATTGCACGTCGTTGATGAGCTTCGGATTCGTCGGACCCAGATTGGACGCACCGCTCGAAGCTCCGTCGTAGGCAACGGCCGAGGGACGGGTTTGGAAAAAGGGCGTCTTTGTCCAATCCTGTCCGATCAAGCTGGATCCGACAACACGTCCGTCATGGAACACGAGGGACCCGGAGGCTTGATCGCGCATCATCGTTTGGGCAATACCGGTCGTAAGTGCCGGATAAAGGAGGCCAGTGACCGCGGTCAAGAAGACGAAGGCGACGGATGTCTCGAGGAGACTTTTGCGAAGACCGACAGATGCGGTCGTGTAAGAGGTGGACATATTCACTATTTCTTAAAAAACGTTGATCACCATGTCAATCAGCTTGATCCCAGCAAAGGGAATAATGACGCCGCCGAGGCCGTATACCAGCAGATTGTGCTTAAGAAGACGAGCGGCTGACCAAGCCTTGTAGTGCACTCCTTTAAGGGCAATTGGAATCAGGGCAACGATAATGAGGGCATTGAAGATGACCGCCGAGAGCATGGCCGATTCCGGCGTTTCAAGCCCCGTGACATTGAGAACCGAAAGAGAGGGATAGGTTGACGAAAAAGCGGCGGGAATGATGGCGAAGTATTTGGCAACATCATTGGCAAGCGAAAAGGTTGTGAGTGCCCCACGCGTCATGAGCATCTGCTTTCCAATGCGGACGATGTCGATGAGCTTTGTGGGACTCGAATCGAGATCGACCATGTTCGCAGCATCCTTGGCGGCCTGCGTGCCGCTGTTCATGGCAACGGCTACGTCGGCCTGAGCCAAGGCGGGAGCATCATTGGTGCCGTCACCCGTCATGGCAACGAGATGGCCGTTTGCCTGTTGATCGCGAATGAATCGCAGCTTGCTTTCCGGTGTGGCTTCGGCAACGAAGTCGTCGACACCGGCCTCGGCAGCAATGGCTGCGGCAGTAAGCGGATTGTCGCCGGTGACCATGATGGTTTTAATGCCCATTTCACGCAGTTCGGCAAAGCGTTGTGCAATACCCGGTTTGACGATGTCCTTGAGTTCTATCACGCCGAGAGGGCTTCCATTTTCTGCAACCATGAGCGCGGTGGCGCCACGGCTCGATACGGCATCGGCCTGACGCTTCAGTTGTGGCACAACAGCGTGCCCCGTATCCTTGGCCCAACGGACAACGGCATCCGTTGCCCCTTTTCGGATCTGACGCGATCCAAGGTTGACGCCCGACATACGGCTCTGGGCTGTAAACGGTATGAAGGTGGCGTCTTCAGCTGCACCCAGAGACGAAAGTGAAGGTTCTTCCTTCAATGCGAGTTCGACAATGGATTTTCCTTCAGGCGTGTCGTCGGCAAGGCTTGAAAGGAGCGCAGCTTCACGAAGAGCTTCAACCGTGATGCCTGGCGCCGGATGGAAAGCGCTTGCGCGTCGATTGCCGAATGTGATCGTACCAGTCTTGTCGAGAAGAAGGACGTCAACGTCACCAGCCGCCTCAACAGCACGGCCCGAACGCGCAATGACGTTGGCGCTCATGAGACGACTCATGCCCGCAATTCCGATCGCGGATAACAATCCCCCGATCGTAGTGGGGATGAGGCAGACGAGCAGTGCAATCAGCATGGCGGGCGTCACGACTTCTCCGGTACCGTTCGCGTTGACGCTGTAAACGGAAGCCGGAAGCATGACGGCCACGACAATAAGAAACAGAACGGAGAGCGCGAGGAGCAGAATGGTGAGTGCCACTTCGTTGGGCGTACGCTTGCGTGCTGCACCTTCGACCATGGCGATCATGCGGTCAATAAAGCTGTCGCCTGGATCACTTTCGACTCGAACAACGATCCAATCCGACAACACGGTCGTCCCACCGGTAACCGAGGAAAAGTCCCCGCCCGACTCGCGAACGACAGGAGCGGACTCGCCGGTAATGGCCGATTCATTGACACTCGCGATGCCACGCACCACTTCTCCGTCGCAGGGAATGATTTCACCGGCCTTCACAAGAACGATGTCCCCCTTTCGCAGCTGAGTGGCATCCACAATAATGCCTTCAGTAGTGTCATTCCAGAGGTCGGGCTTCGAAGGGATGCGGCATGCTGGCGTGGCCGTTTTAAGCCCCCTCAGTGCGTTTGCCTGAGCCTTCGCCCGGCCTTCAGCCAGACTTTCTGCAAAATTGGCAAAAAGCACCGTAAACCATAGCCACACCGTGAGCCAACCCAGAAAAGAGGTTTGTCTCGCGGCGGTTCCATGGAGAAGATCAGAGATGAAAAGGGCGCCGGTGAAAATACTCCCCAGATATACGATGAGCATCACCGGATTTTTGGCTTGCGCTTTCGGAGAGAGCTTCTTCAGGCTCTCCTTCGCGGCTTCCCGGATCAGGTTTCCGGAAAGGAGCGGTTCGTTTTTCTTTAATGTCATGATTAAATTCTTGTTTGGCGTTAGAGAAGGGACAGCATTTCAGCTACGGGTCCCAATGCCAGAACTGGCAGGTAAGTAAGCGCACCGACAAGAAGCACAACGCCGATGAGGAGGCCTGCAAACAGATGGCTGGCCGTGTCCAATGTGCCCTTGCCGGACGGGACATGACGCTCCCGGGCGAGTGTGCCGGCTAGCGCAAGCGTAAGGACGATCACTATGAAGCGTCCGAGCCACATCGCAATCGCAAGCCCGATGTTGTAGAAGGCGGTGTTCGCATTCAAACCCGCGAATGCCGAGCCGTTGTTGTTGGCAGCGGATGTCCATGCGTAGAGAATTTCGGAAAGGCCGTGAGCACCGGGGTTGTTGAGGCTTTCTAGAGCCCCCGGCAACATGAGATTGATGCCGGTACCGGCGAGAACGATGAAGGGAACGGTCAACATCGTCAGCGCAGCCAGCTTCATTTCCTTCGGCGTTATCTTTTTACCGAGATATTCCGGCGTGCGTCCCACCATCAGGCTGGCGATGAAGACCGCGATGACAGCCATGACGATCATGCCGTAAAAGCCTGCACCGACACCGCCGAAAACGACTTCACCCAACTGCATGAGTACCATCGTCACCATGCCTGAAAGCGGCATGAGGCTGTCATGCATCACCGCGACCGCACCGCAGGATGCAGACGTCGTCACGGTGGAAAAGAGTGACAGGGCACCTAGATCAAACCGCGCATCCTTCCCTTCCCAACTCAAGCCTTCCGCGCCGATGGCCTGCAAAAGCGGATTCCCTGTTGATTCGGTATAGACGAAAGCGGTAAAGGCGAGCACAAACAAGGCGCCCATTACTTGCCAAAGCATCCAACCCTCACGTTGATGACCGACCATGCGGCCAAAGGCATAAGTGAGACCGGTCGGAATGGCGAAAATGGCAAGCGCTTCTAAAAAGTTAGTTAGGGGGGTCGGATTTTCAAAGGGATGAGCGGAGTTGACGTTGAAGAACCCGCCGCCGTTCGTCCCAAGGAGCTTGACGGCTTCCTGAGAGGCAACCGGTCCCATGGCAATCGACTGGCTATCACCCGCAAGTGTAGTCACCGTCAAGTAGTCTGACATGTTCTGAATGACGCCTTGACTCACGAGAAAAAGAGCGTACGTCAGGCACATCGGCAGAAGCACCCAGAGCGTGATTCGAATCACGTCATGGGCAAAGCAGCCGATCGTTGAGGACTCATGTCGCGAAAAGCCGCGCATGAGCGCGAAGGCAACAGCAATGCCGGTGGCGGCGGACAGGAAATTTTGTACCCCCATGCCCAACATTTGAGTCAAGTAGCTCATCGTCATTTCGCCGCCGTAGCTTTGCCAATTTGTGTTCGTGACAAAACTCACGGCAGTGTTGAATGCCTGATCGGGGGCGACTCCTTCGAAGCCCTGCGGATTAAGCGGCAACCAACCTTGAATACGCTGCAGGACATATAGAAAAATGAGTCCCAGTGTATTGAAGGTAAGAAGCGAAACGGCATAACGTTGCCACGATTCCTCACGTCCACTGGGTGCGAGAACGGAAATAAGGCGTCTGTCGATTGCATCGACAACAGCGGGAGCGCGGCCTTGAGCAATCGGCGTCAACCATAGCCCGATGGGCTTGGTGATGATGAGCAGCACGATGGCGAAGACGGCAAGGGTATAAAAAGTATTGGATGTCATGATGGGTCAGTCACGCGCGTAGGAGTTCGACAATGAGCCAGACAACCAACGCAAGGGATGTGCCGACAAACAAATAGTCAATGGGAGACATGAGGCGGTTCTCATTGATGATTAAAGAAACTGCTCAACAGTCGGACGAGGAGATAGGGCACTGAGGCCAGTGCGATGGCGAACGCGATCATAAACAGGTCATCTGTCATGGGACTCTCTCTATTGATGAGTGAATATGGACGACGGGCACAAGTTTCCAGTCGCCACAACTTTCAGGATATCTGCAAGATCGTTTACGCCGTGTATAGATGTGGGGGGGAGCGTATATAAAAGTTGAAAAAATCATCCGCGACTCCCTCTCTGCTAGAGAAAGATCAGTACGCCCCCTAAACACCAACTTTCACAACAATTTGTCGGAGCTCATTCCTGTCGAGCGGCCGACGGGCCGCTTG
>OGHN01001206.1_pt1 | contig 11345 bp, 9 predicted proteins | sample 1571511 | NCBI WGS metagenome assembly OGHN01 (sample SAMEA2582024, study PRJEB24529) | metagenome | biome: Human gut stool | place: China | collected 2011 | reverse complement strand
ATTTAAAGAGTTCATTGCTGGTGCAGTTGGGCACTGCATGGTCTATGGTGGTATTATTGTCCACATGCTGGTTCTTGTCCGCGATAGCCATACCGCAAAGGTTCAGTTCGGCGCCCTCGCCGGCAAGCGTCACTTCGGTCGTATTACGGGTAGTACCGTTATGCAAGGTCATTCCATTCAGCAGAACGTTGCTGTTGGCCTCTTGTCTGACGTATAAACTGCTGATACGTACCGTACTGGTGTGTGTCTCTTCCAGTTCATAGAAATCGAAAGTGGCATTCTCACCGATGAACGCCTCTACCACTTGCGTTGCAAGGAAGTTTACACCGTCCATTGCATGGTCGCAGGCCAAAAGACGGGCTTGCGCACCTTCTTCCAAAATGATGAGCACACGACGGTTCACCATAAAGTTGACATCGCCGCGCAGGATGTTCACTAACTGGATAGGCTTTTCCACTACCACATTCTTAGGAACATACAGCAATACACCGTCTTGCGCAAAGGCGGTATTAAAGGCCGTCACTCCATCTTTGGAAGTATCCGCCAGCTTGCCGTAGTATTTCTTCACCAATTCCGGATGCTGTTCCGCCATATCCTTCAAACTGCCGAAAATAACACCTTCGGGCAAATGCGACTTGGGCAAAGCCTTGCCATAGAAAGCGTCGTTCACAACAAAGTAAAGGGAAGTGCTCATATTCGGCACATCGCATTTGAATACTTCATAGGGGTTGACAGGAATGTCCAAACGGTTCAGGTTCAGACCGTAGTCGGGTTCAAAGAACTTGCTGACATCGGTATATTTGTATTTCTCCGTCTTACGGGTAGGAAAACCAAGCCGCTCGAAATCGGCAAACGCGGCCGCACGCGGGGCATTCAGCACCTCGGCGCTGTGGCGGCATATCATCGCTTCCGTTTGGGAGAAAAGGTCTATATATTGTTGCTCTACACTCATGTTGTCTAATTATGAGTTTTGAATTACGAGTGATGAATCGCCGCGCTATTACATTGCAGAGCGATTCATCACTCGTAATTCATAATTTATAATTCACTTGCTTCTTTCTTTATCCAATCGAAGCCGCGTGCTTCAATCTCCTTCGCCAGTTCGGGGCCACCTGTCTTTACGATACGTCCGCCAAGCAATACATGGACGGTATCCGGTTTCAGGTAGTCCAACAGACGTTGATAGTGAGTGATAACCATCGCACTGGTCCGGGGAGTCTTTAGCTTGTTGAAGCCATCGGCCACAATACGCAGAGCGTCTACATCAAGGCCGGAATCCGTTTCGTCGAGAATGGCGAAAGTAGGTTCCAGCATAGCCATCTGGAAGATTTCGTTACGCTTCTTCTCACCACCGCTGAAGCCTTCGTTTACGCTACGGTTGGCAAGTTTGTTATCCAACTCGACAATGGCGCGCTTTTCGCGCATCAGCTTCAAGAATTCACTGGCTGACAAGGCGGGTAAATGGCGGTATTTGCGTTGTTCGTTAACGGCAGCACGCATAAAATTCACCATAGAAACACCCGGTATCTCCACCGGCATCTGGAATGAAAGGAAAATACCTTCATGGGCACGGTCTTCGGGACTCATAGCCAAAAGGTCCTTACCGTTGAAAGTTACCGTACCGCGTGTCACCTCGTATGCAGGATGTCCCACCAGCACATTGCTCAGTGTACTCTTTCCGGCTCCGTTCTGTCCCATCAGGGCATGCACCTCACCGTCGCGGATCGTGAGGTTGATGCCTTTCAATATCTCTTTGCCATTGATGCTGGCGTGCAGGTCTTTTATCTCTAACATGATATTTAATTTTTAATTTTGAATTCCAATAGCTATCCTACGCTTCCCTCGAGTGAAATCGCCAACAATTTCTGCGCCTCTACGGCAAACTCCATAGGCAGCTTGTTGAGCACTTCCTTTGCATAACCGTTCACAATCAGTCCTACGGCATCTTCCGTAGAAATGCCGCGCTGGTTACAATAGAATATCTGGTCTTCGCTAATCTTGCTGGTGGTTGCCTCGTGTTCTACAATGGCCGTCTCATTATGGATATCCATGTAGGGGAAAGTATGCGCACCGCATTTATCGCCCAGCAGCAAGGAGTCGCACTGGCTATAGTTGCGGGCATTGTCCGCCTTTTGGGCTACACGCACCAGCCCACGATAAGAATTCTCGCTCCGTCCGGCGGAAATACCTTTGCTGACAATAGTACTGCGGGTATTCTTTCCAAGATGAATCATCTTTGTACCGGTATCTGCCTGTTGATAGTTGTTGGTGACCGCCACACTGTAAAATTCCGCCGTAGAGTTGTCACCGGAAAGGATGCAAGAGGGATATTTCCAGGTAATGGCCGAACCGGTTTCCACCTGTGTCCAGGACAGTTTGCTGTTTATGCCCTTGCAGTGCCCGCGCTTCGTTACAAAGTTATAGACGCCGCCCTTGCCTTCGGCATCTCCCGGATACCAGTTTTGAACGGTACTGTACTTCACTTCGGCACGGTCGTGTACCACAATCTCCACAATAGCGGCGTGCAATTGGTTTTCGTCACGCATCGGCGCCGTACATCCTTCCAAATAGGAAACATACGAATCATCATCGGCTACAATCAACGTTCTTTCAAACTGCCCGGTATTACGGGCATTGATACGGAAGTAAGTGGACAGCTCCATCGGGCAGCGTACCCCTTTCGGTATATAGACGAAAGAACCGTCGGAGAATACCGCGGAATTCAGCGCCGCAAAGAAATTATCACGATACCCCACGACCGAGCCCAGATACTTCTGCACCAAATCGGGATGCTCGCGTACAGCCTCGCTGAACGAACAGAAAATAATTCCCTTTTCCATAAGCGTCTCCTTGAAAGTCGTCTTTACAGACACAGAGTCCATTACGGCATCCACCGCCATACCGCTCAGCGCCATTTGTTCTTCCAAAGGAATGCCCAGTTTATTAAAGGTCTTGACCAACTCCGGGTCTACCTCGTCCATGCTTTTAGGGCCGTCCTTCTTCTTGGTAGGATCGGCGTAGTATGAAATAGCCTGATAATCTATCTCGGGAATACGGAGATGCGCCCATGTAGGCATCTCCAGCGTCAGCCAGTGACGGTACGCTTTCAGACGGAACTCCAGCAACCACTCGGGTTCTTCCTTTTTCTCAGAAATCAACCGCACCACATCCTCATTCAAGCCACGCTCAATGATGTCTGTATGTACGTCGGTCGTAAAACCGTACTTGTACTTCTCCTGAGTGAGTTCCTTTACATATTTATTGGGTTCTTCTTGTTGCATTATTCATTCAATATATATTGTTCTGTAACATGCTTAGCCGCGGGAAAGAATATCCCGGCAAACGACTTCATAGGATAATATAACACCGATTCCTTCTTTTTTGTTTGGCTGAGCAGCGTATTGTCCGCATCCATGAATTCAATGACACCGACCAGCAGACTCACCAGTAAAAGGGACTTCAACGCCCCCAGTCCGGAACCCAGCCAACGGTTCAGCCAGCCGAGCGAAACCGCTTCCATTGCCTTTGTCAGCAGCGAGGCTACCAGTGTAAAAACCAGCGGCACGGCTATCCAAATCGCGATGAATGCCAGTACTTGCGCCACCGTCATCGAATCGGTAACCTTAGAAAACACCTTTTCGGCCACGGAAGCATACAAAGCCTTTGCTGCCAGCAAACCGACAATCAGCCCCAGCAGAGTGGCCAGTTGTTTCACGAATCCCTTCATGAAGCCAATAACCGCTCCCGCACCGATAATTACCAATATTACGATGTCTATAACAGCCATATATGATATTAAAAAGGCACGGATTACACGGATCAACACGGTTTTTCTTTTAACCAATCCGTGAAATCCGTGTAATCCGTGCCTAAAGATTTACTGTTTTCTTACAAAGTCTGTTTTACCTCCACTTCTTCGTAAGATTCTATGATATCTCCCACCTTGATATCGTTGCAGTTTGTCAAACTGATACCGCATTCAAAGTTGGTACCTACTTCCTTCACATCGTCCTTGAAGCGCTTCAATGCATTGATGTTGCCTGTGAAGATAACGATACCGTCGCGAATCAGACGAGCCTTGTCACTGCGTTTCACCTTTCCGGTCTTCACCATAGCACCTGCCACGAGACCCACTTTGGTAATGTTGAACACTTCGCGAACTTCGATAGTCGCCGTAACCTGTTCTTTCAAAGTCGGCGCCAGCATACCTTCCATGGCAGCCTTTACCTCTTCAATGGCATCATAGATGACAGAATACTTGCGGATATCCACACCTTCCTGTTCAGCCAGTTTAGCGGCAGCACCCGAAGGACGAACCTGGAACCCTACAATAATCGCATCCGAAGCGGCAGCCAGAGATACATCCGATTCGGAGATAGCACCGACCCCCTTATGGATAACGTTCACCTGTACCTGTTCGGTAGACAGCTTAATCAACGAGTCGCTCAACGCTTCAACAGAGCCGTCCACGTCACCCTTCACGATGATGTTCAGTTCGTGGAAGTCGCCCAATGCCAAACGGCGGCCTACTTCATCCAGTGTCAACATCTTCTGTGTACGCAAGCCTTGTTCACGCTGCAACTGCTCACGCTTGTTAGCGATTTCACGCGCTTCCTGTTCGGTCTCGATTACATGGAATGTATCACCTGCGGCCGGCGCTCCGTTCAAGCCCAAAATCAAAGCTGGCTCCGAAGGACCCGCCTCTTTCAGACGCTGGTTACGCTCGTTGAACATGGCTTTCACCTTACCGTAGCTTGTACCTGCGAGCACAATGTCGCCCATCTTCAAAGTACCGTTGGATACCAGCACCGTAGCTACATAGCCACGACCCTTATCCAATGAGGACTCGATGATGGAACCGGTAGCACGGCGGTTCGGGTTTGCCTTCAAATCCAGCATTTCAGCTTCCAGCAATACTTTCTCCATCAAATCGCTTACACCAAGACCTTTCTTGGCGGAAATATCTTGAGACTGATACTTACCGCCCCATTCCTCAACGAGGAAGTTCATGGCAGCCAGTTCTTCTTTAATCTTATCGGGATTAGCGGTCGGCTTATCAATCTTGTTGATGGCGAATACGATAGGCACACCGGCAGCCATAGCATGGTTGATGGCTTCTTTGGTCTGCGGCATCACGTTGTCATCGGCAGCTACGATGATAATGGCAATATCCGTCGCTTTGGCACCGCGGGCACGCATGGCGGTAAACGCCTCATGACCCGGAGTATCGAGGAACGTTATCTTACGTCCGTCTTCCAACGTCACGTGATAAGCACCGATGTGCTGTGTAATACCACCGGCTTCACCGGCAATAACATTCGCCTTACGGATATAGTCGAGCAACGAAGTTTTACCGTGGTCTACGTGACCCATTACCGTTACAATCGGAGCGCGATGCTCTAAATCTTCCTCGGCATCTTCTTCCTCAACGATAGCCTGGGCTACTTCCGCACTTACGTATTCAGTCTTGAAGCCGAATTCTTCTGCCACCAGATTGATTGTTTCGGCATCCAGACGTTGGTTAATGGAAACCATCATACCGATACTCATACAAGTAGCGATGACCTGTGTTACGGAAACATCCATCATGCTTGCCAACTCATTGGCAGTCACGAATTCAGTCAGCTTCAGTACCTTGCTTTCCGCCATTTCCTGGTCTTCCAGTTCCTGCATACGGTTGGATGCCAAGTCGCGTTTCTCCTTACGGTATTTCGCTCCCTTGTTCTTACCCTTAGAGGTCAGACGCGCCAACGTTTCCTTTACCTGTTTCGCTACATCCTCTTCACTTACCTCTTGCTTGATTACAGGTTTCTTGAAACGGTCTTTGCTCTTGTTCTTACCGGCTTGTTGGTTATTACCGCCTTGCTGGCTACCACCTTTCAAACGATCGTTTCCGCCACGCTGGAAGTTGGATGCATTGTTGATATCCACCTTTTCCTTGTTAATGCGGACGCGCTTTTTCTTGCCGTTGGCATCGTTGCCATCTTTCGTCTTATTATCGTCACGACGAATCTCCTTGATAATGGCTTCCTTCATCAGCTTCTTCTGATCCTGGCGCTGCTTTTCTTTTTCTTCACGCTCTTTCCGCTTTTCCTCTTTCGATTTCTTCTTCGGACGTGTAGACTGATTCAGCGCAGCGAGGTCTATTTGTCCGATGACGTTAATCTTCGATACAAACTCAGGCTGATGTATTTTGAATATTTCTTCTTTTTCTTCTTTATTTTCCGAAACAGCTTCTTCGGTTGCAGCGGGAGCAGGCTCCGCGTTAGAAACCGGTACGGGTTCTGCAGCCACCGGCGCTGTTTTTTCTTCTTCTGCCGCCGGAGCAGGTTCAACCACCGGAGCAGGTGTCGGCTCGGGCTGAGGTTCGGGAACGGGTTCCGGTTTCGGAGTCTCAACAACAGGTGCAGGTTCTTCCGCCTTTACTTCTTCAACCACCGGCATCTCCGGTTCCACCGCTTCTTCCTCTTTTTCCACAGTATGTTTGCGATTCAGTTTATCCAAATCAATCTTCCCGACAGGCTTAAACTTCGGACGTACATCTTCGGGAACCACAGCCTTTACCACCTCTTCAGTTTTCGGCTTTTCCTGTGCTTCCTTGTCATAACCGTCAATAGCCACCGATGCCTTGTTGCGTTCCTTACTCTGACGTTCCTGAATGAAACGCTCCGTTTTCAATTTAAGATCCTTATCTGTACTAAACTCTTTCACAAGCAAGTCGTACTGCTCGTCGGTAATCTTCGTATTGGGATTTGCTTCAATGGTATATCCCTTCTTTTGCAAGAACTCAACTACCGTCGTGATTCCTACATTTAAATCTCTTGTTACTTTATTTAACCTTATCGTCATACTTTAATTTAATGAATAATGGAGAAAGAAGTGGTGGTTAGTGATTAGCGATTAGGGGTTAGCGATTAGTGTTTAGTGATGATTTTATTATACATACCAAAAATCACTTATCACTAACCCCTAATCGCTAATCACTAATTTTCCCCTTCTTCAAACTCCGATTTCAAAATGCGTAATACTTCGTCCACCGTTTCCTCTTCCAGGTCAGTCTTTTCAATCAACATCTCGCGCGGTGCATTCAACACAGCCTTGGCGGTATCAATACCGATAGCCTTAATCGCATCGATTACCCAACCGTCAATCTCATCGCGGAATTCATCCAAATAGATGTCTTCATCCTCTACCGCTTCATCCAATTCGCGGAATACGTCAATAGTGTACTCAGTCAACATACTGGCCAGTTTGATATTCAAACCACCTTTACCGATAGCCAGCGATACCTCTTCCGGTTTCAGGAAAACTTCCGCCTTGTGTTCTTCTTCGTTCAGACGGATAGAAGATATCTTGGCAGGGCTAAGGGCACGCTGTATAAACAACTGAATATTCGATGTATAGTTGATAACATCGATATTCTCGTTGCGAAGCTCACGGACAATACCATGGATACGGCTGCCTTTTACACCGACGCAAGCACCCACCGGGTCAATACGGTCATCGTACGACTCAACGGCAATCTTGGCACGCTCACCGGGAATACGGGCAATCTTCTTGATAGTAATCAGTCCGTCATTGATTTCGGGTACTTCCATCTCGAACAGACGTTGCAGGAAAACGGGCGACGTACGACTCAGGATAATCTTCGGATTATTGTTCTTGTTGTCGACGCGGGCTACCACGGCGCGGGCAGTCTCACCCTTACGGTAGAAGTCGCTCGGAATCTGTTCGGTCTTGGGCAACAGCAATTCATTGCCTTCGTCATCGAGCAGCAACATCTCCTTTTTCCAAATCTGATAAACTTCTGCATTGATAATAGTACCTACCTTATCAATGTATTTATTATAAATACTGTCTTTTTCCAGTTCCAAAATTTTGGAAGCCAATGTCTGGCGCAAGTTCAGGATAGCACGGCGGCCAAACTTCGCAAAGTTCACTTCATCCGTCACTTCCTCTCCCACTTCATACGAAGCGTCAATCTTCCGGGCTTCGCTCAAAGAAATCTGCAAGTTCGGATTTTCAAGGTCTTCATCTGCCACAACTTCACGATTACGCCATATTTCGAAGTCACCCTTGTCCGGGTTCACAATCACGTCGTAATTCTCATCGGTTCCGAACATCTTTGCAATCACACTGCGGAACGACTCTTCGAGTACGCTCACCATGGTGGTTCTATCAATATTCTTCAGTTCTTTAAATTCCGAAAAGGTATCTATCAAGCTGATAGTTTCTTCTTTCTTGGCCATAGTCTTATTTAAAACTAATTAAGTATTTAGTATATTTTATCTCTTCGTATGTAAAGGTTATATCTTCATCCACCATTTTAGGACGCTTGGCTCCCTCCTCTTTCACTTTCTTCTGAACGGTAACGGTAAATTGCCGCTCGTCGGCATCTTTCAATGTTCCGCAATACTTGCGACCGTCTTTAGCCAGCACTTCCACATCTTTGCCGATGTGGTTGGTGTATTGCTGTAACACTTTAAACGGTTGTCCGATGCCGGCAGAACCGACTTCCAGCTCGTAATCCTCATCCTCACGATTCAGTCGGGACTCTATGTAGCGGCTCAGCTCTACACAATCCTCAATCCAAACACCTTCTTTGTGGTCTATCTCCACCACAATCTTGTCATCAGGGCTGATTATGACTTCCACCAGGAAGTAATCTTTATCCTTCAGCCACTCGTCTACAATCTGACAAACTGTTTTCTTTTCTATCATAGATTAACCATTAGGAACAAAAAAGAGGAGCTCAATCGCCCCTCCACCTTTCATCCGTTTCGGTTGCAAAGATATAAATAATCTGTTCGACTACAAAATAATAGGAGAAAAAAAGAATATTTAGCACTCCTGCCCGAATTTATCTTCCATTCAAAATTAATCACTACATTTGCAGGGTTCTTTAAACTCAATCGTCATGGCACATCACCTGAATACCAACAAACAATTCATGATAGGCAACGGCATCCTTGCTTTTGCCGTAATATTCGTTGTCGTTATCTTCGTTTACATGAGCATGCGCCTGCAACGGCAGAAAGAGGGCGAACGCCACTTTGCCGAAACCTACAACATCACTTTGATGAAAGGCTTTGCCGGCGATTCCATATCCATCCTTCTCAATGACAGCGTGCTGGCAGACCGGCGCATCGGTGAAGAGCCTTTCAATATCGAGGTAAAACGGTTTGCCGAACAAAGCGCACTGATGATAGTGGACAAGGCAACCGACAGACTTTCTCTGTTTGAGTTGAGCGAAAAAGGCGGTAACTATCGTTTTGAAAAAGACGACGACGAAGTGAAGCTACTGGCACAGGAAGAGTAAAACCGCAACCGCACCATCCGTGCCAGCTTATTGGCACAGCCGTGCCTGTTTGATGGCACAGTTGTGCCTGTTCAATGGCAAAACAGTGCCTATCCGTCGGCACAACACCCGTTTTAGAAGTCCGTCTTATACTTTCTCAGTTCATTGCGTAAAAGTTGCGCCTTACCGTCTGTCATGCCGTTAAGCAATGCCCAAAAGCGTTCGCCGTGGTTCATTTCACGGGTATGCGCCAACTCGTGCAACAATACGTAATCAATCAAATGCCGGGGCAACAGGACAAGGAAATAGGACAGGTTGATGTTTCCTCGGGCGGAGCAACTTCCCCAACGCCCGCTACTGGAATTGATTTTCACGCTTTTATAAGAAAGATTGTGCTGCAGCGAAAGCGCATAAAGCCGGGGCGGAAGAATAATCTTGGCATTACGTCGCAAAGCTTCCTCTATCACCTTACGCAGCCAGGCTTGCAGCTCTTTATTTGAGAAGTCTGCATTCGGCGGACAGATAATCTGCATCTCTCCCAATTCCGAACGTGAAAGGAAACGGTCTCGTTCTCCACTAACCAGGCTCAATTTAAAGAACTCCGTATCGATACGGTAGTTCAAATCAATCAACGGGCGGCTTTGTCTCTGTCGGGCAACCCTCAGTCGGGAACGCAACTGTTCTACGGCATTCTTTACTTCCCCAATGGTTGTACCCGGTGGAACAGTCACATGAACAGCATCCTCACGCGTACGAAAAGTCAAACGTCGGGCACGGATATTCACCCGTACCAACAAGCGTCCCAACTCTTCATCCTCTAAAACATGTTCCGTTATCATCTGTTCTTTTCTCCTTGAAATAAGGACAAAAGAACGAAGAATCGTTCGAAAAAGCAAGCGGTTCTCTATCAAAAACGAACAATGTGTTCAAAAACGCACACTGCACTATCATTGTTACAACCTCAAAAACAGAAACTTATGATTATGGCATAGAATTTGAATAGTAATCGATAACAAGACGTTCCCGGCAAAAAAATCATGAGCCTCGCAACTTTTTGAGCAAAGACTCCGTCTAACAAACAAAAGAACTTAAAATAAATGAGTATGAAAACTTTAGCAACAATCATCGCATTCAGTATTTTCACATTAAGCGTAACAGCTTGCTCACACAATCACACGTACAGCTCCGGCCTGTTTGGTGGAAAGACAATCAAAGCAAGCAAAAACTATGTAACCAAGAATATCAAAGTGGATAATTTCACCGGTCTGAACTTAGCAGGCAGTCCGGACGTTACGTACACACAAAAGGCGGGAAAGCCCACAGTAGAAGTATATACTTCCGACAATATCGTAGACCTTCTGGACATTAACGTAGTCAACAATACACTGAATATAAAATTCAAGAAAGGCGTTAATGTATCTTATAATAAACTGGAAATCCGTATCTCTTCCGAAACACTTAATAATATCTCCGTTGCAGGATCGGGAAATGTAACATTAGCCAACGGCTTGAAAACAAATCAACTGAAAATGTCTGTAGCAGGCTCGGGAGATATCAATGCAAACAACATCGCTTGCACTAACGAGCTTAGCATATCCATCGCCGGCTCCGGTGATATACAAGGCAGTAATATCATTTGCACCAATCTCAAAACATCTGTAGCCGGTTCGGGAGATTTGAAACTCAACAATGTATCGGCTACCGATACCGAAGCATCTGTTGCGGGGTCGGGTACGGCAATATTGACAGGAACAACTCAAGAAGCCAGTTATCGTGTAGCCGGCTCAGGTGACCTGTTCGCTTCCGACTTGCAAGCAAAACGTGTCTCAGCAAGCGTATCCGGTTCGGGAGACATCAAATGCCATGCCACCGACTTTTTGAAAGCGCGTACCAGCGGAAGCGGAGATATCGGTTATAAAGGCAATCCGGAATTGGACTTCCCCAAAAAAGGATTATACAAACTCTGATTTGGTTATTCATTGCAAAGGATACATAAAAGGGACGCTGCATCACGCGGCGTCCCATCTATCTTAGTTAGTTTTTATAA
>OGHN01001201.1_pt1 | contig 11424 bp, 17 predicted proteins | sample 1571511 | NCBI WGS metagenome assembly OGHN01 (sample SAMEA2582024, study PRJEB24529) | metagenome | biome: Human gut stool | place: China | collected 2011 | reverse complement strand
TAACTGAGGAATTGGATAAATTCTTAAAAATTATGGGGTCTCAGACACTCGCTTCTTCAAATACCGGCCTGCTTGATTTAGAGATTTTATTGAAATGGGAGCCTAAACTTGAGATAAAACAATGGATTGACACTCATATCCACTCTGAAAATGGGAAAAATTGGAACTATAAAGATATTGGGGTTGATTTTAATTACGTGATACTGGATGATGATAGCGATATGCTTCTTGAGCAAGCTGAACACTTTGTAAAGACTGATACCCTATTGGGATTGTCGAAAGATGATGTTGAGCGAGCTATTAAAATATTGAACCAATGAGAAAAGCAGACAGAATAATCAGAGACAGACATTCCCGCATCCCGGACAAATACAAGAAGGTTGACACTACTGTCAACGGTGATGCGGAAAGCCTTGCCGAACAACACAAGGAAGTGGAGAGGTAATTGTTTCCTTTACGCCTTAACAAAACTACTATTATTTACGTCACAAAGGACAAGCAAAATGAAGCATATGCAGCGAAGGCACGTAAACGGATGGGGATAGCCGAACCGAAGAAACCGTTTGTCGACCCTCTTTCAAAAGAGAACATCACCAAGCTATACAAGGAAGAAAACATGCCGCCCCGCAGAATGGCAGAGATGCTGAATGTAAGTGTAAGGACGATATATCTAAGATTGGCTAAGTATGGACTTACTAAAGTGAAATGCAGATAGTAGGTTTACAGACACGCCGATATAACCCTCGCCAACACAGCAAGAGGTATAACCCAATGGATGAATCGTTCAAAGCGTTCTAAACGTTCCATTGGATAACCCGGAAAAGGCGGCAATAGTCCATGTAAAGGACATTGTCCGCCAATTCAAGCAGTTCATCTATGTAATCCCTTTTTCGCATCACGTTCAAGTTTTCTACGTTGTTGGCGGTTTATGCCGTTTGCCGCGGCAAGGCTGTTTAACTTATCCCGTTCTTCAGGAGAAAGCATGCTATATACTTCTTCCCGTGATTTGCCCGATAATATGGCCTGTACTATTTTCCACATAGGCTACGTCTGCAATGTTCACACAAAAATTTCTTCGCCACCGGGAACATCTTCTGTCCCACATATCCGCTAAGGTACTGCGCCTCTTCCCCGTATGGGTCGATGCCGAACGCCCGTGAGATATGCCGGCATAGATGCCCCTTTTCATGGTCGAAAGAGTTCTGAAACTCTGCCGGGGAAGAAGTAAGGGCTATAACCATTACGGTTTGCCTGTTTCGGATATTAGAGTAGGTGATGCCGGTGTTCAGATTGCAGGCTCTCATGTTGCTGTAAGCGTTCATCAAGTCCGCACCTCTGCATCCTACTCGTTGAAGGTCGGCGATGATACGGTCGGTATAATAGCAGTCCACCGCATAATATACACGCACTTCCCAATCATAATCCGGTATGTAAAATTCCTGTATTATCATAGGCTACATCATCTGTTCCCACATGATAGGGTTGCCGGAGCCTATGCAGTCGGCATAGAACCGTGTGAAAGGCATTCCATTGTAAGCGTCCACATCATCTATGTAATCCTTAATGAACAATGCGAGATGGGCTTCGTCAGTGATAGAACTTTTGTAGTAATCCGACTTCGCCATGTTTGCCACGTAAACGCTGTCGTACCCTGCATCTTTCTCCAGGTTTACACTGTACTTTTTCAGAAGCTCCTCTACCTGCTCTTTGCTGATTGGCTCCAGATTTTCTTCTTTACCCGTAGATTTGTTTTCCATCTTCATGCGGGAAACAGCCCATAGGCACATCTTCTTGCTGAAATGCCATCCGTACTGGCTGAGATAGTCAGCCATTGCGGGCGGTATTCTGTCATATGTATCTAATCTTTGTTTCATATTTTCCTGATTTTAAGTGATTGGCAAAAGAGGGGAATAATCCCCTCTCCATTACATGAACTCTCCGTTGGCGCGTCTGCGTCTACGTTCGCTCATATCTTCGCCATAAGGCTGTGCGCTGCGGCGTTCGCTGTAAATCGGATATTCCGGGAAGTAACCCGGCATACGGCGTTCGCTCATATCCGAACCACCGCTATAACTTCCGCCGCGTGAGCCACCGCTATTACGATAGCCCATTTCGCCGCCCTGCATCTCACGCATGGCTTTCTCGTAACCATGACGGCAACCCTCTCTATAGGCTTCTTCCATAGGATTACCGCCTCTCATACCGAAGTCACGGTCATATTCACCGCGTCCTTCTTCCAATATTTCCCACATTCCCATATTATTTCTTTGTTTTAGATGTTTCAGCAACTCCGAGCTGTTCCATAAGCCGTTTGTTCAATTCCATAAGGTCGGACATGTTCTTGCTCATTTCCGCCATTTGCCCTTTCAGAGAGGATATTTCCTGCTCCTGACGTTGTTTCTCTGCAAATTCAGGGTTCAGGAGTGTAAGCATCTTGTCACACCCCGCAATGACGGAATTGTGGAAGTCCATACTGTTGATGATGTCTATGCTTTTCTGCTTCATAGAAGCGACCTCGTTATTCATCGCATCACGAGAGCATGACACTACGATATTGCCGTTCTGTCCGAAGTCGGCTATATCCATGCCAGCAGGTAGATTTTGGAAAGTCGTGTTCTGCCCGTTGATGCAGACAACGACATCCACAACCATTTCCATTTGGGGCAACTGCCCCATAGGGGGTGCCATAGGATATTTCGGCTTAGGAGCGGAAACACTGACTACCGGACCGTATTCGATAAACGGGTTAGCATCCTTATGAAGTATATACAACTGGTTATTGGTACGAAGTGATTGAAACATATTGGTTTGATTTTAAAGGGGTGTGGCTATTTCCATTTTGGAAACAACCACAAAGCCCCATGTTAACTACTTGCTCTTTTGAGCGGTTGCTTCTGCTGTCGGCGCCGGTGTGGTGGTCGGACGATACCCGCCATTTACAAGGTACAGCTCATTGGTGTACTTGTTATAGTGGATTTCGTAGATACCCGTTCCGGCAAGGTTGCCGACAGTCACCGGCTCATTGTTGTAAGCCAGCAACGGTCTTGTGTCCCCATTAGTCCCTATCAGTATCGGGAGCGTAGCGGTCGTGCCGGCAGGTATTGCCTGACGGAGACTTACATAGAAACCACCTACATAGTCCCTGTTACGGAACGCATGATTAGGAAGTTCCAAAGTCACGTTCTCCGTGCCGACCGTTACGGCTACCGTAGGAAGGGTATTGTAGTTCACCCTGCCCAGTGAAGGAAATGGGAAGGGAAATCCTGTAAAAAAGTTAGGCCACATAATTACCTCCTTTCTTACCGGAATTAACCCCAGTAGTTGTTGCATCCGCATCCGTAACCGCCGCGACCGTATGCGGCATCGCCGGCATAGGCGCCGAAAGCGGCTGCACGGTATGTGTCAAGGTTTACGCCGACAATGTTCGGGTATTGCACGGGAACAGTGTTGGGCAACTTACATTTGATACCGTCAACGTCGCTCTGCAATGCCTGCAAGCCTGCTGCCAGAGGAGCAATCTGTTGCCCTACCGCATTCAGAATAGTGGCGTTCTGATTACGCTGTGAAATTTCACCTTTCAAAGTAGAGATTTCAGCGTCTTTAGCAGCCAACGCTTCTTGCTGACGACGCGCCTCTGCCGCATCCATTTTTGCTACAAGTGCTTGGAAGCCTTCACGGTAAGCGTCCGCTAAAGAACGCGTATTCCCTTCCATTGTGCGTGTAAGCGTATTCATGTTTTCGCAGCTTGCTAAGCGGCTTTCATACCCCTGACGCTCAATTGCTGTCTGATTTTTGCAGCAGCAATCTGCCAATTGTGTGAGAACAGCCTGATTGCCGGACTGGAATGCGTTGATGATTTGCTGGGTAGACATGCCCACCTGGTTGCCGACATTGGCGATAAGCCCCTGAATGTTGCACAATGCGCTTTGCAGTTGTTGGGTAGAGCAGTTCAGGGAAGATGCAAGCTGGTTGATGGCGTTGCCATTGCCCTGAATGGCTGACATCAAGTATTCACGACCGACATCACCGTTAAGCTCGGCAGGCAGACCTCCACCATTGCCAAAGCGGTTGCCGAAGCCGTTGCCGCCCCAACAGAACCACAAAAGGATAATCCAGATGAACCACCACGAGCCGCCCCATTGGTCTTGGCTGCCACGTCCCTGGTTCAGTAAAGCGAGAAGTCCGGGATCTACACCCTTGCTTCCCATCAAGTTGGGCAACATAGCCATGATGTCGAATTTGCTTCCGCCACCATTTCCGTTGTTCCCGTCTTGATTGAAGACATACGTTCTTTCCATAGAGATTTATATTTTGTATTACGGTCAAAATCAACCGCATCACAAAAGTATAAATACCGATACTGCCATGAAATCAGTTGTTTCCCAACGCTTTCCTAATGTTTTCCCAATATATTCTCAACATTTTCCCGCCTTCCATACGTTCCTGAAAATTGGAAATCATGTAGTTTATCGCGCGTTTGGTCTTGTGAATTTTAGGAGCTATCTGTGAAGGATACATTCCCCTTTCGACAAGTAACTGTACAAGCAAATAGCGGGCGTCTACGGTTTCCGTATCCTTATCCGAGGATAGTATTCGGCTGGCGGGTATTTCGGTCTCCTGCGAGACGAGATTGATTGTTTCGGCAAAGATTTCTGACTTACACATAGTTTTTCTGATTTTTATATTTATCTTTGCCTTGCCACATAAAACATGAGATTAAATGAACAAAGCATAAGACAATGCGTTGAAGATATTAAAGCCTCCAACGTGCATTGTCTTATGCTTATCATGTTTTTATGTGGCCATATTAACGTGAAACGTTGGGGGCTTTCTTTATACTCTAAGCCCCCGAAAGAGTGCCAGCGACAAGCCGACTTCTACATCGTTAATTTCTTTCTTACCATACAAATAGATTAATATATAATTTTCTCGTAAATGTGTATTTTCTATATATAATTTTTATAAGAATGTGTATTTTGTGGGGTTTTGATGAATTATTGTTGCTTAATCCAATAAGTTCACCTCTATGATATTGCTAAAATTACCACTGCCACAAATTATAACTCACCCCAGCCCCAACATAAAAACCGCCTGGATACCCATATCCAGCCTGTAACCCCAATCCCCAACGCTTCTTCTTCGACTTAATGGGTACCGGATGATAGACGTCATTTGTCACCGTCTGATAAACCGTCTTCGGATACACAGTCATACTATCCAGCCGTGGGTCTACATATCCGCTCACCACCGCACGATACAGGCTATCTTCATACACAACCTTTCTGCGATGAAGCAAAGTATCACCTATACGTATAGTATCATTCGGTAATATCTGCCAAAAGACCGCTATCGGTGCGGAGATAAGAACCGTATCAGTCTTGACAACCGTCTGTATCTTTGTTTCGGTACGTATTTCTGCCGGCAAAGGCTCGTGCGGACGGAACCAAACCACCACACAAGCGATGGCCAGCAATACAACTAATAGCCAGGGTAGTTTTTTCATGACCTCAACAAATAATGATTTACAACCATACCTGCACATATTGCGGCAACCCCACACAGCAAGTCTGCTTTGTTCCATTTGCCGTTATAGTAGTGGCAACGGTCGCTGTTCTCCTTAATGAATAGCATCAGCAGTGCAGTACTGCCACCGAATACTATGGCGGTGGATAGATAGACCACCGCACCTAAGATGTTATTTTTCATATCTTATCCCAGTTTTGTTTTAACCAGTTTATTTCTTCTTCGGTGAAGCTGCGGTCGGCGATGATGATTTTGCCGTGGCAACCGATAAAAGCAGGACGTTCAGAAAGACGTAATTTCCCAATATACAACTCTGCATTATCTTTACCATTAACAATGTAATCAAGTTTCACTATTCCATTATATGAATTTGTTATTTGATAGGTTATACCGTCTTTAAATTGCTTTACATTGTTCACACGACCAAAACTATAAGTTGTATCTTCATTATATTCATTATAAAATTCAAATCCAAAAGCTCCAGTTCCACTCGTAGTAATTTTAGACAAGAAACAAGCTCTATTTTGTCTCTCAAACCACGTCCTCTCCGCCATCACCGTGTAATCCGTTAATATAGGCATATCATAAGCAACAGCGTACATCTTGCCGTCGTAGCAAAGCTGGTCGGGGTAGTCGGGGATTTGAGTGATGGTGATAGATTCTCCTTCTTTCAAAGAATATTCAAATACAGCTTTGGTTGCACCTTCAATATTTTGAGCAGGAATAATGTTCTCGCCATTTTTTAACATCACACTTGTTATTACAGCATCAGTGCTATTCCTAAATCTCAAATAGAGATAATCACCTTTTGCATTAATATTTGCCGATATTTTAAACGCTTTATTATTCCAATTACCAAGCTGCATATATGCAAGATACGAACCGCCACTGCCACTAACAGTAAAACTGAATGAGTCTTGTTTTTTATCTACTCTGGAGATGATTAATTTGCTAAAGTCTTGCTGATACACTCCCATCCCGCTATTCAGCTTACCCTTACCACCATACAAATAGGCGTGGTTGCCGTTGCCGCTAAAGTCTTTTAGAATAGAAGTGGGAAGCTGGGTGACAGTAACGTCTACAACACCCACTTTGGTAAAATAAATACCAACAGTTGCATCATTAATAACTAATGTATATACCCCATCTTTATTTACAGTAAGAACAGTGGTGCTATATTCTGTAAATGATATAGGATTATCTTCTGTTACCCCTTTAATATTTAATTTTATTTCACCATTAATTCTATGAGATACTAATCTCACAATAGCGCTAGTAGAACCAATCTTTTTGACTTCTGTAAAATGAAAACTTTTATTAGTAGCAGTTACAGTTCCGTTATTTATTTCTTTATACCAATTAGTAAAGTCCTCTACATACGCCTCTATCACATCATAGTTAGTCATACCCTGCTTCTTCGGGTCATACCAAGCCTTGATGTGCTCTTTCATACCAGCAGGCCAGACAAGACCGCCACCACCCGAAGCGGACGGGAAACCGACAGACGGTATACCAATAGTAGGAATACCGATTGTCGGGATGCTGATGTTGGGGATAGTGATTGGGTTCATAGGCTATCCCTCTTTAATCATTTTGGCTTCCAATACTTCGGTAGCGCTCTTGATTGTGACGTTTATACCATTCGCTATCCCTGCGATGCGGAAAATCGTATTGGACGCACCGTTATATTGGGATGCGTTGGGATAAAGCGGAACGGGTTCCAAATCATCAATTCCTGCGAAAGCGGTTACATATCCGCCCTTGTTCTTTATCTGTATGGTAACGGGATTACCGTCACTGACAAACGTTGCGTAATACGCTGTTTTGCCTTCTTCTTGTTGAAATGATAAAACTTCTGCTGCCATGATGTTTACTTTTTAGAGTTTCAATACTTGGTTTCTGTTGCCTTCTTCTCTTCGGTGGCTGACGTGTACCCATGAGAAGTTTTTCTCATCAATAACCTGGTCGAAGGGAAGTTTCAATTCTTGTATAAGGTTGAACAATCTTTTGTTCTCTTTCGGGGTATTTGGAGTACCGACAATATCGGCAGCACACCCGTTCATGTGGTCGCTCGTTTTAGAGCCGCCTACTGCTTTATTAAGAGCAGGGCAACGGTATCCGCTTGTCACTGTGATAGGTTTGCCGTAAGCCTCTCTTAACGGGTCGAGGACATTGTCAACCAACGCTTGTGCATTGGGGAGCAGTTCTTGCGGCAATCTGTTATCTATGGCTTTCTTGTCAGCCGTTTCGCTTTTAACCAGTTCTGCAATTGTAAAGTATCTCATGTTATTTCTCCTTTCTAAAATATTTGTCATAAACCACACGAGCCATCCATCCGGCAACAACACCGACACCGAATGACACAACAGTAGTCAAGTTTACCCAAAACGGAGTGTAGTGCATGTACAGCATAACTCCCACGATGATAGCGATAACAATCGCTGCGATAATCAGTTTCTTTTTCATTTTGTTACTCCTTATCTTTAGTTATTATTTCATTCATATCTTCTTTCTCGACATCGAGCACTTTCTTTCCGAACAATCCCAACGCTTTCAGTAAGTTGAAATTATATCCCTTTGGCTTCAAGATATTGCTTATGATAGAGCAGAACTCTATGAAGCAGACAAACAAGCATGAATACACATCAATATTCCATTTATTGCCGGAAGCAATGTTTATCATCACCACCATACAAACAAAAGCAAAGTATGTCACCATTTTACCCATAGTACGGCGCACAGCACCGGAAAAGCGTACTTCTTCACCCATCAACAGACTTTTCCTTATCCCGAATGCAAGGTCACACACAACGACTGAAAATGTCACTATCAGCCACGGTATCATGTGTTCCAATGACTGCGTAATAAAACTGCTTGCTATTACCGAGAAACCACCTGGTATGCTTTGGGTAATAATGTTATTCTTCATCTTATCGTTATTTGTCAATTATTCCTATCTTTGTGTCTCTTATCAATAAGCGAGCTACTGTCATTCCGTTTTGCTCGTGAGAGTAGGACGGGATTTTCATATCTTGCCGTAGTATCTGAACCATGCACCCCATTTGCGTTCCTTCAGGTAGTTCGGATTATCTTGGTTGAATTTAGCTTCCATCTCAAACGCACTTGCACGGTAAGCGTTGGCGTTTACTTTACCGCCGCCTATCCGTTCATCCGTGAACAAGTGGTACACAAAACTGATGAACCACTCCACGCCATACAGAATGTAGTAGAATAGCGGGATAAGAAGCAGCCACCATGCACTGACATGGAACGCCAGCAATACGGACGGGATAGCCGCTATCTCCATGCACTCGAAGAACTGTTTCTGATGTATCCGTTCATGGCGTATGGTTGTTTCGGACAACTCTTTCAGCTTCGTAAGGATGAAGCCGAAGAGCATGATTGTATGATAGCTGCCAAAGAGTATCAGTTTGGCTAATTTGCTGTTGTAATAGATTGTTTTCATATCAAATAGCATTAAATATTAATATCGCGGTGAAATACGTTGTAAAGTCCATGCAACTATCCTCATATAAAACCGTAATGTCTGTAAAATATACTTTAGGATAATTAGAACCATTTTCTACATAGGCACACAAACATCTAACGTCTATATCACCGTAATTATAAACGTTGTGATCCATCGCCTCTATATCTATCGAGTACCATTCTATGTGGCGTGCAGGAATAACAGTTGGAATGCCTTCTCTTTCAAGAGTTATTCCATCATTATCACTAAGATTAGCAATCAAAATTCTACCTTGATTACTTTGATTTATAAAATCCGGTTCAATGGTAATTTCTTTCAGTAAATTTTCCACTCCGCCACCCAATATTTCAGTACTACCCACAAACAGCCCAGCCCCAGCCGAACCAACTCTAAGATTACTGTTTTCGTTACTCATAATTGTTGTTTTAATCGGTTACACAATATGCTGTATTGGCATCCTTAGAGCCAATAGCCTCGTACTCGGCGGCGGTTTTCTTGGTGATGGTGGTGAGGTTGTCAGAAGCGACAATATCCTGTACTACAAGTACGTCAAGATTGTGATTTGCCGCTTCATTAACATTTATAATACAAGATTTTAGAGCGTTATTATAAAAATAAGTAAAATTACAATTAAACTCTCCTTCCGCAGTATTATGCTTAGCATATAGATTGCCGGCAGTGTAACTACTTCCTACGCTATATTCATTTGCATCATCATACATCCAATCTGTAAATTTCAGACTGTTATATACATTCTCATTAACTCCTTGTAAGAAGGAGAGATACGTAGAGTAAGTACCAAATAGTTTATTAATTAAAGCCTGAACATCAGTACCATTTATACTCTTATTATTGCGTAATACTTCTTCCCAAGTACTGTTATTGACAACATACACCTTATCATCCACATACTTCTTCGTCGCTGGCTGATAAGGCTTCGTAGGCGTATATTCCGTTTCATTGTCTTTGGTGAGCACATCTGACTTTTCGGGAACTTCCACCCATTTTTCATTTTTACGACCGTAGGCGTTACCGTTAGAGGGGGCTTCGTAAATATTATATAAAACCTGAGACGAATGGGTAGCAACTCCGTCCGTGACTGTTATACCTAATTGGAAAGTAGTTTGTGTAATAATTGCTATCATTAAATTAGCATTATTAGCATCCGTATAGGTAGCCATCGCCATTGCCGGAATATATACAATTTTCATCCCTGATTCTTCGGGGATGTTTGCCACAACACATACAGTATCTTTACCGACGATACTCTGACATATATCCATGAAAGCGTCTTTCCCGCCAAAGGCATTAAATATCTCGTCAGATGTTGCTTGGTCGCTTATGCTCATCGCAGCAGCAGGAATAACTACCACATTCCCAGAACCGCCGCCCGCTATCTTCCCCTGATTAGCCCAGTCACCGTTCACCCATGCGTAATAATCGTAAGGAGCTTCAGTACCTACAGCCATGAACCCGTCAACTGCCGAACCATCGGGAACGGCGGACTTCAAGGCTTCAAGGGTGGCGTATTCGCCGGAGACACGGAAAGGAGCACCGGGATTACCGCGCGGAATGGCGAAATTCAGCTTGTATTTCGGGTTTCCGCCTTCATCCGTTCCGTCACTTGACACCGTGGCTGTAGCGGATGCCCCTGCTTCAAGCGTAGTAACCGTCCCCATTGAAAACTGTGGTGTCTTGCCCGTAAAACCGATAGCGCCGGACATATCGACAAGGAACTCAAAGTCACCGTCAGCCTTGACATACAGTTTTGCATTGTCGGGGTCTTCAACATCACCCGTATTCACCAATACAAAATCACCCTCTGCAATATCTGGATTGCTCTTATCGGCTTCCATGTTAGCAACTGAAGCATATACCTTCTTGATGGAGAAGGCGTCACCCTTGCAGTAGATGTCCGTCTTGTCGTATGCTTGGGCGGTCTTGTTCCATTTGTAGACATAGTGGTCTGTACCTATATAGGTAGAGTGTTCTGCGGTGTCGTTAGCATTTGCCGCTGCGGTATCAGCAAGTACTGCCTTTTCATTGGCGGTAGTGGCGGCATTATTTGCGTTCCTGGTCGCTTCCTCTGATTTTTTAATTGCATTGACGACATCCTGATAAGCGGTCTGAATATCTTCCAAGCTAACCTTTACACTAGTCTTGATACCATCTATGATTTTGTAACCAATGGTATATAATCCCTTTAGGCTGTCGGCAAGGGGCAACTCTGATATTTTCTTCTTTATTAACGGCATAATGTTATATCAATAAAAAAAGCCTTGAGCACAACGTATGGGTACGTTAGCTCAAAGGCTTGTGTATTCTATGTTACTATTCTTTAGTCCATTGTCAAAGCCCCGTGCATCTTCACACAGTTTATGCAAACACATTGATAATTTTCTAAATAACAT
>OGHN01001183.1_pt1 | contig 11554 bp, 7 predicted proteins | sample 1571511 | NCBI WGS metagenome assembly OGHN01 (sample SAMEA2582024, study PRJEB24529) | metagenome | biome: Human gut stool | place: China | collected 2011 | reverse complement strand
GCTTTCGCAGGTAGATAATGCTACTCCTTATACTGTTGGCGGATCTTCCCCTGCTTCTCGGCAGAAGGAAGTCTCCGCCGCCTCTGCCGAGAAGCAGGGGAAGATCCGCCGCAAAGGCCGCTATGCGCCCAACGTCGTCAAGGAATACGTGGCGCTCAACGGTTTCGACGCCTCGCAGGCCTTCCACGTGCAGCAGGACATGACCCTCTGGTCCGTCGCCTTGCTCTACTGGCCGAGCTACCGCGGCGCCACGCTCGAGCAGCTCGTCATCGCATTCCGAAACCTCAACCGCACCGCCTTCAAGGAAGGCGATCCGGGCAGGCTCGAGGTCCGTTCCGTCCTCAATCCGCCGACGGTCGAGGAGGTCCTCGCCATTGATCCCGTCGCCGCCTTCCACGAAGTGCACGGTGCGGACACGGCCATTCCCGGCCCCACGCAGAATCTGATTGACGCCCAACGGCTCTCCGGCGAGGCCGCCGCGAAGGTGCCCGATGCTCAGGACCGCGAGCGCACCGCAGGCAAGGCCCCCGAGGTCGTCGCCGAGGCGGGCCAGCAGGCCCTTGAGGAGGAGAAGGCCGAGGCCGTCAGGGAAGAGGCCGAAGCCGCTGAGGCGCGTGCCGAAGCAAAGGCCGCCGAAGAGGCCGCGGAGAAGGCTGCAGCCGCAGAAGCTGCGGCCGCTGAAAAGCCCGCCGAGTCCGCCAAGCCGGCAGAGCCCGCCGCCGATGCGCCCAAGGTCGAGCCCGTCAAGACCGAGGCGCCCGCCCGGCCGGCTGATGCCGCAGGCTCCGGCGGCACGAACAACTTGCTCTTCTGGGGCGTCGGCGCCCTCGTTCTGGCGCTTCTCGCCTTCCTCGGCCTTCGCTCGCGCAAGCGTGAGGAAGATCCCGTCGAGGAGAAGAAGCCCGTTGCCGTCCAGATTCAGAAGGATGTCCCGCCAACCTCCGAAGCCCAGCTCAAGGCCGTCAGCACGACCGTTGACGAAGCCGTGAAGAACGGCACGACCGCCGGCGCCATGGGCGCGGGCGCGATGGCCTACGCCATGGCGCAGAAGAACGAGACCCGGAATTCCGAAAAGGCTCTGAAGTCCGAAGGAACCGGGGCCCCGGCTGACCAGCCGTGGCTCGAGCCCGATGACGACGAGCTGCCGCCGCTTGACGAAGAGGAGAAGGGCCCCGTGCTCGGCGCCTCCAGGCAGGCTGCCGCCGTTCTCGAGGGCGTCTCGCTCGAGCTTGACGATGCGGTCGCCCCCGCTCAGACTTCCGCCCCCGCCGCCGCTCCTGCAGCTGCCACGCCTGCTCCCGCGGAGCAGAAGCCCGCAGAACAGCCCGAGCCCGCGGAACCCGAAACCGACAAGGAACGTGCGCTTGCCAAGGCGCTTGACGCCAAGCTCAAGCTCGCCACGAGCTTCGTGAGCCTCGGCGCCGTGGACGAGGCCCTCGAGCTTCTCCAGGAAGTGAAGCGCCGCGGCGGCGACGAGCTTCGCCATCGCGCCGAAGTCCTTGAAGAACGCATCAAGACTCAGACGGATCCGAAGTGAAGATAGCGCTTGGCATTGAATATCGCGGCACGGGCTTCAACGGCTGGCAGATCCAGCCCGACTGCCCGTCCGTGCAGCAGGCGCTTGAGGATGCGCTTGAGACCTTCCTGCAGGTGAAGACGCCGACGATGTGCGCGGGTCGCACGGATACGGGCGTGCACGCCATGCAGCAGGTGGTGAGCATTGAGACGCAGGCCGACCGCCCCGAGCGCAGCTGGGTGCGCGGCCTCAACACGTACCTGCCGCCCGGCGTCGCCGTGCGCTGGGCAAGGCGCGTCGACGACGACTTCCACGCGCGCTTCTCCGCACGCTCGCGCACCTACGAGTACTGGATTTACAACGATCCCGTGCGCTCTCCCATTCTCGACGATCTGACGGGCTGGGTCTTCCGCCCGCTCGACGTCGAGCGCATGCGCGAGGGTGCCGCCTGCCTCGTGGGCGAGCACGACTTCACGAGCTTCCGCGCCTCCGAGTGCCAGGCCTCGGGTCCCGTGCGTACGATCCGCCGCCTCGAGCTTGAGCGCCGCGGCCGCCTCATCGGCGTGCGCATCGAGGCCAATGCCTTCCTGCAGCACATGGTGCGCAACATCGTGGGCACGCTCATCTACGTGGGCACGGGCCGCGAGAAGCCCGAGTGGGTCGAGGAGGTCCTCAAGGCGCGCAGCCGCGCCGCGGCCGCGCCCACCTTCAGCCCGAACGGCCTATACCTGATGGGCGTGGGCTACGAGGATCCGTCCATTCCCGCCGCGGGGCCGAGTCCCTTCGGCTGGGAGGATCCCGAGCATCCTTCCGCTAATCCGTGAAGCCGATGCGGGGCGCGCCTTTGGGATTCCTCCCGGGCGATATAATTGGCGCAGTTTTGAAACGGTCCGTCCCCGCCGTCGCACGGCAGGGAGCGGACGAACCTGAAATGAAGAGCTTATGAGCTGGATTACGCACATTCTCCCCAAGATCAAGCGCGAGGACGACAACGAGCGCAAGCCGAGTCCGATTCCCGAAGGCGTCTGGACCAAGTGTCCGGGCTGCGAGCAGCCGCTTTACACGGAAGAGCTCCGCGCCAGCCTTCAGGTCTGCCCGAAGTGCGGCTACCATCACCGCATCGGCGCCCGCCAGCGCCTTCTCGCCTTCCTTGATCCCGAGAGCGCCGTCGAAATCGCCGCCAACGTGCGCAGCGTGGACCCGCTCGGCTTCGTCGACAGCAAGCCGTATCCGAAGCGCATCGCCGCGGCCGAGGCGGCCTCGGGCGAAACCGACGCGCTCATCGCGATGTCGGGTACGTTGCGCAGCCAGCCGATCGTCGCGACGGCCTTTGAGTTCCGCTTCCAGGCGGGCTCCATGGGCAGCGTCGTCGGCGAGCGCTTCTCCCGCGCCGTCGACGAGGCGATCCGCCTGCACGCGCCCTTCGTGTGCTTCGCGGCTTCGGGTGGCGCCCGCATGCAGGAGGGCCTTCTCTCCCTCATGCAGATGGCCAAGACGACGGCCGCCATCACGCGTCTGCACAAGGCCGGGCTCCCCTTCATTTCGGTGCTCACCGACCCGACGATGGGCGGCGTCTCCGCCTCGTTCGCTTTCATGGGCGACGTCGTGATCGCCGAACCCAAGGCCCTCGTGGGCTTTGCGGGCCCGCGCGTCATCGAGCAGACCGTGCGTGAAAAGCTCCCCGAGGGCTTCCAGCGCGCCGAGTTCCTGCTTGCCAAGGGCCAGATCGACATGATCGTCGACCGCCGCGAGATGCGCTCGCGCATCTCCTGCCTCACGCAACACCTGATGCGCAGGCCGCCCGTGGCGGGCGCCTGACGCACGGCTCTCCCGACCCGCACGCATTTTCGAGCCGCCCGAGACGAGCGCAGGACGCATCGTTCGGACGGCTTTTCCATTTTCCAGACTGGAGATTCCCTTTCATGTTTGATGCCAAGACCCTTGACGCGTGGCTCACGCACATCGAAGTGCTGCACTCGAAGCCCATCGACCTCGGACTCGATCGTATGAAGACCATGGTCGAGCGCATGGGGCTCGACTTCTCGTCCCGAACCGTCATTACCGTGGGCGGCACGAACGGCAAGGGCTCGACCTGCGCGATGCTCGAGAGCATCTACCGCGCGGCGGGCTACACGACCGGCATGCACACCTCGCCGCACCTCATCCGCCTCAACGAGCGCTGCGTAGTCAACGGGCGCGAAGTAGACGACGAACGCCTCATGGACGCCTTCCGCGCGGTCGAGAAGGCCCGCGGCGACATGACGCTCTCCTACTTCGAATACACGGCGCTCGCCATCCTCAGGATCTTCCGCGAGGACGAGCTCGACGTCGTGATCCTCGAGATCGGGCTCGGCGGCCGTCTTGACGCCATCAACACGATCGACTCCAACGCCGCCGTCATCTCGACGATCGGCATCGACCACGTCGCCTTCCTCGGCAACACGCGCGAGGCGATCGGCCTCGAGAAGGCTCACATCTACCGTCCGGGCTGCCCCGCCGTCTGCGCCGACGCCGACGTGCCCGCCACGGTGAGGAATCATGTCGAGCAGATCGGCGCGAAGCGACTCTTCGCGGGCGAGGACTGGACGGTGACGGTGAAGGAGAACGGCACGTTTACGTTCGCTCAGGGCGCGACGCTCTTCGAGGACCTGCCCGAGCCCGCGCTCGCCGGCGTCAACCAGTACCGCAATGCGGGCGGCGTCCTCTCCGTCATCGCCTCCCTGATGGACCGCGTGCCCGTCACGCTCGACGACATCCGCACGGGTCTGCGCCAGGTCCGCCTGACGGCCCGCTTCGAACTCATCACCACCGATCCCGTGCCCACCGTCATCGACGTCGGTCACAATCCGCAGGCGGCCGAGGTGCTTCTCACCAACGTCGTCCGAAGCCGCAGGCCCGGCGAACATACGATCGCCGTCTGCGGCATGCTCGCCGACAAGGACATGGCGGGCGTGACGCACATTCTTGCCGACGCCTTCGACGAGTGGCACGTCGCCTCCCTCACGGGGCCGCGCGCCGCCACCGCAGCACAGCTGCACGAAGCTATGCTTACGGCGGGCGTCGAGCCCGGCCGCATCCACGAGCACGCCGACGTTGCGCAGGCGCTCGCCGCCGCGCGCGAGAGCGCCGTAAAAATTGCAGGCGGCGCAGAATCGGGCGCGGAACAGGCTGTTAGAATCGTCGTATTCGGCTCCTTCGTCACCGTGACCGCCGCGCTCGAAGTCTTCGCAGGGGAAGGCATCGCTCGCTGATGCAGCGAAGGACCGGAAGACCCAACACCACCTGAGGGGCCACACGCCATGCAGTTTCCCAATCCGTTCAAAAAAGAGAAGCCGGCCGAACAGGCCGCCGAAGCGCCCCGCATCGAGCCTCAGCTCGGAGGCGAAGGCGGAGAGCCCTCCCCCTGGGATGTCCGCGAGGATCCGCCGGCCTTCAACGTCGTGGGCGAGGAAAAGCCGCTCGTCGAGCCCGAACGCGCTGCCGAGCCCGTTCCGGAGTCCGTTCAGACTCCCGTTTACTCTCCCGCGGCGCCCGCAGCATCTGCGGACCCTGTTGCACCCGCTTCCGAGTCTGCGCCGCGCGGCTCCCTGTTCGTCGAGCCGAAGGCTCCGCAGCCTGCGGCCAAGATCGAGCCGCGCCTCGCGCCCCGCGCGGCGGATGCCGCGCCCGAGACCCGTCTCGTGATCGGCGAAATCGGCAGTGCGCCTTCGCCCGAGGCGCCGCGGCGTCCCGCGCCCGAACCCGAGGCCGCCGCGCCCGCAGGGGACGAGGAGCCGACGGGGAAGAAGCGTCTCAGGATGCCTGCGTTCGGATTCATGAAGAGGAAGGCCGCGCCGCTTTCCGACGAGGTCGAGGACGACGTGCCCGACGAGGAAATCCTTGTCCAGCGCCAGCGCACCCGCTACAGGCTCGTGGGTGCCGCCGCCCTGATGCTCGGCGTCATCGTCGTCTCGCCGCTTTTGCTCGACAGGGAGCAGGACGTCAAGCCGCCCGTCTCGACCGAGATTCCGGCCGTGCCCGAAACGGCGAGGACGACGCTCAACGCCCTGCCCGGCAGTTCGGGCGACGTCGACGTGACGGCCAACGGCGCCGCCGCGGAGCAGTCCACCTCCAGAGCCAACCTTGCCAACGAGGCTCGCCAGCCCGTGAAGACGGAGCCCGCGCCCAAGGCCGAGGCCGCCAAACCCGCGCCTGCGCCCGCCGCCAGGCCCGAGTCCAAGAAGGCCGAGGAAAAGCCTGCGAAGAAGAGCTCCGCCACGGACGGCAAGGGCTTCTACGTTCAGGTGCTCGCGACGAGCAGCGAGCGCAATGCCGAAAAGCTCGTCAGGGAGCTTTCCGCCAAGGGCTATCCGGCCTACAAGGTTTCGGTGAGCCAGAAGGCGGGCACGCTCTGGCGCGTGCGCGTGGGCAACTACGCGACCCGCGACGAGGCCCGTGGCGTTCAGGGTACGCTTGTGCTCGACGGCCACACGGGCCAGCTCATCGTCGGCAACAATCCCTAGGCGCCCGCCGGCTCGTAAACGCCTGAGGGGCGGGATATCCCGAACGCCCGCCCCCATTCCTGCTATAGTAACGGCTTCATCAATTCTGCAGCCTTTTTCAAGATGACTGAAATCGACTGGATCATCTGTGCCCTGCTCGTTCTTTCGACGGTGGTGGGCATCATGCGCGGCGTCATCCGCGAAGTGCTCTCGATCGTCGGCTGGGTGGCCGGCTTCATGCTGAGCATGAGCTTCGCGGGTGAAATCGCCGACCGCATTCCGCTCGATAGCATCGGCTACATTCCGCGCGTGATCATTGCGGCCGTTCTGATTCTTGTGGCCTGCCTCTTCGTCGTCGGGCTCTTCGGCTTCATTCTGCGCAAGATGCTCGAGGTGGCTGCACTCACCTTCGAGGACCGCATCCTCGGCGCGGCATTCGGCTTCGTGCGCGGCATCATCGTTGTGGCCGCCTGCGTGTTCTTCTTCGGGCTGTCGCAGTCGCTCAGCTCAAGCCGCATGTGGCAGCAGTCCGTCATGATCGGACCTGCCGAGACCGTGATCGAGTGGTCGATGCCCTACATGCCCGAGTGGATTCGGGCGCTCAGAGGCACGAAGGTGACGGGATTGTGACGAATTTCATCAAGGGGACCTTGCACATGCATGGTCCCCTTGGTCGTTTTTAGACGACTTTTTTCTCTCAACTCTCCTCAATCACAGCCTGCCGCCGATCCCTCGTTGGTGCGGCACGGGCTAAAGGAAAAACAAGCATCATGTGCGGGATTATCGGCCTGATGTCCGACACGCCGGTCAACCAGCGTGTCTATGACGCGCTTCACCTCTTGCAACACCGCGGCCAGGACGCCGCCGGCATTGCGACACTCGACGGCCTTCAGTTTCACTTCTTCAAGGGGCTCGGCCTCGTGCGTGACGTCTTCCGTACGCGCAACATGCGCGACCTGACGGGCAGCATCGGCATTGGCCACGTCCGCTACCCGACTCAGGGTAACGCGACGTCGCCTGACGAATGCCAGCCCTTCTACGTGAACGCGCCGTTCGGCATTGCGTTCGCGCACAACGGCAACCTGACGAACGCGGACGACCTGCGCCGCGAACTCTACGACACGGACCGCCGCCACCTCAACACGACGAGCGACTCCGAGGTTCTTCTCAACGTGCTCGCCTCCGAGCTCTCCCGCGCCACGAGCGAGGGCCGGCGGCTGACGAAGACGGCCGTCTTCGACGCGGTTCGCGCGCTGCACCGCCGTGTTCGCGGCTCCTACGCCTGCGTCGCCGTGATCGCGGGCAAGGGCATGCTCGCCTTCCGCGATCCCTGCGGCATTCGTCCGATCTGCTGGGGCTCCAACAAGCTTGAGAACGGCTTCACGGAGTACATGGTGAGCTCCGAGTCCGTGACGATGATCGGCCTGGGCTTCAAGACCGAGCGTGACCTTAAGCCGGGCGAGGCCATGTGGATCGACCTCGAGGGCAACGTCTCGTTCTCGCAGTGCGCCGACGAGCCCTCGCTTCATCCGTGCGCCTTCGAGTTCGTCTACTTCGCCCGTCCCGACTCCACGATCGACGGCATCAACGTCTACGCCGCCCGCCTGCGTCTGGGCGAGATCCTCGCCGACCACGTGAGGGAGGCCGTCGACCTCAAGGACATCGACGTCGTGATGCCGATTCCCGACAGCGCCCGCCCGTGCGCCCAGCAGCTCGCCCAGGTGCTCGGACTGCCGTATCGCGAAGGCTTCATCAAGAACCGCTACATGGGCCGTACCTTCATCATGCCCGGCCAGACGGTCCGCAAGAAGAGCGTGCGCCAGAAGCTCAACGCCATGCCCGTCGAGTTCGAGGGCAAGAGCGTCCTGCTCGTCGACGACTCCATCGTGCGCGGCACGACCATGACCGAAATCGTGCGCATGGCCCGCGAGGCCGGCGCCGTCAAGGTCTTCGTGGCCTCGTCCGCCCCTCGCGTCATGTTCCCGAACGTCTACGGCATCGACATGCCGACGCGCTCCGAACTGCTCTGCGGCGACGGCAAAAGCGCCGAGGAGGTCGCGAAGATCCTCGGCGCCGACGCCGTGATCTACCCGCCCGTCGAGGACCTCAACAAGGTGCTCTGCGACATGAACCCGTCGGTCGAGTCCTTCGACTGTTCGTGCTTCGACGGCCGCTACGTCACGGGCGACATCACACCCGAATATCTTGACGCACTCGACGCGAAGGCCGCGGCCGCCAAGACCGCGGTGAAGGCGGCGGGCGCCGACGACTGAAGCAGCCCGAGCCTGCGCTAAAATCGGCACGCATCCGGCACGCACGGAGCGTGCCGATTCTTTATGAAAAATACATTCAGGAGGTCCGATATGGACGATCGCAATTCCGAAGGCTTCTCGACCATCACTCCCGAGGAAGCCAGAGCCATGATGGACGACGGTGACGTCGTCATCCTCGACGTGCGCGAGCCCTCGGAGTTCGCCACGGGCCACGTGCCCGGCGCCATCAACGTTCCTCTGGGCGAAATCCGCATGGGCCGCACGCTTCCCGAATGTCCCGATCTCGACAAGACCGTTCTCATCTACTGCCGCTCGGGCCGACGCAGTGACATCGGCGGCAGGATCATGGCGGCGAGCGGCTACCGCGACGTGCGCAACTTCCTGGGCGTCATCCAGTGGCCCTACGAACTCGTGCGCTGAATGTCGCCTTCGAAATCCGAGGGCCGGCGGATTCGGATTGCAACATCGGGCAGGGGACAATTCCTATACGAAAATCTATATTTAGGTGTAAAATTTTCTACAAATGAGCCGCCTCTCCTCAGGCCCTGAGGCGGATGATGTTTGGAGAAGTCCCGATGGCCCGAACTCTGTACCGGAAGATTCTCGACAAGCACGTGGTGCGCGCGATCGACGCGAACACCGTGCTGCTCTATGTCGATCTGCATTTTGCGAACGAATACACGAGCCCGCAGGCGTTTGCGGGCCTCGTCGAGCGAGGCGTGAAGGCGCCCGTTCCCGACGCGCACCTCTGCGTCGTGGACCACATCATTCCGAGCGCGGACGTCACGCCGCGCGTCATTGCCGACGCGGCCTCGCTGCGTCAGGCCGAAACGCTTGAGGCCAACTGCCGCCGCAACGGCATCGACGCCTTCTACGGCGCGAATGACCCGCATCAGGGCATCGAGCACGTCGTGGTGGCCGAGCAGGGACTCGTGCGTCCCGGCATGGTCGTCATCTGCGGCGACAGTCACACCACGACCCACGGGGCGCTCGGCGCCCTCGGATTCGGGATCGGAACCTCTGAAATCGAGCACATTCTTGCGACGCAGACGCTCGTCTATCGTCTGGCGAAGACGATGCTGATCCGCATCGACGGCGAGCTGCCCGAGGGCAGCACGGCCAAGGATCTGGCGCTCACGGTGCTTCGCACGATCAGCGCCCGCGGTGCGCTCGGACATGTGGTCGAGTATCAGGGCAGTGCGGTCGATGCGCTTTCGATCGAGGGCCGCATGACGCTCTGCAACCTCACGGTCGAGGCGGGCGCCCGAGGCGCCCTGGTCGCGCCCGACGAGAAGACGACTGCATGGGTCGAGGCCCATGCGCCCGATCTTGCGGGAGAGGAGCTTGAGGCCGCCCGCAGCTTCTGGCGGACGCTTGCGCCCGACGAAGGCGCCGTCTACGACCGCACGGTGACGATCGACGCTTCGAGCGTCAGGCCGATGGTCACCTGGGGGACGAGCCCCGACCAGTGCACGGCGATTGACGAGCCGATTCCCGAACCCGAATCCTTCGCGGATCCGATTGCGCGCGCAGCCGCCCGTCGCGGGCTCGCCTATCAGGGACTTGAGCCCGGCATGACGATGGAAGACGTTCCCGTGCAGCACGTCTTCATCGGCTCCTGCACCAATGCGCGTCTTGCGGATCTTCGCGCCGCAGCCGGGATCCTCAGGGGGCGGCATGTGGCGCCGGGCGTCCGCGCACAGGTGGTGCCGGGTTCCATGGAGGTGCGCCGCCAGGCGGAAGAGGAGGGCATCGCGCAGATCTTCCGCGACGCGGGCTTCGAGTGGCGAAAGAGCGGCTGTTCGCTCTGCCTCTGCATGAACGACGACATTCTGGAGGCGGGCGTGCGCTGCGCCTCCACCACGAACCGCAACTTCGAGGGCCGTCAGGGGCGAGGCGCCCGCACGCACCTCGTGAGCCCGCAGATGGCTGCGGCCGCAGCCGTGACGGGCAGGTTCACCGACTGGCGCCGTCTTTGAGAAGGAGCATCAACATGGAAAAGCTGACCTCGCTCACGGCCGTCGCCGCACCGCTTCCGATCGACAACTGCGACACCGACCAGATCATGCCCAAGCAGTTCCTGCGCGGCATCGACAAGTCGGGGCTCTCCCGCGGCGTCTTTTTCAACATGCGCTGCAATCCCGACGGCTCGCCCAGAGCCGACTGCGTCTTCAACAGGCCCGGGTTCGAAAAGACCGCGATCATCTGCGCGGGTCCGAACTTCGGCTGCGGCTCGAGCCGCGAGCACGCCGTCTGGGGCCTGATGCAGATGGGCATCCGAGCCGTCATCGCATCGGGCTTCGGCGAGATCTTCTACTCGAACTGCTTCAACAACGGTCTCCTCGCCTGCCGCGTCAGCCCCGAGGACGCCGCGGCGATCATGGCCGCGCTCTCCGACACGACGCCCGTCGAGCTCACGGTCGACCTGGTCGCGCAGGAAATCCGTGCGGGCGACGGCGTCTGGTCCTTCGAGGTCGCGCCGAGACACCGCACCATGCTCATGGAAGGCCTTGACATGATCGCCGCCACGCTGCGCGACATGGACGAGATCGAGCGCTTCCGAGCCGCGCACGAGGCCGAGTTCTCCTGGATGACGGGACTCGCGGGCAAGGCGAAGCGAAGGCTTGAGGGCCGCTGACCTGCAAGAGCTGCATGCACAGGACCGGGATCCGCTCCCGGTCTTTTTTCACTCATGCTGATTCGTTTCCCCATGGCTTGCCCGGGGTTGGTCTTGCGATCGGATCACCGAGCACGTGAACCGAGGCTGACGGCGCCGTCATGCATGTCCATCATTCGGTTGGAAGATTCATTGATCAACCTTCCTGAACTTTTCGACAAGGTTCCTGAAAAAGTGGTCGACTCGCGGCAGTTTCGCCGGCGCTGATCACTGCTGAGACTCTGATCCTGTCGAGCTCCACTTGGAGCATCTTGAGTCCCCTACAAAGACACTCGCCTCTCGCCCTGATTACGCTCCATCGTCTGCTGCCTCTCCACAATCAGATCCTCAGCCTTTTTCAAGCATGCTTGAGCTTGCGACCAACTGCCTGGATGTCGCACCAAGAAGAGAATGCTTCTTGGACAGCTGTGATGTCAAACGCCGATTTTCAAAGGACACTGTTGCAATCCAACCACAACCATCAAAAAAAGGTTTACGTGTATAGACAACTTTTGCGTATCTTTTGAGATCTCGTCGAAAAGGTTGTGCTGTAGGCTATTTCGTGTAGTTGTCAATTGCTCGATAAAACGATATTAGGGTTTCTACCCTCCCCCCCCCCCGGGAACAC
>OGHN01001174.1_pt1 | contig 11647 bp, 7 predicted proteins | sample 1571511 | NCBI WGS metagenome assembly OGHN01 (sample SAMEA2582024, study PRJEB24529) | metagenome | biome: Human gut stool | place: China | collected 2011 | reverse complement strand
TTTTGAAAGCGCCTGCAAAAAAGAAACGAAAATATTTTTGAAACAAAATAAGGTTCCGGGAAGCAAACGCAGGCGATCAACACACTCATTGTCAATACATTGGCTAAATAAATAATTTTACATTATTATTAAATATATTTATTTATAAAAAAGGCTGTAAACTCGGTTCGCTCATGCGTTTAAAAAGAGAAAGCAATGAAGCCGGCATATAATTTAATTACAAGATAATGGATCAAGAGGTAATATACAAAGCTCTGCGCGGCGAAGCAACCCCAGATGAGCTGGAACAGGTGGCACGGTGGCATTCCGAAAATCCGGAGGACTTCCAGCGCTGCGCGGATGAGGTGCACATGCAGATCGACATGATGGAGTTGTACGGCGAAGAGATCCGTCCAGCAAGTTGGATCGCCGTGCACTGGAGAAAGGTAGTCCGTATTACCGTACAAGCTGCCGCCATGCTCGCCATCGGGCTGTTCGTCGGGGGATATATCAGCAAGGAACGCACCTACGATATGCTTGCCGAGCAAATCAACACGTTGCAGGTTCCTTACGGCCAACGCTTGAAGTTCACGCTTCCGGACGGTTCGAGCGTTCAGCTCAATTCCGGAGCAAAGATCGAATATCCATCCGTATTCAAAAAGAATCTCCGCAGAGTAAAGCTTTCCGGCGAGGCGGTATTCGATGTCGAACATGACGAGAGGTGTCCGTTCGTTGTAGAAACTTTCGCATCCGATATTCGGGTGTTGGGTACGAAATTCAACGTTGTGGCCGATGAGCGCCACCAACGCTTTTCGACTGCATTGCTCCAAGGTCGGGTGCAAATTACAAACCGGCTCGATCCCACGCAAAAAGACATTATACTGAAACCTAACGATATTGCTAATCTCTCGAACGGTCATCTTTTCATCGAACCGATAACCGATCCGGAAATATTGTGCTGGACGGAAGGTCTTATCAACATTTCGGGTCTGCCTTTCGATGAACTGATGGAGAAATTCGAGCGGGCATTCGACGTGAAGATCGACATCTCCCTTGAGAAACTTCCGAACATCAGAAACGTCAGTGGTAAAATTCGTGTGAACGACGGCATTGACAAAGCCCTTCACATTTTGCAGTATACCGCGGACTTTTCTTACAAGAAAAATTCGGAAACAAACGTAGTGACGATCTATTGATGTGAAAGCCTGATTGTTTAACGCCTAAAATGATTGCCTATGAAAACGTAACCAACATCGTTCATAGCTTGTTCAATGAAAAAGCCTGCGGAGGTAGAGATCCGCAGGCCGGATAATAGATTGAATCGAGCTTTTTTGAGACACTAATTAACCTATTATCTAAAACTTCGCAAAGATATGAATAAAACAGTATTCTTCAACAAGTTTCGAAGACTGTTTGGGTTCGTACTCACAATCTCTTTGCTTGGGAACGTATTCGCTGCATCTGCACAGAATGCCCGAATTTCCATTAAGATGGAAAACGGCCCTATTTCGCAGGTTATAAAAGAGATTGAAAATCAAACCCGTTACTTGTTTATCAACAAAGGCGTCGATACCAAAAACAAGGTCAGTATCAACGCTGTCCAAAAAACGATCCAGGATGTGTTGGCACAACTGTTCGCCGGCACGGAAATCGCTTACCGGATCGATGAATCCTACATTATCCTGACCAAAAAGAACGATGCGGGGAATCCGGTTTCCGTGACCGGAAAAATCAGGGATGCAAAAGGTAATCCGATCGTCGGAGCCAGTATCCTTGTTCAAGGAACTACAATAGGCGTCAGCTCCGACGCCGATGGTGCGTTTGCGCTTCAGGTACCCCCCCCCGCAGCAGACAGACAGCTGGAAATCAGTTTTATTGGTTATACTCCTGTGTCTATTGTCGTGGGCAGCCGGACTTCTTTCGAAATCACGCTCGAAGAGGCTGCGTCCGAGATCGAGCAGGTCGTGGTCACTGCTCTTGGTATTAAGCGTTCGGAAAAGGCCGTAGCCTACAATGTTCAGCAGATCAAGGCCGAAGACATCACAACCGTCAAGGATGCCAACTTCATCAACTCGTTGACGGGTAAAGTGGCCGGTGTCACGATCAACGCCTCATCGTCAGGTGTCGGCGGTGCCTCGAAGGTCGTACTGCGCGGCAACAAGTCCATTTCGCAGTCTTCGAACGCCCTTTACGTTATCGACGGCATTCCGATGTACAACTTCGGTGGTGGTGGCGGTACGGAGTTCGATTCGCGCGGTGCTACGGAATCCATCGCAGACCTCAACCCCGAGGATATTGAGTCGATGTCGGTGCTGACGGGCGCCGCAGCTGCGGCTCTCTACGGTTCGGAAGCCGCGAACGGAGCCGTGATGATTACGACGAAGAAGGGGCAGGCTGGAGCGCTGAAGGTTACGCTTTCGAGCAATACGGAATTCCTGAATCCTTTCGTGCTGCCCGAGTTCCAGAATCGCTACGGCACGGGCCTGAACGGCACCCGCAGCGGCTCGGGGATTTACAGCTGGGGCGAGAAGCTGCTCCCGGCGGCCCGCTACGGTTATACGCCGAACGACTATTTCGAGACGGGGCATGTCTATACCAACGCCGTTACGGTTTCGGGCGGTACGGATAAGAACCAGACCTATTTTTCGGCAGCTTCGGTCAACTCGGACGGAATCATCCCCAACAACGAGTACGACCGTTACAATTTCACGTTCCGCAACACTTCGTACTTTCTGAAAGACCGGCTCAAGCTCGATGCGAGCGCCAGCTACATCTATCAGAAAGACCAGAACATGACCAATCAGGGAGTCTATTCGAACCCGCTGGTTCCGGCCTACCTGTTCCCGCGGGGTGAGAATTTCGACCTTTACCGTCGCTTCGAGCGTTACAACGAAGGGACGAAACTCATGGAGCAATTCTGGAGTGCGGATATGGAAGGCGGTGATTTGCGCATGCAGAATCCCTACTGGATCAACTACCGCAACCTGCGCAACACGGACAAGAAGCGTTATATGCTGTCGTTCTCGGCCAGCTACGACATTCTTCCGTGGCTTAATGTTGCCGGACGTGTCCGCATTGATAATTCGAATTCGCTCTACACGCAGAAACTCTATGCCTCGTCGAATACGACCATCACCGACGGCGGCAAGAACGGCCATTATACCGAGGCCCGCGCTTACGACACGCAGACCTACGCCGATCTGATGGTAAACATTAACAAGACTTTCGGCGAGGATTGGTCTCTGAACGCGAATATCGGCGCCTCGATCAACAATATCAAGACCGACGAACTGTCGTACCGCGGCCCGATCCAGGAAAACGGCCTTCCGAACGTATTTAACGTCTTCGACCTCGATGACACGAAAAAACGTGCGGAAAAAACCGGCTGGCACGACCAGACCCAATCCATCTTCGCCTCGGTCGAAGTAGGTTGGAAACAGATGCTTTACCTCACGGTGACGGGGCGTAACGACTGGGCTTCGCAACTGGCCAATTCGCCCGAGTCGTCGTTCTTCTACCCGTCGGTGGGCCTTTCGTGGGTTCCGACGGCGACATTCAACATGCCGGATGCGATCAGCTATCTGAAGATCCGCGGTTCGATCGCCTCGGTAGGTATGCCGTTCCCGCGTCACCTGACGGTTCCGACCTACGAATACGACGCCACGAACAAGGTGTGGAAAGACAAGACGCACTATCCCATCGGCGACCTGAAACCCGAGCGCACCATCACCTACGAGGTGGGTCTGGATGCCCGTCTGTGGCAACACATCAATCTTTCGGCTTCGTGGTACCGGGCCGATACGAAAAATCAGACCTTCGACCCGTCGCTGCCGCCCTCGTCGTCCTATACGACCATCTACCTGCAAACCGGCCATGTCCGCAATACGGGTGTCGAACTCTCGCTCGGGTACGATAACCAATGGCGTGACTTTCGCTGGACGACGAACTTCACTTATTCGTGGAACAAGAACGAAATCCGCGAACTTGCGGCTAATGCCGTAAACCCCGTGACGGGCGAATCTCTGAATCTCACCAAGCTCGACATCAAGGGATTAGGCAAGGCGAAATATATTCTTAAAGAAGGCGGTACGTTGGGAGACCTTTATACGACGTCCAATCTGCGGTATAATGAAAACGGCTATGTCGAAGTGGACAATGCCGGTAACTTACAGGTTACCGATGAGGGTGAGGATATCTATTTAGGTTCGGTGTTCCCGGATGCCAATCTCGCATGGCGTAACGATTTCAGTTGGAAGGGCATCAATCTCGGCGTGCTGTTCACAGCCCGTCTGGGCGGTGTCTGCTACTCCGCGACGCAGGCCAATTTGGATCTGTACGGCGTTTCGGAGGCTTCGGCCGCTGCACGTGATGCCGGCGGCGTGCTGATTAACGGCCGTGAGATGGTTGATGCGCAGAAGTGGTACCAAGCCATCGGCTCGCAGTCCGGTCTGCCGCAATATTATCTCTATTCGGCGACGAACGTCCGTTTGCAAGAGCTTTCGCTGGGTTACACCCTGCCGACAAAATGGTTCCGCGACAAGATGCGCATGACCGTCTCGTTCGTAGGGCGTAACCTGTGGATGATCTACTGCAAGGCGCCGTTCGACCCCGAAGCCGTCGCCTCGACGGGACTGAACTATCAGGGCATCGACTATTTCATGATGCCTTCGATGCGCAGTCTCGGTTTCAATGTCAAATTCCAATTCTAAAGCGCAGAAACTATGAGAAAGATCAATATGAGCTGGCAGTCGGTGTTGCTGTCGGTCGCGCTGCTCGGATTGGCTGCCTGCACCGGTGATTTCGAGGACATCAACCGCAATCCCAATCAGGTTACGGAAGAACAGATGGATGCCCTCAATTACAAGACCGGCACGAAATTCAAGTCGCTGCAGAGTCTTGTGATTCCCGTGCAGGAGCACATGTACCAGTTCAACGAATCGCTTTCGGGCGGGCCGTTCGGCGGTTACATCGGTGCTACGGTCGATACATGGCAGACCAAGTTCGAGACCTATAATCCCTCGGCCGACTGGCGCAAATGGCCTTTCGCCAACGTCATCACCGAGACCTATACCCCCTATAAGGGCATCGTCAACGGCACGGAAGACGAAGTGGCCATCGCTTTCGCCCGCCTGTTGCGAGTGGCCATCATGCACCGTGTGACGGACTCCTACGGTCCGATTCCCTATTCGAAGCTGGAGAGCAACGAGTCGGTCTATGTGGAGTACGATTCGCAGGAGGCGGTCTATACGAAGATGTTCGAGGAGCTGGACGAGGCTATCGAGATACTGGGCCGCAACACGACGCTCCCGGCCGAAGCGTGGAGCCGCTACGACGGCGTCTACTACGGCAATATCGCGCAGTGGCTCAAATATGCCAATTCGCTCAAGTTGCGCATGGCCATGCGTTTGTCGTATGTGAAGTCCGACGTCGCCCGTGCGAAGGCCGCCGAGGCTATTGCCGGGGGTGTTATCGAGGCTAATGCCGACAATGCGGCGATGCACGCCGCGGAGAACCGCACGACGCTCATCTACAACGACTGGGGAGACCACCGTGTCGGAGCCGACATCCTCTGCTACATGAACGGCTACAAAGACCCGCGTATGGAGAAGATGTTCCTTGCGAACGATGTCGGCGACTATGTGGGTATCCGTATCGGCATCGATGTGACGAGCAAGTCGCAGGCCGTGTCGAAGTATTCGAATATGATCGTTGCGAGCGATACGCCCTACCTATGGTTCAATGCCGCCGAGGCAACGTTCCTGCGTGCGGAATATGAATTGCGCTGGGGCTCGGAAGAAACGGCACGGTCACTCTACGAAGCAGCCGTAAGGCTTTCGTTCGAGGAGCGCGGTGCCAGCGGCGCCGACGCCTATCTGGCCCAGACTGACGTCAAGCCCGCGCCCTACACCGATCCTGTCGGCAACTACAGCGCGATGGCCCAGAGCGACATCGGGATTCCGTGGGTCGACGGAGCCGAGAACTTCGAACGCAACCTTGAACGCATCATCGTGCAGAAATGGATCGCCATCTTCCCGCTGGGCGTCGAGGCGTGGTCGGAGCACCGCCGCACGGGCTATCCGAAACTGCTGCCCGTGCCCACCGACAAGTCGGGCGGCACGGTGGACGTAGCGCAGGGTGCACGACGCCTGCCTTACCCCGTCGAGGAGTACCAGCAGAACAACGCCAACCTTCAGTTGGCCATCCAGACGCTCGATGGCGAGCAGCAGAACGGCAACCGCACGGGCGACGTCATGGGAACCCGTGTATGGTGGGATTGCAAATCTTATAACAACTAACAGCTATGAAACAGAACTTTATATTCACGCTGCTGGCGCTGTTTTCGATGCTGTCGCTCGTCTCGTGCAGCGACTGGACGGAAACGGAGGCACTCGACAGTACGGTCAAAAAGCCTTGGGAGCAAGATCCTGCCCTATGGGCCGAGTACACCGCGACATTGAGGGCCTACAAGCAGTCGGAGCATTTCATCGTCTATGCCCGCATGCACAATTCTCCCGAGAAAGCGACCGGAGAGCAGGACTTCATGCGCTGCCTTCCGGATTCGCTGGACATCGTGACGCTGACCAACGCCGACAACTTCTCGAAATTCGACGCCGAGGACATGTCCGTCATGCACGAGAAAGGCACGAAGGTGCTCTATCAGATCGACTATGCCGCTCGTGCGGAGGAATTCGCCGATGCGGCGGCGCTCGACGCCTACTTGGATAAGGTCGTCGTTGCCGTCGCTGCCAATGGCATGGACGGCTACTCGTTCACGACCGACCCGTTGGCTGCGGATGCCACGGCTCGCATTATTGATAGGCTTGCCACGGCCAGAACTGACGGTCAGCTCCTCGTTTTCGAGGGTAATCCCCTGTCGCTCGCTGCCACCGACCGTGCAAAGATGGATTACGTCATCCTCGATACGGAGAAACTCGAAAATGTTTTGGATGTGAGACTCCATGCCCTGCACGCTGTTAACTATGCCGGCATCGAGGCCAATCGGCTGCTGCTGACCGCCGAAATCAATGCGGCGCTGTTTGATGAAGACCGCACCGAGCACGCCGCCGTCGACGAAATGTCGCGCCGCGTCGTCGAACTCGGGCCTTATGCGGGGCTTGCGGCTTACAATATTGCCGAAGATTACTACCATTCCAAGATGAACTACCAAACCATCCGGCAGGCGATACAAACGTTGAACCCCTCTAAATAAAGACAGTCATGAACATGAAAAAGATACTAATGGCGGTTCTCGTTTCGCTCGTGGCTTTCACGGCCTGCGAGAACTACGGCGATGACAATCACAAGTTCGACAATGTCGTATACCTCGACGTCGCTTCGACGAGCGACGCACAGCTCACGACCTTCAGCAACACCCGGGCTACTTACGATTGCGCGTTGCAGGCGGTACTGACATATCCGGCAGGACAGGACGTGACTGTGTCGCTTAGGGTCGACCCGTCGCTCGTAGCGGCATACAATGCCCGCTACGGCACCGAGTGGCAGATGCTCGATTCAAAATATTATTCTTTGCTGTCCGAAACTGTGACCATTCCGGCAGGGAAGACGACCTCCGATGCTGTCACGCTGCGCCTCCGTGAACTCACCGGAGAAGGAGATGAGCAGACCGGAGCTTTGCCGATCGACGAAACCTATCTGGTTCCGGTACGCATCGGCAGTGCATCGATCGATGTGTTGCACGGCTCCGACGTGGCTTACTACGTCGTCAAACGCTCCTCGGCCATCACCGTCGCGGCACAACTTACGGACAACTGGATCGAGTTCCCGACCCTCGATAAGTATTCCGAAAGCAGCAAGGATTGGAACGGCCTGCGGGCTGTGACCTACGAGGCCCTGATTTACATCGATGAATTCGTAAAAACCAATACTGAAGGCAATCCCGTCAACATCTCGTCCGTCATGGGCGTTGAGCAGTACCTGCTGCTGCGTATCGGCGACACGAATTTCGAGCGCGAACAGTTGCAGTTCGACGGTTCGGGCAGTGGCTCGGGCTTCGGCAAGATTCCCGGACGCGACGCGATGAAGCATCTCGAAACGGGGCGCTGGTACCATGTGGCCTGCACTTACGACCAGACTGCCCGCACGGCCCGCATCTACGTCGACGGGCAGATTCAGAGCGAAGTCACGGGCGTGGGCATCACGACGCAGAACGATAAGAACTGCATCAACTTGGCCATGCGGGCGCTCTACGACCTGTGGAACACCGCTCCCGAGGGCGACAAGGCCCAGTACGAAGAACTGGGGTACGATGGCCTGAGCGAGGCCTATCAGTTCTTCATCGGCCGCTCCTACGACGACTATCGGCCTCTGAACGGCAAGATCGCCGAGGCGCGTGTATGGTCTGTGGCCCGCACGCCGGAACAGATTTGGGAAAATATGTATGAAATCGAAAACCCGGAGAACGATCCGACGCTTTTGGGGTATTGGAAATGCAACGATGCCTCGGGAAATACGGTCAAGGACTATTCGATGTACGGCAACGACGGCGTCGCCAAGTACGACATCATTTGGCCGCAGGGCATCGAGATCCCGAAACTTAACGAAAACAACGAGTAACTATGAAGACGATTTTTGATTTGCAAACAGGGGTGGTAACGCTTCTCTGCACGGCGGCACTCGCGGGCCTTACGGCCTGCGAGGCCGATCCCGTGATGCAGGAAAGCGGGAAGTTGCCCGACAAAGGTTCCATCGAAGAGGTTCATGTGATGTTGTGCAGCAGCAATTCCGTGGAAAATAGGGTCGATGTGCTGCTGACCGAAGGAGGGGTTATGACGAAGAACTTCTACTTGAGGCAGACACAGCCGGCGGCAGCGGGATATTCGCTCGACGCATGGTGCGATGCATCTTTGCTCAATGACTACGATGCCGGAGATGAAATCGAACGCACGCTGCTGCCGGAGGCGAATTACGAGTTCCCCGACGGCAAGACGCTCGACCTCTCGGCCGCAACGCAGCGTTCGGAATTGAAACGTATCAAGTTCTCAGCGACAGGGCTCGCCGCCGGAGAATACGTACTGCCGCTTACGGTCGCTGAACAGGACGCTCCGGACGAAAACAAGACGCTTTACTACAACGTCTCGGTTCGCCAGCCTTACACCGACGAATACGCTCTGCACGACGGCCATGACCTGTTCTTCGTGTTTTATATCAATACGAACGATTTCCAGCCGTTGCTGGTCTTGGATTACATTATGCAGAAGAAACTGGCGCGCGGCTCGACCGTAGCATGGCACGAGGCCGTAGGCAACATCGTCAACCTGCGCACCGTCCAGGTCGGCTACGATGCTGCAACCAGCCGAGCCCTGCTCAACCTTGGATCCGACATGACCTATGTGCTCAGCCAATCGACGAAATATATCCGTCCTTTGCAGGAACACGGACGCAAGGTATGTATCAGCATCGAAGGCGGAGGCACGGGGCTCGGGTTCTGCAACCTCACCGATACCCAAATCGAAGACTTCGCCGCGCAGGTCAAGACCGTTATCGAACAATACGGACTCGACGGTGTAAACCTCTGGGATCGAAATTCCGGCTACGGCAAGGAGGGCATGCCGGCTGTGAATACGACCTCCTATCCCAAACTCATCAAGGCGCTGCGCGAAGCCCTCGGCACGGAAAAATTGCTGACGCTGACCGTTTACGAGGAGCCGACCGCTACTTTCTGGAATACGGAAGCGACGGGCGGCATCGCCGTCGGAGACTATATCGACTATGCATGGTCGGGCTACAACAGCGAGAGCGAAGCCCCGCAGCTGCTCGACCCGTGGCATCCCGAACAGGAATATGTTTCGGCCTATACGCAAAAGCCGATTGCCAACCTGCCCAAGGAGCGGTACGGTTGCGTCAACTTTCCCATCTATCCTGCTGCCCGAACGGAAGAAGAGGCTATGATGCAGGAGCCGGGCTTTCTTATAGACTGGATTTTGGCCGATTATAGACCGAACAATATCATTGTCTTCGATGATTTGCGCGCCCATTTGCAGGACAATTATGAAACAGCATGGGACGGTACATTTGCAATGCATTGTACGTTTATGGACCCTGAAAACAACCTCATTTTGGGAAGCAGAAAAGGATATAATTACCTGTTCGATAAAAACAGGCTCTCTAATATATCCGAGGGCATATACAATTACGGCAAATGGCTGAAAGACTGGAATTGAAAAAACGGCCGACAAAATACACCTGTGTTCTTCCATTTTATCCTCTCACAGCTCTTTAACCGGAGCAACTAACTACTATCTATTAACCTTAAATTTTTGTATTATGAAAAAGACTTTGAAACTGATGGCAGCCCTCGTGGTGGGTGCCGGTATGATGATCTCTTGCCAGCAGGCAGAAGAACCGACGATGGACAAGGCCCAGGAACCTGTCGTCAAAACACGTGCTTACGGGGACAAAACTCCGAAGGTCACCATTTATGTCGAGACCAACGACGTGAACCCGCTTAATGCCGGCGACTACCTGCTCTCCGACGGTTCGGCCTATGCCGATATCGTGGAGTTCTTCGCCGCCAATCTCAACAAGGAGACGGTCAACGGAGTAGTGCGTCCGACCCTCTATCTGAACGACAAGATGACCAACCTGCTCGAAAACGGCGGTGCCGCCACCTATGTAGCCGGCCTGCAAGCCAAAGGCATCAAAGTCGTGCTCACCATCCTGCCCAACTGGCAGAATATCGACTTCACGAGTCTCAATGACACGCAGGCCGACCAGCTTGCAACGATTCTCGCCTATGCCGTAAATAAGTACGGACTCGACGGTATCGGATTCGACAACGAGTACGGCGGCACGGTGACCTCCGTTTCCGGTTCGTATGGCAACCTGATCACCAAACTGCGCGCCAAGCTGCCCGCCGGCAAGTTGATTACCCTCTTCCAGTACAATACCGGCGGTTCCAGCCAAATCAACGCAACGGCAGGTGCCAAACTCGACTATGTCTATTCCGATTTTGCGTATTACAACACCAGCATCAGCGTTGCCGGCGTAACCAAGGAGCATTATGCACCCATGTCGATCAATCTGGGTAATTACTATTCCGCCTATCAGATTAGTCAGTATGGCAATTATGCCTATGATTTGACCGAGGCCGGTTACGGAGCGATCATGCACTTCAACCTGCGCCGGACATCTGAACGGAACCAGTTATCGTTATTTAATTCCATTGCCGACGGAGCATGGGAGGAAACCGTTACTTGCGAGAACGGCAATCGTCCGCAGGACTGGACGTTCGTCAGCAGCGGTTATACCATCACCTACGACGAGGCTACGGCCGAATAACTCCTCTGATTAGAATCGGTCGAGCATCTGTAAGCGACCCGATTTCGACCCGCACATCTTTTGAGGTGTGCGGGTGTTTTTAACTTTCGGATAAAAAAGCCGTTCGAAGAATATTCGAACGGCAATAAGAAAATATCCGGATGTAAATGTTGACCGATTCAGAATGTGAGCATCTGTAAGTCTTTTTGTATTGAAAAATTCACTTTTAATGAATCGTAACCGGTATTTTCTTTATGAAACGCATAAATTATAAATTTATTGTGGCAAAATCAAACTTCTCGGTTAAACCATAAATGAAATAGCATAAAATAAAAGCACGGACTTAACCTATTGACACCTGAGGAATGCTACAACCCGATGAACAGATAGG
>OGHN01001173.1_pt1 | contig 11649 bp, 9 predicted proteins | sample 1571511 | NCBI WGS metagenome assembly OGHN01 (sample SAMEA2582024, study PRJEB24529) | metagenome | biome: Human gut stool | place: China | collected 2011 | reverse complement strand
GACCAACATACGCAGGGAGGACAATAATATGCATACAAAGAGAGTAATTCCCTGTCTGGATGTGAAGGATGGCAGAGTAGTAAAAGGTGTGAATTTTGTGAATTTCCGGGATGCCGGCGATCCGTCCGAAGTGGCTGCGGCATATGATGCGGCCGGTGCGGATGAAGTCGTATTTTTGGATATTACGGCATCGGCTGACAGCAGAGCGACACAGCTGGAATGGGTTCGTAAGGTGGCAAGTAAGGTGTTTATCCCTTTTACGGTCGGCGGTGGTATTCGTACGGTAGATGATTTTAAAGCAATCCTCAGAGAAGGCGCTGACAAGATTTCTGTGAATTCCGCAGCTATCATGAATCCGAGACTGATCAGTGATGCAGCAGAGAAATTTGGCAGTCAGTGTGTGGTTGTGGCAATCGATGCGAAAAAAAGAGCAGACGGCAGCGGTTGGAATATTTATAAAAACGGCGGCCGGGTGGATATGGGCATGGATGCCGTGGAATGGGCGAGAACCGCAGAGAAGATGGGGGCGGGAGAAATATTGCTTACCAGTATGGACGGAGACGGCACCAAGGAGGGTTATGACCTGGCACTTACCAGAGCTGTGGCAGAGAGCGTGAGTATTCCGGTAATTGCCTCCGGTGGTGCTGGACAGCTGTCTCATTTCTATGATGCCCTGACCGAAGGAAAAGCGGAGGCAGTTCTTGCAGCATCTTTGTTCCACTATAAGGAACTTGAGATTCGACAGGTGAAGGAATATCTGCGTGAAAGAGGAATCAGTGTCCGTCTCTAGGGACGACAGGGAGGATTTGACGATGGCAATGATTACAAACGACTGGCTGACAGCGTTGGGAGGAGAATTTCATAAGCCATATTACAGACAGCTTTTTGAATTCGTTAAGGACGAATATAATACGACAGTGGTATTTCCACCGGCGGATGATATTTTCAATGCTTTTCATCTGACACCGTTAAGCAAGGTGAAGGTAGTGATTCTTGGGCAGGACCCTTATCATAACGTGGGACAGGCGCACGGACTTTGTTTTTCCGTGAAACCGGATGTCGATATTCCCCCTTCCCTAGTCAATATTTACCAGGAACTCCATGATGATCTTGGATGTTATATTCCTAATAACGGTTATCTGGTAAAATGGGCTGAACAGGGAGTACTGATGCTGAATACGGTACTTACCGTCAGAGCGCATATGGCCAATTCTCATCATGGGAAAGGCTGGGAAGAGTTCACCGATGCAGCCATCCGGGCTTTGAATGCACAGGACCGCCCAATCGTATTTATTCTGTGGGGGAGACCGGCACAGATGAAAAAAAGCATGCTGAATAACCCTAATCATTTAATTCTGGAAGCACCACATCCCAGTCCGTTATCTGCGTACCGTGGATTCTTTGGCAGCAGACCTTTCAGCAAGACGAATAATTTCCTGAAAGAACATGGCGTAGACCCCATCGACTGGCAGATCGAAAACGTGTAAATTGAGAGTTAGTGAAATACATTGGCAAAATCCACGAACTCCCGGAGCATGCGATACACATGTCTCGATGTAAGGTCTCCGGATGTGAATTTTCTACGAAAAGTGATGAGTAGTTCTCGTCATGACGGGGCCGCCTACAGTCGACATCCATGTCGACAATCGGCTGACGCGGACATCGTGTCCGCTTTCCCCCTGTCTTTCAGCACTTTTCTAGAAAATATCAACATCCTCCGACAAACATCTTCGACATGGCACCGCATACTCCGGGAGTTCTGCGTTTTGGAAAGCTTTCAAAAACCAGTAGCCCTGGCTGGGTATAAGAATAAGCAGTGCCGTAAGCAGACGTCGGTACTTAGCGGTCGTATTGTGACCGCTTATGTACCGCTACGCTCTGCGACAGAGCGCGAGCGTGCCGCGTTTCTTATACCCTGCCAAGGGCTACGGGATTATTTCACTAACTCTCAATTTAGTAAGGCAGATATATTACTGACCCAAAATAGAATTCTTCCGTTTAGGAGGTATATTTGCTTCCAAATATACAACTTGTTAGTAGAAGCATACAAGTTGTAAAATGGGAATATCGAAATCGTATTTTCAGAGGAGGTATTACTTATGTTACAGACGAAAAACTATCAATTCTGGTTTTGCACAGGCTCGCAGGACTTGTATGGAGACGAGTGCCTTGCGAAGGTGGCGGAGCATTCCCACAAAATCGTGGATGCCCTGAATGCTTCCGGTGTGCTGCCCTACGAGGTTGTATGGAAGCCGACCCTGATCACCAACGAGCTGATCCGCCGCACTTTCAATGAAGCCAATCTGGATGAAAACTGCGCCGGCGTGATCACCTGGATGCATACCTTTTCTCCGGCGAAATCATGGATCCTGGGATTGCAGGAGTATCGCAAACCGTTGCTGCATTTCCATACGCAGTTTAATGAGGAGCTGCCCTATGATACCATTGATATGGACTTCATGAATGAGAACCAGTCTGCACATGGTGACAGAGAGTACGGCCACATTGTCAGCCGTATGCGTATGGAGCGCAAGGTGGTGGTGGGCCATTGGTCAGACCCGGTGGTACAGGGCAAGCTCGCATCCTGGATGCGCACCGCGGTAGGCGTGGTGGAGAGCAGCCATATCCGTGTCATGCGTGTGGCAGATAATATGCGCAATGTAGCGGTAACCGAGGGCGACAAGGTAGAGGCACAGATCAAGTTTGGCTGGGAAGTAGATGCTTACCCCGTAAACGAGATCGCAGAGAGTGTAGATGCAGTTTCCAAATCTGATGTCAATGCTCTTGTAGATGAGTACTATGAGAAGTATAATATTTTATTAGAAGGAAGAGATCCCGGAGAGTTCAGAAAGCATGTAGCGGTGCAGGCACAGATCGAACTGGGTTTTGAACGCTTCCTGGAGGAGAAAAACTATCAGGCGATCGTGACCCATTTCGGTGATCTGGGTGCCCTGAAGCAGCTACCGGGACTGGCGATCCAGCGGCTGATGGAGAAAGGTTACGGCTTCGGTGCGGAAGGCGACTGGAAAGTAGCAGCCATGGTGCGTCTGATGAAGATCATGACCGGGGGAGTGAAGGATGCCAAGGGTACTTCCATGCTGGAGGACTATACCTATAATCTGGTCAAGGGAAAAGAGGGTATTCTGGAAGCTCATATGTTGGAAATCTGTCCTACTATTGCGGACGGTCCGATCAGCATCAAATGCCAGCCTCTGTCCATGGGAGACAGAGAGGATCCCGCCAGACTGGTATTTACTTCCAAGGAGGGACACGGCATTGCTACATCCCTGATCGATCTGGGCAATCGTTTCCGCCTGATCATCAATGATGTGAACTGTAAGAAAGTGGAGAAACCTATGCCAAAGCTGCCCGTAGCCACCAATTTCTGGACACCGGAGCCGGATATGTATACCGGAGCGGAAGCCTGGATCCTGGCAGGCGGTGCGCATCATACCGCCTTTACCTATGATCTGACGGCTGAGCAGATGGGCGACTGGGCAGCTATGATGGGTATCGAGGCTGTATATATCGACAAGGATACCAAGATCCGTGATCTGAAGAGAGACTTGATGCTGGGAGAGGTATTCTACCGCTAGGGTACTTCAAGCGGACAGGAACCCCAAAAACTTCTATCCGCAGTAAAAAGAAGGGTATCGTAAAAATGTTAAAAGTGTTTTTGGTGGAGGATGAATTCGTCATCCGCGAGGGAATCAAAAATAATATCGACTGGGAGACTCATGGCTATGAGTTCTGTGGGGAGGCCGGTGACGGAGAACTGGCCTATCCCATGATCCAGAGGCTGCGTCCGGATATCGTGATCACTGATATCCGGATGCCGTTTATGGACGGGCTGGAGCTCAGCAGACTGATCCGCAGAGAGCTTCCGGACATCGAGATCATCATTCTGTCCGGTTATCAGGAATTTGAATACGCGAAGGAAGCCATCAAACTGGGGGTAGCACAGTATTTGTCCAAGCCGATTAACGGAGAGGAACTTCTGGCCGAACTGGAGGAACTCTCAGCAAAGATCGAGGAAAAACGCAGAGCTACCCAGATCCGTGAGCGCTATTTGAAGGAGATGGAGGAAAATACACTCAGAGAGCGAAAAAAACTGTTCCAGAGTCTGGTCGTTGGCGATAATACCGCAGCAGAATTACTGGAGTCAGCGGAGAGACTCGGCATCGATCTGTCGGCACCGTGGTACAATATTATTTTATTTAAGACGCAGTCACTGCGCCATGCACAGGACGAATACTCCGGCAGCCTGATCCGCATCGAAGAAGAACTGCGGTCACTGGAGGACGGAACAACGGTAGTATCATTTGACCGTAACCTGGAGGGCAAAGCATTTCTGCTAAAGGCGGAATCTGAAGAACAGTTACAGCTTCAGCAGCAGGAATATATTGAGAAGATCAAAGATATTATGGAAAAGTATGAGCACGTCCGCTATTTCGGAGGCATTGGCAGACCGGTGAACCGTCTGCGGGAGCTTCCGGCCTCCTTTGAACAGGCCAGTCATGCTTTTGCTCACAGGTATCTGGTGCAGGACAGCCGCATCCTGGATGGCGGGTATCTGGCACAGGGAACGGAAGAAGAGCACTTTGATATCAAGCAAGTCAATCCCAAACAGATCGACCGGACCAGGATCCAGGAATTCTTAAAGCAGGGAGACAGAGAAGAGGTCGTTTATTTCGTAGAAGAATTTTTCCGGGATCTGAGCAACAAAGCACTGCAGTCCAATATTTTCAGGCAGTACATCACGATGGATGCCTATTTCTGCGTGGCGGATTTCCTGGAAAGCCTGTCAACAGATACGCAGGATCCGGAGACTCCGAGCCAGGATGAGAAGACGCAGCAGGACAGCGACAGTGCTATACAGTATATTATACGGATCCTGGACAAAGCACTGGAAGCAAGAGACAGAGCAGCCAGCAGCCGCTATGACGATGTGGTGGAGCAGGTGATGAAATATATAGAGGAAAACTATGCAGAAGAGGAGCTGTCATTGAATCTGCTGGCATCCCACGTGAATTTCTCACCGAATCATCTGAGCATGATCTTCAGTCAGCAGACAGGGATGAGTTTCATTAAATATCTGACGGATTACCGTATGAACAAAGCAAAGGAATTATTGCGCTGCACCGGCAAACGCAGCAGCCTGATCAGTCAGGAGGTAGGGTACAAGGACCCTCATTATTTTTCCTATCTGTTCAAAAAGACCCAGGGGATGACACCTACCCAGTATCGGGGCGGCATCAAATAGCCACGATCGCGGAAAGGACTTCTTATGAGAAAAAGGTTAAAAGAAATTTACGATCATTCTACGCTCGTGGCAAAGATAAGATATTCTTATCTTTGCCTTTTAGTGCCTTTTGTATTGTTTCTGATCTTCTGTTTCTATAATCTGTGGAATAACAATCGCAGATATGAGGACATGGTCAATTCCTCTGTTATGGCCAGTCAGTTCAGCCTGGATTTCCAAAAGGATTTTGATTATGAGACCTATCTCCTCATTGTGGGCAACAAGACGCTGGAGGAATCCAGTCTCCATGCCATGCTGGAGGAAGCAGATGAGATCGTGGCAGGACTGGAGGAATTAACTGAATCACAGGAGAATCGCAAGCGCCTGACCAGCGTAAAGAAATATCTGAATAACCTGGGAACCTATATTGGAAGGATCGAGGACAATATCCGTGAGGGTAACCGTTACGAAGATAATATAGAAATCTGGGAAAATGATGTACAGATCGTGACATCTCTGGTAGGAGACACGATGTCACAATACATCTATTATGAGATCCGTGGGATCCAGGAGAGCAGACAGCAGTATCAGGACTTTTTTGTGAATATGATCCGGTTTTCTGTGATCGCTTTTGCATTGATTCTGATGTTATGTTTATTTTTATCCTATTATATTCCGCTGAGTATTACAAGACCTATCAGACGACTGACCCAGGTGACAGATCAGGTGGCGAAAGGGGATCTGACGGTACGATCGGATGTGACCGGCGGATTGGAGGCCCGGGTGCTCAGCGATTCTATGAATACCATGATCGACAAGATCAATGAACTGCTGGAGCAGGTGAAGACCGAGCAGGTACGGCTGCGCAGGGCGGAATTTGAACTGCTGCAGTCCCAGATCAATCCTCATTTTCTATATAATACGCTGGATGCCATCGTTTGGCTGGCGGAGGCCGGTGAACAGAAAAAGGTTGTGAGTATGGTAGGCAGTCTGTCCGATTTCTTCCGCATTTCATTAAATCAGGGACAGGATATTCTGGATGTCAGGGAAGAACTTCAGCATGTGCGCAGCTATCTGGAAATCCAGCAGATGCGCTATCAGGATATTCTCCAATATGAAATCTGCGTGCCGGAAGAACTGTACTCCAGCCGGATACCCAAGATCACATTGCAGCCGCTGGTGGAAAATGCGCTGTACCACGGCATTAAGAACAAACGGGGAAAGGGTATGATCCGCATTGATGGGGAAATGGAGGACAGTGACTGTATCCTGCGGATCACCGACAATGGCAGGGGCATGACACCGGAACGCCTGGGACAGGTACCTATGGCGAGGGAACCTGCGTGACGGTACGGCTGCCGGAATATACTTTGTGAGAAAAATAAACCATCATCGTAAAATATTCAACCGTTTACGAGGATGGTTCTTTTTTGCCATAAAAATTCCAACTTTTCCGAGAGGTATCTTCATGGTTTTTTGCTTTTTTTCACGATAAAATAGGATCATCAAAGAAATAGTTCTTTGGGGAACAAAAACAAATTGGGAGGTTACACAATGAAAAAGAAAATTTTAGCAGCAGTAATGGCAGCAACCATGGTATTTAGTCTGGTAGCATGCGGCTCCTCTGATGCGGGCAGCAGCGCAGCCACCGGAAGTGCAGCTACGGACACCGCAAGTGCCGGAGCTACAAGCACGGATGCATCCGGAGATCTGATCAAGGTCGGTATCATCAACAATGACCCTAACGAGTCCGGTTATCGTACTGCAAATGATAAAGATATGAAGAATACTTTCACTGAGGCAAACGGCTACGAAGCATCCTTCGCATACAGCTTAAAGAACGACGAGCAGATCACCGCAGCACAGAAGTTCATCCAGGATGGCGTTGACTACCTGCTTCTGTCCGCAGCAGATACTGCCGGCTGGGATTCCGTATTGAAAGACGCACAGGATGCAGGCATCAGAGTTATCCTCTTCGACCGTACCATTGATGCAGATGAGAGCCTGTATGAGGCATCCATCGTATCCGATATGGCAAAGGAAGGCCAGACCGCAGTTGACTGGTTAAAGAGCCAGAACTTAAGTGAATATAACATCATTCATTTACAGGGTGTTATGGGTTCTGCAGCACAGCAGGGACGTACCGGTGCCCTGGATGACGCGGCAGCAAACGACGGCTTCAATCTCGTAACACAGCAGACCGCTGAGTGGAACGCAGAGAAAGCACAGCAGATCGTACAGTCCGTGATCGATGCAGGTACTCCTTTCAACGTAATCTACGCTGAGAACGATGATATGGCTAAGGGTGCGGTAGCAGCTCTGGATAAGGCTAATATCTCCCACGGCGTAGGCAAAGACGTTATCGTTATGGGCTTTGACTGCAACAAGTGGGCTCTGGAAGAACTGAAGGCAGGCAACTGGAACTACGATGGACAGTGCAATCCTTTCCAGGCTTCCTATATTGATGAGATCATCAAAAAGCTGGAGAACGGTGAGACCATCTCCGAGAAGACCATCATCATGGACGAGAAGGGCTTCGATGCGACCACCATTACTCAGGAAGATGTAGACAACTACGGTATCTAGTCTGACGTAAATGACCAGAAGCGCGGCGCATGCTAGCTCCGCGCTTCTTTTATCAAAGATCAAATAAGATTAAGGGGTGAAACTTTTGGACAATAACAAAGTATTGGAAATGAGAAATATTCACAAAAGCTTTCCCGGTGTACGTGCTCTGAGAGGTGTGGACTTCCATCTGAACAAAGGTGAGATCCATGCATTGATGGGAGAAAACGGTGCCGGAAAGTCAACCCTGATCAAGGTGCTGACAGGTGTCTATAGCAAGGATGAAGGACAGATCTTCATCGACGGCAAAGACAAGGCCGTGTCCATTCACTCTCCGCAGGAGGCACAGAAGCTGGGCATCAGTACTGTATATCAGGAGATCACACTCTGTCCGAATCTGTCCGTGGCAGAGAATATGTACATAGGACGTTCCAACAAAATCTATCAGAACTGGAAGAAAATGAATGAGGACGCAGATAAGATTTTACAGAATCTGGATATCCCTGCGAAAGCGTCCCAACAGCTGGCAAGCTGCTCTATCGCTGTACAGCAGATGGTGGCCATCGCCAGAGCTGTAGATATGGATTGTAAAGTACTGATCCTGGATGAGCCGACCTCCTCTCTGGATGAGCAGGAAGTGACAAAGCTCTTCGGCCTGATGCGCGATCTGAAGGCCAGAGGCGTGGGTATTATCTTCGTAACTCATTTCCTGGATCAGGTATATGAAGTGTGTGACAAGATCACTGTCCTGCGGGATGGCGGACTGGTAGGCGAATATGCCATCAAGGACTTGCCCAGAGTACAGCTGGTATCCAAGATGCTCGGCAAGGAGCTGGATGACCTGTCCGACATCAAGGGTGAACAGAAAGCAGATCAGAAAGCGGAAAGCACAGAGCCGCTATTCGAGACCAAGGATCTGTGCAGTGACGCCGGGATCAAGCCTTTTGATTTCTATATCAAAAAGGGTGAGGTCAACGGATTTACCGGATTGCTGGGATCCGGCCGAAGCGAATGTGTCCGTGCTATTTTCGGTGCCGACCGTATCATTGGCGGTACAGTGAAAAAGAATGGCAGACAGGTGAAGATCACTAAGCCTCTGGATGCTATGCGTCATGGCATTGGTTATCTGCCGGAGGATCGTAAGCGGGACGGTATCGTAGGTGACTTGTCCGTAAGAGAGAATATTATCCTGGCACTACAGGTGCTTCGTGGATTCTTCCGACCGATCTCCCGGGCGGAAGCTAATAAATTTGCAGACGAATACATCAAACTGTTGGATATTAAGACTGCATCCGCCGAGACTCCCATCAAGTCACTGTCCGGCGGTAATCAGCAGAAGGTAATTCTAGCCAGGTGGCTTCTGACCCATCCGGAATATCTGATCCTGGATGAGCCTACGAGAGGTATCGATGTCGGCACCAAGGTGGATATCCAGAAGCTGGTACTGAAGCTGGCAGGTGAAGGCATGAGCGTGACCTTCATTTCTTCTGAGACCGACGAGATGCTCCGTACCTGTTCCCGGCTGGTAGTCATGAGAGACCGTAGGGTGGTAGGAGAGCTGTCCGGGGAGGATCTGACCCAGACCAAGATTATGAGTACGATTGCCGGAGGTGAGAGTAAACATGAGTAAGGAAAAAACAGTGGAAAAACAGAATAAAAATTTCCTCAGCGGATTGTTCCGGCAGCAGATATTCATTCCCATTGCTGCCCTGATCATCCTGGCGGTGTTTAATCTGATCGCGGATCCTAATTTTTTCAAGATCACATTGGGATATAACAGCGCAGGAGATCCGGTGTTGTCCGGCTATCTGATGACCATCCTGGATTATGGCTCTGAACTTGCTATTCTTGCTATCGGCATGACACTGGTCACTGCCGCATCCGGCGGACAGGATATCAGTGTGGGCGCGGCCATCGCTATTGCAGGCAGTGTGATCCTGCGGGTACTGTGCGGTACCAATTCCAGACCCGATACCTTACAGGCTCCCATTATCGTAGCTTTTCTGATCGCCTGTGTGGTGGCAATGCTCTTCGGCGCATTTAACGGTGTGCTGGTAGCGTATTTCAAGATCCAGCCCATGGTAGCGACGCTGATCCTCTATACGGCAGGCCGTTCCATCGCTGCATGGATCAACAACAACGAACTTCCTATTGTAAGTGATCCGACCTTCAGTTATTTCGGCGGATTTATTCCCGGAATCCCCATTCCCACACCGTTTTTCATTGCGGCAGTGTGCGTACTGGTGATCTTCCTGGTACTGAAGTTCACGACACTGGGGCTTTACACCCAGTCCGTTGGCATCAATGAAAATTCCTCAAAATTAAATGGACTGAATCCCACATTTATTAAGTTCCTGACCTTCGTGATTTTAGGACTGTGTGTGGCGGTGGCGGCACTGATCAAAGTAAGCCGTCTGTCCTCCATCAACTACTCTGTGATCGCAAAGGACATCGAGATGGATGCCATTCTGGCAGTAGCACTGGGCGGCAACTCCTTAAGCGGTGGTAAGTTCAACATGGCAGCGTCAATCCTGGGTGCCTATGTTATTCAGTTCCTGACCACCACCTTATACAAATTTGACGTACAGTCGGATGCGCTTCCCGCTTACAAAGCAGTGGTAGTTATCCTGTTGGTGGTATTAAGCACGCCAAAGGTAAGAGAGTGGCTGTCCGCTGTTGGCAAGAAGCTGAAGCAGAGTAAGACCGTAAAGGAGGTTGGCTGAAATGGGTAAGAAGTTAAAAAATATGACAGATACCAATCTGCTGCTGACCATCACAATTGTAGTATTTTTTGCAATGTATATCGGAGCTATCGTGTTCCAGGGAAAAGGCTTTTTAAAGCCACAGACGTTTTTCAATATCCTGAACGCCAACGCAGCTCTGATCATACTTTCCTGCGGTATGAGCTTAGTCATGATCACTGGTGGGATCGATATCTCCGTCGGTGGCGTGGTAGCACTGGTCAGTATGAGCTGTGCGGTATACCTGGACTTTGGCGGAGGCAATGTATTCATTTCTATGCTGATCGCCGTTGCTATCGGCCTTGCCTTCGGTATCGTACAGGGCTTCCTGGTAGCGTACCTGGATATCCAGCCCTTTATCGTGACACTGGCCGGGATGTTCTTTGCCAGAGGCATGACCACCATCGTAAATACTAAGCCCTTCAATGTGGCGAATGAAAACTTCACTGCACTGAAGGAGACACGTGTGTTCGTTCCGGGGATGGGATCTGTGAACAAGCTGGGAAATTATGTAAATGCCTATGTGGAAATCGGTGTGATAGTAGCACTGATGGTAGTCATAGTGATGTTTGTCATGCTCCGTTGGACGAAGATGGGCCGCAGTTTCTATGCTGTGGGCGGCAACAGCCAGAGTGCACTGATGCTGGGCATCAATGTTAAGAGAACGAAGTTCCTGTCCCATCTGCTCTGCGGACTGTTGGCAGGCATCGGTGGCTATGTATACTTCCTGCATGTAGGAAGCGGTTCGGCTTCTCATGCGACAGGCATGGAGATGAATGCCATTGCATCCTCTATCATCGGCGGTACAATGTTGACAGGCGGTGTTGGTAATATCATCGGAACTTTCTTCGGCGTATTGTCCTTAAGCACCATCCAGAACATCGTATCCAGTGCAGGTCTGGATCAGGCATGGTGGACCGGTATCACCATTGCAGCTATGCTGTGTCTGTTCCTGGTGGTACAGAGCGTGGTGATCGCCAGAAAAAAGAAAATGCTGCAGAAATAAATAAGAGTAGTTTCCTTCCGCTGGAGGAAGGAGAAGAACGAAATGAAAAGAGCGTGGCTGATGTGCAGCCACACTCTTTTTCCGCTAGTAAAAGT
>OGHN01001166.1_pt1 | contig 11671 bp, 11 predicted proteins | sample 1571511 | NCBI WGS metagenome assembly OGHN01 (sample SAMEA2582024, study PRJEB24529) | metagenome | biome: Human gut stool | place: China | collected 2011 | reverse complement strand
TAGTCACGGGCAAACCGGGAAAAGTCCTTTACAATAATCGTTTTCACCTTTCCGTCCTGCGCGTCCTGAATCAGCCGCTGGAACGCTGGGCGGCTTGTGGAGGTGCCGGAATAGCCATCGTCCACGTACTCCTGACGCGGCTCTGCAGCCAGTTCAGGGTGAGCCATGATGTACCCCTCTACCAGTCCGCGCTGGCCCTGAATGCTGTTGCTCTCGGCCTTATCTGTTCCTACATCCTCGTCCGCAAGGGAAAGTCGGTAATAGGTTCCAATCATCTGCTGCTCACCGCCTTTCAAACGGACAAATCAATTCATCCTTTACGATTTCCGCTGCACGATTTTCCAGATTGCTCATGCGGCGTACCCACTCCATCTGATTTTCTTCTTTCAGTTTTTCCGAAATGTTCTCCCGCTGGCTCATCTGCTCGATCAAAACCTCATATCGTTCCACTGCCTGCTCTTCCACATTTGCTAAAACAGTATCCAGCTTTCCGCTCAGCAGCAAGCTCTGGTAATAGGCGGGTTTTCGCAGTTTCAGGTACGCCTTGTGCAGCATTCCCCAGCGGCCAACCGGACGAGTCTGTAGCAGCTTCAAGGCTGGCAGGTAATAATCACATCAACCAAAACATATTCCAGCCCAGTCCGGGCACCGTAGATTTTTTCTTTCATTGCTTTGTTCTCCTTTTTCATCACAGTAAAAATTCCGCGCGAGTAATTTTCCTGCGGTCCACTTCAATTTTCTTTACATACTGCTGCAGATTGTCTGCCGTTAAAAGAACCTCTGTGTTTCCTGCGATCTGCTTTTTCTGCCGCAATTCTTCTTGAACAACGACCAGTTCTTTCTCGTTTTCAGCTTTTGTCTGTCTGAATGCCTCAATTTCATTCTCTGCATCCTGCTTCAATTTCAAGAACTTTTCTTTTGAAATTTTTCCAAGGACATACTGCTCGTAGCCGCTGCGCTTCTGTGATTCCAGTCGAACGATATTGCCTGACGCCTGTTCAATTTCACGTTTTGTAGCTATTTCTTTTGATTGGAGTTTGCTTTTTCCAGCGCTTTTCCGTACCAACTTCTGCAAATCACGGTGTTCTTCCATCCGTTGGTGCAACTCCTTGTTAATGCCGTTCCAGAGGTCTTTCTCTGAGATGGAAACATGGCAAAATTTACAGTAAAAATACAGCGAACCATCCCTTTGCCAATGGCAAACCAGCTTTTCTCCGCACTTTTTGCAAAATATTCTGCCTTTGAAGATGTTCGGATTGTTCTTTCTGCGCTGTCTGCACCACTTTTTTCGCTCTTCCTTGACTGCTTGCTCGGCTTCCCGTAATGCGGAAACTTCATCAAACAGTTCCCAGCTGATAATCGCCGGATGGCTGTCCGGCACCATCCGCCAGTCTTCTCGTGGATTTTCTCCGATTTTTCGATACGTTTCATCGTAGGCGATGCGGTTATACACCATGGTTCCCGTGTAGACCGGATTTTCCAGAACCTTTGTCACGAAAGCTGGCTGCCATGCAGGGTCCTTTACCCGTGAGGTATTTCTCATATAACCCAACTGACATCGGCGCGTAAAAGGTGTCGGGATTCCCTGAGCAGACAGCTTCTTTGCAATCTCACGCTCTTTCATGCCGGATTTCTTCCAGAGGAAAATCCGCATCACCACATCGCTGACTTCCTCATCCAGAACCAAATGATTCTTTTGATCCTTTTTGTAGCCGAATGGAACCGGGGTATAGATTTCTCCCCGTGCTTCCTTGGAACGAAAGCACGACTGGATCTTCTGGGACAGGTCTTTCGAGTACATTTCGTTGATCATGCTCTTGATCGGCACCAGCATCCCGTCCCGGCTCTGGCTGTTCAGGCTGTCATAGTTATCGTTGATGGCGATAAATCTTACGCCGAACAGCGGAAACACCTGTTCCAGATACTGGCCTGTTTCCACGAAATTACGACCCAGTCGGGAGAAGTCCTTTACCACAATGCAGTTGACTTTCCGCTCCTGCAGTGCTTTCAGCAACCGCTCAAATTCCGGGCGGTCAAAGTTCATCCCTGTGCACCGCTTGTCCGCAAACACATCCAGCAGCATCAGATCATCCCGATGGTTGATATACTCTTTGATATAAGAAATCTGCACTTCCAGCGATTCCGTATCCCGAAGTACATCATCAAAATCGGACAGTCGTGCGTAAATTGCGGTTTTCCAGATACGGTGCGGTGCGTTCTCCGCTTCCCGCTGCGCCGCACTTACCTTCTTGCTTATTCTTGCCATATGTCCAGCCTCTCCTTTCATGCAGATACTTCATGCTGTGTCTGCTGCTTCTGATGCAGTTCTTCCAGCAGGTCCGCAATTTCATCGTGGAATCGGAACGTAATTTCTACCCGATTGCCCTCATAGACTTCGATTTTCTCAATCAGTTCCACGACCATCGGACGGGTGATCTCTTCCAGTTTCCGATACTTACGGTACACGTCCAGAAATGGATACGCATTCGGGGCAGTCTGTAAATTTTGCTGTTCCGCCTCCAGTTCCTCAATTTTGCGGCCATACTCTTCGATTCGCTTGCTGTACAGTTCGTTGTAGTTCAGGAAATCCTCCCGTGTGAGGATTTCCTCTGCATAATCCCCGTACAGTTTTTCCTTAATGCCCTGGGTATGGGCCTTTTCTGCTGTCAGTTGCCAAATCTGCCGTTCGATGCGCCGCACACGATATGGCTCCTGCTGGGCCTGCCGGATGCTTTCCACAAACTCGGCTTCTTCCATCACGATTTGAATCTGCATCTGAAGCGCGTTCCGCACGACGTTATAGAGTTTTTCATCCCGCAGATTATGGCTCGTGCAGCTGCCCTTGTTCTGCTTGCTGCCGGAGCACTGATAATAGATATACCGCTTTCCTTTATAGCTGGCCGCCCTGCGTACCAGCCGGCTGCCGCAGTCCCCACAGTAGAGAAAGCCTGCAAACAGGGCCACCGTTTCGGCATCGTTCGGCCTGCGAGTTTCGGTTTCCAGAATCCGCTGCACCAGTTCAAACTGCTCCGCCGGAATGATTGCTTCATGGGTGTTGTCCACGATTACCCAGTCCCTCATCGGCACGTTCATTTTCTTTTTGGAGCGATAATCCAGTCGCCGGGTCTTTCCCTGTACCAGTTTCCCGGTATAGACCTCATTGTGCAGGATACGGTCCACTGCCTTGGCAGACCACGGCGGCTCATCGCTCTTGCGGAAACGCAGGCTCAGCTTTGCACCGCTCTGCAACTTTCGTGCAGCCGGGGACGGTACCTTTCCTGCATTCAAACGGTCTGCGATGCCCTGATTGCTCATACCGCTGATCTTCCAGCGAAAAATACTTTGTACATTTTCTGCTGCCAGTTCGTCTACGACCAGCTTGGTATGATTGCTGGGGTCCTTCTGGTATCCATAGGTTGCAAAACTTCCCACAAAATCGCCGCGCTTCCGCTTTACCGCAAGCTGGCTCTTGATTTTGACGGAAATGTCCCGGCAGTACGCATCGTTGAGCAGATTCCGCATCGGAACCATGATGGAATCGCTAGTCTTCCACGCGGATTGGCTGTCATAGTTGTCCGTCACTGCAATCAGCCGGACTCGCATGACCGGGAAAATCCGTTCCAGATAGCGTCCCACTTCAATATAGTTTCGCCCGAATCGGGATAAATCTTTGACCAGAATGCAGTTGATGGTCCCCTGCTCCAGTTCCCGAAACAGCCTTTGGAACGCAGGCCGTTCAAAGTTCGAGCCGGAGTAACCATCGTCCACAAACTCATCCACAATACACAGTTCCGGGTGGTCTATGGCATAGGCTTCCAGAAGGGTGCGCTGGTTTGCAATACTGTCGCTCTCTGTCTTATCGCCATCCTCACGGGATAAGCGCAAATACAGGGCGGTTCGGTATCGGGTTGTATTTTGCTGTGTTCTCTTCTGCAAATTCATATCAGGGTATAACAAAAGCCTTCCACCTCCTTAACGAATTGGCAATACTGTTCGTCAGAGAAGCGAAAGGCTCCACATTTTCTATGTAGAACAAGCCCACCGAGCAAGTTCTGCTCAGTTTGCACATTCCTATTTTCTTACCCGTAAACAGCTTACCAGAATCATCATCTTTTGTCCAGCGCTTTATTGCATTAAAGTGCGAAATCTTTCTGCTTGATTTTTCAGCAGCTTGCCGAAATCTTCTCTTTTCTATCAGCCGGTAGACTGAAAGCACCTGCCAATGCGCTCAGACAGTGTGCTGCTCCCTCTTGGTGCAAAATTCAGCTTTACAATAATTCCATTGTCCAGATAGCAGTAAGGATTTCGGACCTTATCCAGCAGATTTTTCAGCCTTTCCTCCTGCGGCAGTCCGTGTTCCACTGCATCCTGCGGCAGTTCCTCCAGTTCAGACTGTTCAATCGTGCGGATGTCCCGGTTCTTCATCTGGCGGATCTGCGTCAGCCAATTCATTGCGCCGTTTTCTTTCAATTACGTTCCTCCCATTCAGGCCAGAAGTGTTTTCAGCAAGTTCAATTTTGCCTGTCCTATGTCCTTTCTCATACTGGGACCTGTGCAGGCAATCGGGGTACACAGTTCCAGCAGACGGTCATAGATACGGGCGTGTGCGGTATCCTGCGGGTTCTTCAACTCCGTCAGGGTCAGGTTCGTGGTAACGATCAGCGGTTTCCGGCTGCGGTAGCGGCTGTCGATGATGTTATAAATTTGCTCCAATGCATATTCCGTGCCGCGCTCCATGCCGAAATCATCAATGACAAGCAACGGATAGCCGCAGAGTCTGTCCACGACTTCATTCCGCCCGGAAAAGGCGTTATTCAGTTCATTCATGATTCGGGCAAAATTCGTCATGCAGACTGCCACTTCCTGTTCCATCAGGGCATTGGCAATGCAACCCGCCATAAAACTCTTGCCTGTACCAACACCGCCCCAGAGCAGCAGCCCCACATTCTTTTCCCGCATTTCCGGCCAGTGGGCCACATACCGCTGTGCCAGCTGCATCTGTGGATTTTGCCCGTGATCGTTTGCAAATGTCCAGTGCTGCGTCGCCCAGTCGGTAAAACCCTGCAGCTTCAGCCGCTGCACTTTCTCGTAATGCAGCCTTACACGTTCTTCTTTCTCTTGCTTTTCCCTTGTAGCCTGCCTGCACCGGCATTCAGCCGGATGGCGGTCACGCCCAAACAGCTTTCTGCCGTTCGGGAAGAACGCTTCCTTGGGAGTTTTGCAGCTGCCGCAGTACAGCAGCCCATCTTCTGCAACATAGTCCTGCGGTTCCACAGAGATCGTCATAAGCCTGTCCATCGCTGTCTGGATCGTTTCCGTCATAAACTTTCCTCCTTGTTGTAGGTATAGTCCGGGATGCCTGCTCCCGGTTTCTGTTGTCTTTTCTTCCGTGCTGACCAGCTACGCAGGGTTGCCGCATGGTCTGCGTACTTCCTGCCTGTAGACTGCATATAGATCGAAAGGTCATCAATCAGGGAATCCAACTCTGTAATTTCGACTTTCAGTTCCGAATAATCTTCCAGAAAAACATTCCGATATCGCCCATACGCTTCTTTAGTTCTATTCAGTTGGTTCAATCTTAGGTTGTTCTTATTTATTTGGTTAGGTGTGCAGTTTTGCGCAATCGTATTGCTCACTTTTGAGCAATCAAGCTGCTCATTTTTGACCATCCCGATTGAGCATTTCTGCGCAGTCCGGGGAACGCCGAGAAATATCTGGTTTGGCTTGGAAAAGCCATTGGACCGCCGTTCGATCAGCCGTGCGGCTTCCAGTTCCCGCAGGGCACGGGTGACACTGGAAATACTGCTCTGAAGATCTTCCGCCAGCCCTGCCAACGGATAGAGCACATATGCCCGGTCCTGCGCATCCACCCTGCCGTTCTTCTGGGAAAGGGTCACGCGATCCAGCAGCAGAACATAGGTCAGCCGTGCTGTATGGGACAGGCTCATCTGCAGCAGAAATTTCGGATAAGGGAAATAAGCGGGTAGTGGGGTTTGTGCCTTGATGTACTCTTTACTCAAACTTCCTCCTAATCGTTTTCAAAAGTCCCTGCCGAATGGGAAAGCTCTGCACGGGCTTACGCATCCGGCAGGGTTCCGGGGTGCGGGGTGGAAGACCCTGCTGATTTACAGGCTCATATCATAGCTGCGCTTCTTGCGTTTCGGTTGACGCTCACGCTGTTCCTGTCGAGCCTGATCCTGCCTTGCCTTTTCGCGGACATTGGCCTCCCACTCGCGTTTCCATGCAAGGTCGGATTTCATCTCATTGGTTTTTCGGAAGATGCTGTACACATTATCCGATGCAATTTCCAGACGCTTGGATTCTTCCCTCAAGGGAGCATACGCTTTTTTCCTCTCCGCGATTTCTTGCGTCAGTTCTTCTTTCCGCTTTTTCAGAGATTTCAGCGATGGCAGCTTTCCATCGTTTTCTTCCCGGAAGTATTTCACGGATTCTGCATAGGCATCCAATTCCTTGGAATGCTCTGCACGGAATTTTTTCTTGAGAATTGCTTTCGTAAATTGCTGCTGAACCTCTTTTGTAGAAAGGTACTGCCCCGCATGATGAATCTGTTCATTGGTTTTGTACAGTTCATCCTCTGCCTGTGACAGCCGTTCATACGCTGCCTGCGCATTGGCCTGCGCAGTTTTACACAGATTGTTCAGTTCTGTCAGGTCGTTGATATTGTTTTCCTGTACCCATACCAGCGTTTCGGCCATTCTCTGCAGATTACTGATTTTGACCTTTAGTGCATAGGCCAGATTTTCCTGTGCCTTGACATTCTCCTGCAGGTCCACAACGAGCCGTAGCCTGGTTCTGGTTGTAAAAATCAGTATGGGTTCTTCCTTGTACCGCAGATTCTTCTCGGCGTTCTGAACAAAGAATCCTTCCAGACATTCTCTTTTGCAGCTTTCTCCCAGAGAACGCTCCGATATGAACTTGTTCCGTTCCGGCGGCAGATAGCTATAACGCCCACGTTGAGCTTTGACGAAAATGTCATATTCATCCTGCAGGATGTCTTGAAAATCTTCATACGAGATTGCTTTCTCACGAACAGCGGCAACGGCATCCCGGATAAGCTGCTTCTGTGTTTGAAACTTTGTCGGATTGGGCGTAAATCCTTCCGTTTCGATTTTCTGTTTTTTCTCATCCAGCCGCCGCTGTGCCCAATACTCCGTTTCGGTCACACCCGTTCTGGATGGTGACAGTAAATCGACCTGATGCAGAAATTCGCGGCGGCACAAATCCATGAGGGATTTCTGCAGATGCTTCAGGTACTCGTTCGTCACATGGTGCTTGTACCCTGCCTTGCAGTCAATGGGCCGCTCCATAAAGGGCTGATTAGGCACATCCAGTTTTCGCAGACTGTTGATTACGATATGGACATGAATGTTTCCGCTGCCATTGTGCCCGTCCATGTGCGTACAGACCAATGCCTGATGCCCCGGAAAATTTGCTTTTGCGTATTCCAGCCCAAGCTCCTGTGCCCGTTTCCCCGTCAAACAATTTTCTGTGCTGTCCCGTGGATCAAAGCTGATGATGTAATGGTGGCTTTTGATTTCATTCTTGTTTTTGTTTTTCTGGTACTCGCGGTTCAACTGCTGGCAGGCCGCATCAAAGGAATAGGGTTCACAGTTCAGACCGTCCAGATAAAACTCATCTCGCATGATACGATTTCCGTTCTGGTCAAGGATCGGAGTTTTCCGAAGCTCGTCATGCTTGAAAATCAGATACTCCAGTGCAGCACCATAGCTGGAACTCTTACTTGCGATGTGCTTTAATATTGCCATAGTTCTTTCCTGCCATTTCTGCGACTTGTTCCCGCATCTCAAAAATACAGGCAATCGCATGGTTGATGTTTTCGTGCATCGCACGGGACTGGATACCGCCGCTGTTGAAGAAAGCCGCGATCTGGTTCAGGTTGTTTCCGATGGCGGCAAACTCCCGTGTGATTGCTTCGATCTCGTCCGGGTGGACATAGAACACATACGAGGTATTCACGCGGCCTTTCATCAGCATCTGCGCTGCAAATTGAGAGAGGGTCATCCCGGCATCTTCTGCCTGCCGGTGTAAAAGTTCATGTACTGTTTCTGTAACTCGTGCGGAGATTACTTTTGTTTTTACGATAGATTTCACTTTTCTCTTTGTTCGTGGCATGGGGTCTCCTTTCCAAAATCAAGAATTTGATTTTCCCGGCAGTGCATCTGCACTCCGGCTGTGACCTGCTGCGACAGGCCACCAACAGGCAAAATCATGTGATTTTGCACGATGTGAGGGTATGGGGAGCGCAATCCCCATCAAGGTGCCGCCGTAGAGAAACCGCCCGTAGGAGCGGTTTCGTATACAAAGGCGAATCTTGCTCTTAACTACCGTCCACTCTGTCCCAGCCCGTTCCTGCCCGATTCTCTCCGACGTTTTTCTGGTAAGACGCGCAGAATGCACATTCAGTACCAGAGGTATCTTACTGGGGTGGCTCATTCAATTTTCAAAGTACGATGTAGCTTTGTAAAGAATTAGGGATTTTCGGAAGTGAAGCCACAGCGAATGACACAATATTTGAAAGTATTCCCTACACTCTATACAAACTTTAAGGGGTGTTTTTAAACCGGGTCTTTTGAAAGTTCAAAGAAAATTCATTTTTCCAACGTTCCCCTCTACCTATAACATTCTAAAATGGGTGTTTGGCATACAGATTTTCAAATTTTGTTGAACTGCCTAATTTTAGAATATAGATTTTGTTCGATTTCCACTTATAGAACCAGAGGAAAGCAGTTTTGCAAAAGATTTTGAAAGCCTCTATGCTAATAGGAATCCGCAGAGCTGTTTTGGAATACAGTTTTGAAAATTTCACAATTTTGGGCAAAAAGAAAAACGGCAAAGCAGATAAAATCCACTTTGCCATTTTAAAGAAAGCACTTCTGCTAAACACTCTACATTGAAAATACAACCGTACACTGCTATAATAAAATTGTGGTATTATCACCAAAAATTCAAGATGTAAACCGTTTGCGGTTGGCAAACATTCAGGAGGAACGCATGGTTACAGGAGCCATTAAAAATAAGGTAGATAAAATCTGGACGGATATCTGGGCAGGCGGCATTACCAATCCGCTGACCGTCATTGAACAGCTGACCTATCTCATGTTCATCCGGTCACTGGACGAGAAAGAACTTGCCACCGAAGATTTCGAGAACATGGCGGGCGAAAAGATGGAGCACATCTTCCCGGCCAGCGAAGCAGGCCAGTCCATGCGGTGGAGCAAGTTCAAGGATAAGGACTCGCGTGAGATTTTTCTGACCATGCAGCAGCGGGTGTTCCCGGCCATCAAAAAGATGAAGTATGGCCGTCTGCCGGACTTTGATGCAAACGGCGAACTGGTGGAGATCGAGGACGACCCCACCCGCCCGGATGAGGGCAACACCGCCTTTGCGCGGTACATGGACGATGCCATGTTCCTCATTCCCACCCCGCAGGTGCTGCAAAAGATCATCACCGGGCTGGAGGATCTTTACACCCATGACATTGCCGACCTTGATATGCAGGGCGACCTGTATGAGTATATGCTGCTAAAACTGTCCTCGGCAGGGAAGAACGGCCAGTTCCGCACACCGCTGCATATCATTGATATGATGGTGGAACTGGTGCAGCCCACGCCCGACGACTTCATCTGCGACCCAGCCTGCGGCACGGCAGGCTTTCTGGTGTCCAGTGCGCAGTATCTCCGTGAGCACTATGAGGATACCATGACCCCGGAGCAGTGGCAGTATTTTGCGGGGCCGATGTTCACAGGCTTTGACATGGACCGCACCATGCTCCGCATTTCGGCCATGAACCTAATGCTCCACTCCATCACCAACCCGGATATCGACTATAAGGACAGCGTTTCCAAGCAAAACTCCATTCGCAGTAAGTACACGGTCTGCCTGGCCAACCCGCCGTTCAAGGGTACTGTGGATGCCGAGAGCATCAACGATGACCTGAAGGCTGTCACCAACACCAAAAAGACGGAGCTTCTGTTTCTTGCGCTCTTCCTGCGGATGCTCAAAACCGGCGGACGCTGCGCCTGCATTGTGCCGGACGGCGTGCTGTTCGGTTCCAGCAAGGCGCACCAGAGCGTCCGAAAAGAACTTATCGAGAACCACCAGCTGCGGGCGGTCATCTCCATGCCTTCCGGCGTGTTCAAGCCCTATGCGGGCGTGTCCACGGCGGTGCTGGTGTTCACCAAGACCGGCGCAGGCGGCACGGATAAGGTGTGGTTCTACGATATGAAAGCCGACGGCTTCTCGCTGGACGATAAGCGCATTGAAGTAAAGGAAAATGACATCCCGGACATCATTGCCCGGTTCCACAACCTCAATGCGGAAGTTGACCGCAAGCGCACCGAGCAGAGCTTCTTTGTGCCCAAAGAGGAAATCGCCGCCAACGGCTATGATTTGTCCATCAACAAGTACAAGGAAACCGAGTATGTGCCGGTGGAATATCCCTCCACGCAGGAGATTCTTGCCGACCTGCATGAGCTGGAAATGGAAATCACCAAGGGTCTGGCAGAGTTGGAGGAGATGGTGTGATGGCGAAGTTGGGAGAGTGTTTTTCTGTTATCAGAAATGGAGCATCGATAAGGCAAACAGATGGCGCAGGTGGTTTTCCGATTACACGAATTGAAACTATTGCAGATAAGACTATAAATAGAGAAAAATTTGGTTATGCGGAAATTTATGATCTTGCCCAATACAGGGATTATATCCTTCAAGACGGCGATATTCTAATGTCTCATATCAACAGCGAAAAACATCTTGGGAAGGTTGCATTATACTCGAAACAAGACGATGAACAAATAATCCATGGCATGAATTTGTTAATGCTTCGTGCAGACACTCAAAAGGTGATTCCAGAATATGCCAAATACTATTTTGAATCACAAAAGTTTCTGAGACAGATTGGACGCATTACAAAAAAATCGGTAAATCAGGCAAGTTTTACAGTTACAGCACTAAAGGAACTTGAAATTCCATTAGCCAGCATTATTGTTCAGCGAGATATCTCCGAAAAGTTAAAGAAAGTAGATTGGCTGATTTCTCTCCGCAAGCAGCAGCTTGCCAAACTGGACGAGCTGGTAAAGGCACGGTTTGTGGAGATGTTTGGAGACCCTGTACGAAATGAAAAAGGTTGGAATACATATGCGTTAGCCGAAATGTGTGACGGAATAGGTGATGGGCTTCATGGAACTCCTGAGTACGATGAAAATGGGGAATATCCATTCATTAACGGAAATAATCTTATAGATGGTGTAATCCAAATCAACGAATCAACAAAAAAAGTAAATAAAAAGACTTATGAAAAACACTATATCAAGATTTCGCAGAATGCGATACTTCTCTCGATAAATGGAACGCTAGGGAAAATCGCTTTTTACAATGGTGAACAAGTAATGCTTGGAAAAAGTGCCTGCTATTGTAATCTAAAGGATGAAGTAAACAGAATCTTTGTTTATAAAATTATGAAAACGGATGCTTTTGCAGGATACCTCGAAGATAATTCGACGAAAAGCACAATAAAAAATGTTGGACTAAAAGCGATACGCGAATATCGGTTGATTGCGCCGCCGCTTTCCCTTCAAAACCAGTTTGCTGTCTTTGCCGTGGCATACCTCACAAGGTACGTAGACATCTGGCA
>OGHN01001165.1_pt1 | contig 11675 bp, 8 predicted proteins | sample 1571511 | NCBI WGS metagenome assembly OGHN01 (sample SAMEA2582024, study PRJEB24529) | metagenome | biome: Human gut stool | place: China | collected 2011 | reverse complement strand
CGAATTTTCATTTTCCTAACCCTTAGCAGAATATTTTTTAATGCAAATTTTTAAATAAATGAGAGCTTGGTTGTGCGGATTGCAAATCCGCAAGAAGTAGGTCGAACCTTTTTTGACTCCGGATTGCAAATCCGGAGGAACGCCTAGCGGACTTGCTCCTTCTTCAGATGCTTGTAAAGCCACAGGAAGGCGGGAATGAGGAAGAGATCTGCCATGACCCACGCCACAGGATCGCCGAAGCAGACACCCGTCCACGCCAGGGCAGGCACCAGCCAGAGACTCACACCGCATCTCGCAATCATTTCCATCACGCCACTCAGCATCGAGAGATTGCTGTAACCCAACCCCTGGATACTGTATCTCAAGATGGTGAGCAAACCCAGACAAGGATAGAAATAGTTGGCTATGCGCATAAACTGGGCAGCATAAGTCACCACCTCCGCCTCGCCCTTATCCACGAAGAGCATCATCATCTCGTCGGCAAACGGATAGATGAGCAGGAAGGTGAAGACGAAATAAACCAGCATCATCCTGATGGAAGCCCTTACGCCCAGACCGATTCTATCCAGCTTCCTGGCTCCCAGGTTCTGACCGCAATAGGTAGCCATCGCCACTCCGATGTTCTCGAATACGCAGGTAAAGAGATATTTGATGCGCATAGAGGCTGTGAATGCCGCCACATAAACCGTTCCCAGAGCGTTGTTGGCACTCTGCAGCATGATGAGGCCGATGGCGGTAATCGAGAACTGCAGACCCATCGGAACGCCGTTGTTCAGCAGAATGCTTACCTTCTTGTTGTCGAATTTCCTTTCCTCACCCTTCGGAATCAGAATCTGCATCTTCTTCTTGATAAACCAGATACAGAGCAGCACGGAGATTCCCTGCGATAGCCAGGTGGCAATGCCCGCACCCTCTACGCCCAGTCCCATGCCGAGAATCAGAATGCCATCGAGAATGATGTTGATAACGGAAGCTGTGATGAGAAAATAGAAAGGCTGCTTCGAGTTGCCCAGGGCACGGATCTGACCGGAGAGCAGGTTGTAGCCTATGGTGAAAGGAATCGCCGCAAACTGCAGCATCAGGAAGATGTAGGCGTCATCGAACACCTCCTTCGGCGTATTCACCAGGTGCAGAATCTTTCCGCAGAAGATGCAGGAAAGAAAGGTAATAACCACGGCAAACACCACGGCGATACGGATGCTGTTGCTCACGTAAGCCCGCATCTTGGCGTAATCCCTGGCACCGAAAGCCTGGGCGATAGGGATGGCAAAACCGGCACAGGAGCCGTTGCAGAAGCCCATGATGAGGAACATGATGGAGCTGGATGCGCCTACTGCCGCAAGAGCTCCCACGCCAATCCATCTTCCCACGATGGCGGCATCGATGATGAGATACATCTGCTGAAGGATGTAACCCAGGATGAGTGGAATCGCAAATTTGATGATGGCTCGCAAGGGCGAGCCTACTGTCATGTCGTTTGTTGACTTTGAACTTTGAGCTTTGAACATTGAACTTTATGATTAGTTTTTGTTATCCTAGAAATATAAAAAAGGAGGAGGATGCACTCTTTATTTGAGCGCATCTCCTATCTTCTGTTTGATTTGTGCCATTTTGTTGCGGCGCTCGATGGAGAACGTATCTCCGTGGGTTTCCACATAGTCGAAGAGCATGAAGGCCTTGTTCAGCAGTTCATCTCTTGTAGGTTGCCCCACCATGTCAGCCTCGTGATAATAGAGTTCGGCAAGCATGTCCATCTTGGAGAGTCGTTTCTCCTCGTCGTCGATTCCTGCCATTGCCTTCATCACGTCCTCAATGGTGGCGATGCTGTAGAAGGTATAAGGACCTACGTATTGATTGTAGAGCTCCTTAATCTTCTCACGTCTCACCTCCACCTCTTTCTTTTCGAGCATTCTTTCGAGTGCCGCCATAAACTCGCGAATCAGTCGCTGTATGTAGTCTCGTTGTAGCATATTGTTTTATTTTGTTGTTATTGTTGCGTTATCTAATAGACTCATTGGTATTGCCATGACTAAGGCAAAGTTCAGGGAGTATTGTGAGAAGAGTTCCTAGAAACTCTCCTCTACCCCGTACAATGGGACATTCTTCATCCACTCTTGCTCCTTGTATGGCGACATGGAGAAGCGGATGGCTCGCAAGTCGGGATGGGCGTCAAAGAAGGCGCGAAGTGACTTGGAACGCAGGTTCTCTTCCGCTTTTACCTCTATCGGAGTTATCACCCCTTGGTGCTGGGCAAGGAAGTCTATCTCCAGGCGAGCGTCTTCCCTACTATAATAATAGGTGTAAATGTCCTGTTGACATAATAGCTGGGTAAGGACGTAGTTTTCCGTGAACGCCCCCTTGCTCTCCGTCATGGCTTTGTTGGAGATGAGCATTTGGGCAGGTTCCATCTCGCTCAGCGCACCCAGGAGGCCGACATCCAGGAGAAACAGCTTGAAGGCATTGAGGTCTTCGTAAAACTTCAAAGGCATTCCAACTTCTCTTACTCGGGAAATGCGATAGGTGAGACCTGCATCCACCAGCCATTGTATTGCCATCTCAAAATCCTTGGCTCGTGCTCCGCTTCTCACCGCTCCATAGATGAACTTCTTGTTTTCCTTGGCAAGCTGGGAAGGGATGGATTGCCAAACCATGCTGATGCGAGTGGCTTCATTTGGGCTGACATGCTTCGACATGTCACTACGATAAATGGTGAGAATGTTGTTCTGAACCTGTCTGACGAGATTTGCATCGTTAGTTGCAAGATAAGTTTTCACAGCCTCAGGCATTCCCCCTACAAAATAATATTCTCTTAATATCTTGATGAGTTTATCATGAAGTAATGTGATGGTCTTCCAGTCTTTACTTTTCAATATGTTCAGCAACTGTTCTTCGTCTTTTGCCATAAGAAACTCTTCGAAAGACATAGGGTAGAGGCGAATGATGTCAACCTTTCCCACTGGGGCGGATTCTCCTTGGTGCATGGCAACGCCTAAAAGTGAACCTGCTACAGCCACATGGTATTCTGGTGCATTTTCACAGAAATACTTCAGCGAGGAAAGTCCCTTGTGAAGTTCTTGTATTTCATCCAGAATGATAAGCGTTTTGCCAGGGATTATAGGCTGTTTGCTAATGGCTCCGATAACCATTAGGACTCGCTTCATATCATAATCTTCTGCAAATATGTTGGCAATCTCAGAGTTTCCATCACAGTTGATGTAGGCAACGTGGTCATATTCCTGTTTCCCAAACTCCTGGAGGATATAAGTCTTGCCTACTTGTCTTGCTCCTGATAAGATTAAGGGCTTTCTGTAAAGGCTCTCTTTCCATGCTTTTAATTGTTCTATGATCGTTCTTTTCATCCTTACATACATTTTGAAGTTGTTAATGATGTTAATAACTTGCTGTTATGATGTTTAAAGAGCTCTGTCGGTTGCAAAGATACACTTTTTTACACGAACTTCCAAATGTTTTCAACACTTTTCTACACGAACTTTCCTTGCATACATACACTTTTTTACACGAACTTCGTTCTTATTCATCATTATTGAGCCCTTCCACATACTCCCACAGTTTCTTGTAGAAAGGATGCTTCGTCATCGTGTCCTTGTTGCCCAGGATGATGAGCTTCATGCGGGCTCTCGTCATCGCCACGTTCATGCGTCGGAGGTCTTTCAGGAAACCTATCTGGCCTTCATCGTTGGAACGTACCAGGGAGATGAGGATCACGTCTCTTTCCTGTCCCTGGAAACCATCTACCGTATTCACGCTGATCAGACGGCGGTAAGGCTTGAAGAACTCATACTTCTTGATGAGCTTCTTCAGATACTGCACCTGGGCACGGTAAGGCGAAATGATGCCTACGTCGATGCTCTCGCTCAATACCCGCTGTTTGCCTATCTTGGTGAAGTATTCCGCCAGGGTGAGCAGGGTAAGCTCGGCTTCCGCCTTGTTGATACGCCCGAAACTCTCGCCCACAAACTGTTCCTTGAAGTTCAAATCAGAATTCTGATTGGCTGCAGATACAGAAGATGCTGTAGATGCAGAATCTTCAGGAGCATCTTCTCCTTCTATCGTTATCTGATTCTCCTCGTTCGAAGTATCAATCCACGTTATCGGATGGTCGTAATCCAATACGCTGCGGTATTTGATCTGTGGCGCACTCTCCACCTTGCCCCCGTAGAACCAGTCGCTGGAGAATCGCATGATTTCATCGTTCATGCGGTATTGGATTTTCAGCAGGGTTACTACCTCCGGCTTGTTTTCGGCAATGCGCTCCATCAGGGTCTTGCCAAGTCCGGCTCTTAATGCCGCAATACTCTTTACGGTAGGTGGCAGCTGACAATGGTCGCCTGCCAGAATCACCCGGCTGGCTCTCTTCATCGGAATCCAGCAGGCGGCTTCCAAAGCCTGGGCTGCCTCGTCGATAAACAGGGTGCCGAACTTCATGCCTTCCAGCAACCGGTGGGCAGAACCCACCAGGGTGCAGGCGATGACACGCGCCTCGCCAAAGAGTTCAGAATTGATGCGGATTTCTATTTCGGCGGCACGGCTCTTCAGCCTATCCATCTTCTGATGATAGTTCTCGCTGCCTTTCTTCCTGTTTTTTCTTAATTCTCTGATTGCCTTGCGGATAGCCCAGAGCTGCGGATAGTCGGGATGACTCTCGAAACGGCGCTCGTAGGTGAAGCCCAGCATCTTGTCGTTCACACGGGTAGGGTTTCCGATACGGAGCACATTCACACCTCTATCCACCAGTTTTTCAGAAATCCAGTCCACCGCCATATTGCTCTGTGCACACACCAGCACCTGACTCTCTCGCATCAGGGTTTCATTGATGGCTTCCACCAGGGTGGTGGTCTTTCCGGTTCCCGGAGGTCCGTGAACAATCGCCACGTCCTTAGCCCAGAGCACCTCGTTCACAGCTCTTTCCTGGGTAGGGTTGAGCCATGGGAACTTCATCGGTTCGAAGGAGAATCTGCCAGCCTTTTGATGCGAATAGAATAAATCGCGGAGATAAGCCAGGCGGTTGTTCTTTGCCTTCATCACTCTATCCAAGGCTTCAAACATCAGCTTGTAGCTGGTTTCATCAAAGGACAGCTGCACGCCGATAGGCTCCGCAGATTGCTGCAAGTCGAGCAATGGGGCAGAGTCGGGCACGGTAATCACCATTCTGTCGCCATCCACATAGCTCACGGTTCCCGTAAAGGAAAAATATTTTATACTTTGAACTTTTCTGCCCTGGTCCTCATTCTTGCCCATCTTCTTGACCATAAAGAACATGACGGGGCGACCGAACTCAAAGTTGTGCTCGATATCCTGATCAGAGGTGCGGAAGACCTCAATGGCTGTTTGATTCAGCGAATTATAAAAGCTTTTTCCCACACGGAGCGGGAACCAGGCATCACCTCGTTTCACCTTTCGCTGCATTCCCATCTGTTCGGTGAGCTTGCGGAAGGCTTCCTTCTCGGTGTAATACTCCAGCTGGAGCAGGGTGCGTTGTTGCAATAATGCCTGAATTGGTGAAATCTGTTCCATATAGGATGCAAAGTTACACCAATTCAGGCAAAAATAAGAAGATAATAGGATAAATTATCTAAAATTTATTTCATGATGCGTTCTACGTCCTGGATGGTGCGGTTGAACGGACCATTGTGCTCCAGCTTGATGGTGCACATGGCAGCCGCAAACTTGCCAGCCTCGGTAGGAGTGGCGCCCTGCAGACGCTTGTAGAGATAACCGGCAGAATAGGTGTCGCCGCATCCGGTAGCATCCACTACCTCGTGAGGCGGATAGGCAGGAATCTCATAGAAGGTATCATCCACATAGACGAGCGAACCCTCGCTGCCCAGCGTGATGATTACCTCGGTAACTCCCCACGAATGTATCAGCTTCGCAGCCTCGCGTGGCTCCTTCAGCCCCGTGATGGTCTCCATCTCCGTCTCGTTCACCTTCAGATAGTAGGTGTTCTTCAGCACTTCCAGCTTATCCTTCCAGTCTATCGGATACACCTTCTCGTCTCTCACCTCGCGCAGATAGCCCTGCACGTCGATGGAAACCCTTCCGCTGCGCGAGAGGAATTCCACTACCTCGGGCGAGAAATCATCGCTCAGCAGACTTCCCAGGTGATACACCTTCGCCTCCACGTGCTCCAGCTGTCTGATGGTGAATGGATCAGCCTTGGCAAGCACACGCTGCTTGCGCTCGTTCTGGTTTTCTCCGTAGATATTCTCGAAGAAGACGGTATTGCGCGAAGGATTGAGGGTTACTTCTATGCCCGCCTGGCGCATCTTTTCTACAGGCTCTGTTTCTGTTGGATCCATTGCCGTGATGAGCGAAAAGCTCACATCCTTAGGCAGTTGGTTGATGGCATAGGCGAAGTAGAACGATGTTCCGCCAGCCATGTAAACAGTTCTGTTTGGGGTAACTATCTTGTCTTTGGTTACGTGCCCTATACAACAAATATCTTTCATCTATTTCTATTTTAAACGGGTGCAAAGGTACAAAAAAACTTTGAGTTAGATTTGGTTTTTTACCTTAAATTCAGCTTTTGTTGCAAATATTTAGAAGAAAAGGGCGATTTTCTTTTGTGATGTTCTTTATTTAATGTACCTTTGCAGCAGAATTTAGTAAACTGAACATTATCACGAGAAAAGATTGAAACTTATATTATGTGGTTTGATCATTTAATCAACGTGCATTCGGCGGTGCAGGGCATCGTCATTCTTTCATTGATTTGTACCTTAGGTCTTGCCCTGGGCAAGATTCATGTCAAGGGAATCTCCCTCGGCATAGCTTTCGTATTCTTTGTGGGCATCGTGGCGGGCCATCTCGGACTCTCCATCGACGAGAACATGCTGGAGTTTGCCGAGAGCTTCGGACTCACCATGTTCGTGTATGTGCTGGGTCTCTATGTGGGTCCCAACTTCTTCGGTTCGATGCGCCACGAGGGCATCTCGCTCAATCTCTGGAGCCTGGCTGTCATCGCCGTGGGCACCGTATTCTCGCTTGCCCTGTGCCTGGTGCTGCCCGTGAGCCTGCCCGATATGGTGGGCATTCTCTGCGGTGCCACCACCAATACTCCGGCTCTGGGTGCTGCCCAGCAGGCGCTGCAGCAGCTGGGATTGCCTAGCGGCGGAGCTGCCCTGGGCTGTGCGGTAACCTATCCTCTGGGCGTTGTGGGTGTCATCCTGGCGATGATGTTCCTGCGCAAGCTCTTCGTAAAGCCTGAGGACCTGGAGATCCGACGTGCCGATGAGGATGACCATACATCCATCGGACAGTATATCATCGTAAACCCGGCTCTCAACGGCAGTACCATCGCCGAAATCTCGATGATGACCCATCGCAAGTTCATCATCTCCCGTGTATGGCGAGGCGAGCAGGTCATCGTTCCGGAGGCTGATACCGTGCTCCATACCAACGATAATGTGCTCGTGGTTACCAATAAGGATGAGGCAGCTGCCATGCAGATTCTCTTCGGAAAGAAGGTGGATAAGGAGTGGAATAATGATAAGGTGGACTGGAACGCCATCGATGCCAAACTGGAGAGCAGAATCATCGTGATGACCCGTCCGGGACTCAACGGCAAGCGACTGGGAAGCCTGCAGATGCGCAATACCTATGGCGTGAATGTGAGCCGAGTGCTGCGTGGTGATATCCGACTGCTGGCTACCGATGACCTCCGTCTGCAGTATGGCGACCGTCTGACGGTGGTGGGCGACCCTACGAGCATCGACCATGTGGAGCAGTTTCTGGGCAATGCCGTGAAGACGCTCAACGAGCCTAACCTGGGTGCCATCTTCCTGGGTATCATTCTGGGACTTGCTGTGGGAACCATTCCGCTGAATATTCCGGGAATGACGGCTCCCGTACGTCTGGGTATTGCCGGTGGTCCTATCGTAATGGGTATTCTGATTGGTGCGCTGGGCCCTAGGGTGCAGTTCATCTCTTATATGACGCGTAGTGCGGGACTGATGCTCCGCGAGCTGGGTCTTGCCCTGTATCTGGGCTGTCTGGGCTTGTCGGCTGGTGGACAGTTCTTCGAGACGGTGGTTCGTCCCGAGGGTTTGATGTGGGTAGGCATCGGTTTCCTCATCACGGTGGTTCCGGTTATCATAGTGGGCTTCATCATCCTGAAGACCAAGAAGTACGATTTCGGCAGCATCTGCGGCATTCTCTGCGGCAGTATGGCGAATCCGATGGCGCTTACCTATGCCAACGAGACCCTGGATGGCGATACGCCTAGCATCAGCTATGCTACGGTTTATCCGCTCGGCATGTTTATCCGAGTCATCATCGCCCAGGTTATCATCATGTTCTTCGTCTGAAGGGCTTAACTTGAAAAACTTGAATAAAAATAGACAGAAAAAAGGCTGGTTTCGTTTAGAAATCAGCCTTTCTCTTTATCGTTATTTTCTTACCCGTCAGGGGATGCTCGAAGGTAATCTCCTCGGCATGTAGATGCAGTCGGGCAGCCTTCTCGTTGCCGTAGAGCGGATCGCCCAGGATGGGTGCATTCAAACCCTCCTGATGGGCACAATGCACACGCAGCTGGTGGGTTCTGCCCGTCTTGGGATAGAGGGCGATGCGGAGATGTGAGCCGTCGATGCGCTCCAGGATTTCATACTCCGTAATGGCCTCCTTGCCCTGCTCGTGATTCACTATCTGGCGGGGGCGGTTCAGATAATCGGGCAGCAGCGGAAGGGAGATGATTCCCTTTTCCGGAATCTCCTTTCCCGAAATGATGGCAACGTACTTCTTCTGTATCTGATGATTCAGGAACGCTTGCTGCAGACGATGATAGGCAAATTCGGTCTTGGCAATCAGCAGTACGCCGCTGGTCGCCATGTCCAGCCGGTGAACGATGAGCGGACCGGTAGCCTCTGGATATTTGCTGCGCATCAGCGCATAGACTGACGGTTGGGCAGCGTCTTTCCCCGGCACAGACAGCAAACCTTCGGGCTTGTGGATGACCGCAATTTCTCTATCCTCATAAAGTGTTTCCACCTTATTATATATAGATAGGTTGGCGGCTGTCGGTTCGAAAGTAGAAGCAGGCAGCATCCAATGCAGTATCGGCTTGCACTTGCCGTTGCAGGCTGGATAGAACTGCAGGTGGTGACGGATTTCCTCCTTCGGGCTTTCTCCCCACCAGAACATAGCCATCTGCAGCGGTTTGTAACCATGCTGGTAGGCATATTGCAGCAGTTTCGGTTCGCAGCACTCGCCACTTCCGGCAGGCGGCACCATCTTCAGGGCTGCAATCCTGCTCGTAGCTATCGCCGCCTGCGGATACTCCTTCAGGGCTTCATCTCTGAAAATCTCCAGCAGATCCTTGCTCTCCCCCTCCTGGTTCAGCATTCTGAACTGCGAGAAAAGCCATTGCTGCAGGGCATCAGAGAGCTGCTTGCGCAGCTGCTTCAGTCTCAGTATATTCTCCTGATAATCCTCAAATTCCGTTTCCAGGGCTGTCTTTTCCGAGAGCGATTTCTTCAGTCGGCGCAGTTCAGCCTTCATAAACTGGCTTTCCCTGATCATCTCCGCCTCTTCCGTTTCTGATAGGCTTCCTGCCTCTCTGCGGCTGTCACGCTTTGCCTTCGCTTCCTTCATCTTCTCCTGATAGGCGGCGATGGTACGCTTCCGCTCCTCCTGCAGTTGCCGGATCAGGGTTCTGGCTTCCTTCATCCTTTCATCCTTCTCCAGGTGGCTGATGCTCTGGTTGATACGTGAGATTTCCGCCTCGTGGGTCTTGAAGTAGCCGTCGGGCTGCAGATAGTCGGATACGGCAGGCACGAAGTCCTCCCAGTCGCTTCTTCCGCCAATCTGTCCGCTGTAGGCTGCCAGGTATCCCCATTTCGGAGCCTCGCTATCGGCAGCTGGGTATCCCCATTTCGGGACATCGGTATCTGTTTTTACATTTTCTACGATGAGCACGCCAAACATTTTGCCGCGCGCAATCTCTTCCTGCCAGTCTTCTCGTCTGGCAAGCATCTCCTGCACTTCCCTGCACGCCTGGATGCAGAGCGGATGCGGTTCGTAATCCAAAGGATTGTTCATCCTTGCAGGAACATTTTCTGAAGTATGATGGAATGGATGGAAAATCATGCTGCAAAGGTACAAAAAAAATGCAGAAGTCTTGGTTTATCCACAGAAAAATCTTACTTTTGCACCATTAAAGGAAAAATTAAGATATGCAAACGAAAAATAACAATATATTCTATCATCTGGTAGCCTTCCTGACGGTGGCGATCTGGGGAACCACCTTCGTTTCCACCAAGGTGCTGATGCTGAACGGGCTTTCTCCTGCTCAGATTTTCACCCTGCGTTTCAGCATCGCCTACGTGCTGATGCTGGCGTTCAATCATCGCCGTCTCTTTGCCGATTCCTGGCAGGATGAGGCTAAGATGGCGCTGCTGGGCATTACGGGCGGTTCGCTCTATTTCTGCAGCGAGAATGAGGCGATGAACTTTACCACCACCACCAATACCTCGCTCATTGTCTGTTCGTGTCCGCTCTTTGCCACCCTGCTGGTGCGTTTGGTCTATAAGGATTCCAATCGCATTCATATCGTCCAGCTGCTGGGTTCTCTTCTGGCATTTGTTGGTATGATCATCGTGGTATTGAACGGCAGGTTTGTGCTTCATCTTTCTCCGGTGGGCGATGCTCTGGCGTTTACGGCGTGTATGTGCTGGGCGATTTATTCGCTGCTGATGAAGTCAACCACGGGCGATTACAGTCCTGCATTCATCACGCGCAAGGTGTTTTTCTATGGTGTTCTCACCATCTTGCCTTATTATATCTTCATTCCGGGTTTTCCTTCGCTCGAGGTATTCACCCGTCCTCAGGTATTCGGCAATCTGCTCTTTCTGGGCTGCCTTGCCTCTATGATCTGCTTCCTCACGTGGAACTGGTGCATCTCAAAACTGGGCACGGTAAAGGCTACCAACTGGGTCTATTTCAATCCGATAACGACGATGATTTTCGCCTCATGGGTGCTTGGCGAGCAGATTACCCCCTATTTTCTGGCGGGTGCCGCCTGCATCCTGATAGGAATGTATGTGGCGGATAAGAAAACGAGAGGGGAACAGTAATAGATATAAAAAAGGAGCAGTAATAGATATAAAAAAAGAGGGTGCGTCATTAGTCTATGACGCATCCTCTTCTTTTTTTTAGTATTTGTGTTGTTCTACGACATGCAGCTCGTCACGCCCAGAGAGGCGGCAATAGCGGTTAAGATAGATAGTACTATCTGAAATACGGTTTTCCAGGTTTCTTTCTTCATAAGCAGTTTTTTTAGTGATTAATGATTTAAAAATTTACGTTGTCGCCGCCGCCGTCAGTACCCCCGCCGGTGCCCTGGCTGGTACCACCGCCACCCTGCGATGTTCCGCCGTTATCCTTGTTGGTCTCGCCGCCAGTGCCCTGGCTGGTGTTGCCTCCACCCGGTGTATTCTCAGAGCCACCGCCGCCATCTGCTCCTGATGTATAATCATCGTATGCCACGATCTTGGTGAGCTTCTTAAGCTCGGCATTGCTCCAGCTCTTTGTGTTTCTCACAATCAGGTGCACGCCCTGCACGCTTGCCGCCGTCACCTTCTCCTTGCTCACCTCGCCACGCGAAGTCATACCGATGGAGAACAATCCGAGGTCGGAGAAACGAACGCTCTTGCCGTCCA
>OGHN01001154.1_pt1 | contig 11717 bp, 10 predicted proteins | sample 1571511 | NCBI WGS metagenome assembly OGHN01 (sample SAMEA2582024, study PRJEB24529) | metagenome | biome: Human gut stool | place: China | collected 2011 | reverse complement strand
TTCAAGGAAATGTTTCCAAGTTTTTCCAAATCGATTTTCTGCTAAATCCATAATGCTTCATTTTTATACATAGCAAAAATATAAGAATGAAAAAAGGGCGACAAGATAGAATCGCGGAGACGCTTACGGATGGTTCTTTATTTTTTTATGTACCTCTTTCACCATAAACATCTGGTCTATAACTATTCAGCTAACGGTGAAACCGGTGAACTTTCCAAATGAATCTTATAGTAACAAGTAGGCTTTAGGAAGTTCTGCTTTAATTTATTACTGTAAACTTCTATTTATACTGATTTTCTTTTCTCTTTTCTGATTTTATATTCTATCTTTGTAATGCATTCCATTTTAAACCACGGCGGAGAACCTGCCGTATCAATGTGACGGGCTTTTTTATGTCCGTCCCATTAATCTTATATGGCGGTTTCGCACCCCCATGTAGGATGTTAGTGCACCTACTGCTGTCGTGGATAGTGGAATGCAATGGGACAGGCGGAACCGCTTCTTTTATTTCTTAAAACTACCCTTCTGTATCGCCCCATTGAACTTAATTTATTCACCATCTAATTAAAATTCTTATGGAAGAAGTTTTAAGCAACCAGCAGGCTCGTCCGGGGGACGCGACGCAACTCATGCACGTTATCTTTTCATCCGATGATGAAATGATGGATTTTTATCTAACCTTCAATCGTTTTATGAATCCTGAAAGCTATCTAGTGGAACGAACAGATCGAAAGAGATTGGAGGATTTAGCTAGTACGCTTTGTAGTAATGTGGCGACCTTTGAAGCCATCCGTAATTATAAGTCGATAAGTGTGAAAGAGGTGATTAGAGGATTCGGGGCGCACATGATGAATACGCTAATCTCCAATACCAATCGTTTCCAAAGTGCCGATGCCGTGGGAACGTTAATGAATTGCATACTGAATACCACTAAAAACAGTTGGCAGTTTAAGAAAATGGATCGGAATAACGATATACATCTTCAAAATGTACGCTATTTGTTGAATCGGCTGGATGCGGCAGAATCTAATGAAGAGAAGAATTGTGAAGAAGTAGCGATATAAACAGTTTTCTCTAAAAATTACTTAGGAAACGCAAATAGAGGGTATAAGAACCGGAGATAATGTATAGATAAAGGCAGATGTAACGTAACATAAAGCATCTGTAACCTGCCCGATAGAAAAGGAACACAAGACGTTGTGCTCCTTTTTTATATTGTTGTAACTTTGCTTTCAGATAATATGATAAAGCTGATTGTTATGAGAAACACACTTTTTGGGATTCTATTCCTTTTTATTTTGCCTCTTCAGGCACATCAGAAACTTCCGTATTTGCAGAAACAGGGAAGTACCACACAACTTATGGTAGATGGAAAGCCATTCTTAGTGATTGGCGGTGAATTGGGAAATTCTTCAGCTTCCTCTATTGAAGATATTGAACGTATATTCCCGAAATTGCAGCGTATGGGGCTGAATACGGTACTGGTTCCTGCATATTGGGATTTAACAGAACCACAGGAAGGTAAATTTGATTTTACCCTGACGGATAAAGTGATTCAACAGGCCCGTGCGAATGATTTGAAGGTGGTTTTCCTTTGGTTCGGTGCTTGGAAAAACTCAATGAGTTGTTACGCTCCGATCTGGTTTAAAGAAGATTATAAGAAATACCCGCGTGCCTATACGAAAGTAGGGAAGCCCCTCGAAATAGCCAGTTCCTTTTCGGAGAATGTGTTTCAGGCGGATAGCCGTGCTTTTTCCCAATGGATGAAACATATTGCTTCTGTGGATAAGGAAGAGGGAACGGTTATCATGATTCAGATAGAAAACGAAATCGGAATGTTGGAAGATGCCCGCGATTATTCCAAAGAAGCGGATAAACTGTTTTATGCACCAGTTCCGCCCCTTTTCATCGACTATTTGCAGAAGAACAAGAGATCTCTGCATCCCGAAATGCTGGCAAAATGGGAGAGCCAGGGATTCAAGAAGAAAGGTACGTGGCAGGAAGTGTTTGGTGCAGACGTGTATACGGATGAAATTTTTATGGCCTGGTCGTATGCGCAGTACGTAGAACGAATGGCAAAGTTAGCACGTTCTATTTATGATATTCCGTTGTATGTCAATGCAGCAATGAACAGTAGGGGACGGAAACCGGGAGAATATCCGTCGGCAGGACCATTGGCTCATTTGATAGATGTATGGCATTATGCAGCACCCAACATTGATTTTCTGGCTCCGGATTTATATGATAGAGGTTTCGTTGATTGGGTGGCAAAGTATAAACTGCACAATAATCCTCTCTTTATACCTGAAATCCGGTTGGAAGACAATGATGGAGTGCGTGCTTTCTATGTGTTTGGTGAGCATGATGCGATTGGCTTTTGTCCTTTTTCTATTGAAAGCGGTTCGGATAGAGCAGATACACCTTTGGTACAGAGCTATATTAAATTGAAAGAACTGATGCCTTTATTGACAAAATTTCAAGGCAAAGGAGTGATGAACGGTCTTTTGTTTGATGAAGAGAATAAAGAACGAATACTTTCATACGATGATTTGGAGATTACCTGTCGTCATTACTTCACTCTACCATGGGACCCACGTGCCCGGGATGGCAGCGCATGGCCTGAAGGGGGAGGTGTCTTGCTGCGTCTGGCTCCCAATGAGTATATCGTTGCCGGCAGTGGCTTGGTACTTGAATTTAAGAAACAGGGGGAAAAAAAAATGAAAAGTTCACCAGCGTTGGGCGAGGATGGTTTTGTCAGTGTGGGCGGAAAGGCACCAAAAACGGAAAATAGCTGGCAAGGTGGTATGAGAGCCGGTATTGGTTCTGTAGATGAAGTTAATGTGAACAAAGATGGTTCACTGAAATATATCCGGCGCCTGAATGGCGATCAGGACCATCAGGGAAGGCATGTACGTATTCCTGTCGGAGAATTCAGTATTTTACACGTAAAGCTGTACGAGTATAAATAATGTGACGACATGGTTCACCTTTGTTGGCTATATGCGTATAGAAGAGTGGAGTTATTACTTGCCTAGTACCAACAGACTTTCCGGTCCCATATTGAACAACAGGTCTATGATACTCAAATTAGGTAGAAAACCCAGTTTGGACTCGAAAACCTGATAGTAAGGTTGTGGAACAAACTCTGTATCTACTTCCCGGAAATCCTTTTTGGGATGGATGACTTCCCGAAAATCGAATTCTCCGGGAGCGAACTCCATCTTATATTCGCTAGTACGCTCCATAGTGGGGTGAATATCTATCAATTCACAGACCATCCGGCATAGTTCTTCGTTGAAATCGATTAAAAACTCGTATTTCTTTTCGTAGAAGGGACGGAAGTCGTCCTTGTAATATTCAAAGAAAGGAGTACTGTTGTAGGCTGATTCGATGGCGTTCCAGTGCAGATGTCTCCAGTTGCCGTGGTCGGAGATGCGGATATCCTTCATTGGACACTTCAATGTGTCGGGTTTTACGGTTGGGATAGAAAGAGCTAATTCGCCGGATGGGCCGGCAATGGTACATCGGTTACGATACGTTTGTTTGATATAGTGGTCGTGTTGTTCTACAAATACCTTGTCATAAGCCAGCAACTTGGTATAATATTCGACGGGAGCGAGATAAGCTGAAGATAAATAAGCTATTTTCATTTCTTTCATTTTAATTCGTTTAGGGGACTCTATAATGGAGGATATTATTAAGAAGTAGTTTTTTTTATGATCCGGAGATTATTTCACTGTTCTGAAAAAACGGTTCCATCGGTATCCGTCAAACAGTCCTGTATCTTTTTCTTTGGAGAACCAGATGACGGAGGCTTTTCCGATGACATGGTCTTGCGGGACAAATCCGAAAAGACGCGAGTCGGAGAAGTTGATGGTGTTGTTAGATCCCATCCAATAATAATCTTTTGTGAAATAACAGTGTTTCGTGGGCTTTCCGTCCACGTAGAGGGTATCGTTTTTTATCTCTGCCTGTTTGCCTTCGTGCATCACGAGCGTATTTCGTAGCAGGGTTATGTTCCAGGGATAGACACGTATAAATTGCCCCTTTCCGGGAACAATCAGCGGATTCGGATCAGTGTTTTCCTTGTTCGACAGAGGTTGAACGAAGCACTCTTTTCCATTCATCGCCTGTTCCAGCAGATAGTATTCGTAACGGCTGAAACTGCGCACGTGGGTACTGTCATTGCTTCCCATCAATCCGTCGTTGGTGATGGAAAGAGTATGCATCAGTGAGGTTATCAGATTTTCTTTTGAGGCGGGGTACGAATAAAGTCTTTTCTTATCCGGGTTGAACTGTGCCTCGGGAGAAATAACGGAGAAAAGGGAATCAACAAATAAGGTGTCACCCGGCATTCCGAGGCAACGGCTGATATAGATTTCCCGGCGGTCAATGATAGGTTCCCGAATTCCGGCCGGATTATTGAACACTACGATGTCTTGCCGACGCACGGGACTCTCGCACCAACGATGATAGGAAAAGAGCGACATGAAAGGAACTCGCAACCCGTAACTCCATTTGTTCACTAAGATACGTTCACCCTGGAAAATGGAGTTTTCCATGCCGGTGGAAGGGATAAGGCAGGACGTAAAAGCAAATCCCCGGAGCAGAAGCACTACGACTACTGCTCCGGCAAATGCTAGTATCCATTTGAATTTACGAATGTTCATCAATATTTATCACCTTATCACTCTATTCTATCCGTACACTTATCAGTCTACCCACTTGAAGAGGCGGTTCCAGCGAATCTTACCGTCAAACCATCCACGGTCTTTGTCAAGCGACAGCCATACGACAATCGGTTTGCCCACTACGTGATCTTCGGGTACAAAACCCCAATAACGGGAGTCGGCAGAGTTGTGACGGTTGTCACCCATCATCCAGTAATAATCCATTTTGAAGGTATATTCATTGGTCTTTTCATCGTTGATGTAGATACCGTCCGGTTTCACTTCCAGCTTGTTGCCTTCGTAGGCTACGATGCAACGCTCATAGATAGGCAGGTTGTCTTCTGTGAGGGTAATGGTAGCTCCTTTGGCAGGAATCCAGATCGGACCGTAATTGTTGCGGTTCCATTTAGTATAAAGGTTCAGCGGATACATCTGTCCGGCGTATTCTTCCGGTTCCATTACTATTTTGCTGATTAGCTTTTTATTGCCAAGGAGAGTCTCATACATCTTTTTAGTCAATGGAAGATGATATACCGGATTCAGTTTGCCTTGCGCATTCCGGTTGTCCAGTCCCATTTCCAATAATCCGCCTTCCCAGCCGGAGTCTTCTATCAGCATGGTATCATCCTTGCTGATACCTAATTCGCGAAGCATATCTTCCGGAATGTACGGACCGGTAGTCTGTACGAAGTAGTTGAATTGCAGGTTTTCGGGGTTCTCAATCGCCTTACCGTCAATCATCACCTGTCCGTCTACAATTTGCAATGTATCACCGGGCAAGCCGACACAACGTTTCACATAATTCTCGCGACGGTCTACCGGACGCCAGAGGACTTCGCCATAAGTGCGCGGGTTGTTCATTATCTGTTTACGTCCGGCAGCATAGTACAAATCATAAATAGCACGTTGTTGGGCACGTGTCAGACTGTCCATTTCAATCTGTTTGGAGTAGATGCGTTGTCCTTCACCGTAAGCCAGCGTATAGAAGTCCGTTGTCTGTTGGTAGTTCACTGCTACCGTGTCTCCTGCCGGGAAGTTGAAGACAACAATGTCATTCAGCTTCACTTTACCAAAGCCCGGTACCCGTTTGTATTTCCATTGTGGCCACTCGATATACGATTTAGTATTGAAGACAGGCAGCGTATGTTGTGCCAACGGCATAGAAAGCGGAGTGTTCGGTACGCGGGGACCGTAGCTCATCTTGCTTACATACAGGAAATCGCCTACCAGCAATGATTTTTCCAGCGAAGAGGAAGGGATCTGGTAATTCTGGAAGATGTAGATATTGACGAAGTAGACAGCAACCAACACCGCAGCTAACAACTACATGACTACCAACCTGTCTCAGTACAATGAGTCCGCTGGTAACATGATCGAGCTGGTAATCTGCAACAACGACGGTATGGCTGAAGGCGTTATCTCCGCTCTGAATGACAAGGGCTACAACTTAGGCGACGGCAGCTGCACCACCATTCCTGTATTCGGTGTTGACGCAACTGACGCAGCTAAGCAGCTGATCGCAGATGGCAAGATGACCGGTACCATCAAGCAGGATGCAGAAGGTATGGCAAACGGTATTGCTTACCTGGCTAAGAATATCCAGTCCGGTAAGGAGCTGATGGCAGATACCGACAGCTTCAATATCTCTGAGAAGGTTAGCAACAAGATTTACATCCCTTACGCTACTTATACCGGAGAATGATCTGAATAACAAGTAAATAAAAAGAGCGGCTGCTGCATCGGGCAGCAGCTGCTCTTTATGTATAGGAGGATGCGTATGGGACAGGAAGTATTGCTTCAGATGACAGACATATGCAAGGAATTCCCCGGCGTAAAGGCACTGGATCATGTATCCCTGACCGTAAAAAAGGGAACGGTACACGCGCTGATGGGAGAGAATGGCGCCGGTAAATCCACCTTGATGAAGTGTCTGTTCGGTATCTACAGTAAGGATGCAGGAAAGATTGAACTGGAAGGCAAGGAAGTTAATTTCAAAAATTCCAGAGAAGCATTGAATAACGGAGTGGCCATGGTTCATCAGGAACTGAACCAGGCACTGAAGAGAAATGTCATGGATAATATCTGGCTGGGCCGTTATCCCATGACAGCAGGTATTATGGTCAACGAGCATAAAATGCTGGAAGACACCAATAAGATTTTTGAAGAACTGGGGATCGCAGTAGACCCCAAGAGAATTATGAGTACGATGCCGGTATCACAAAGGCAGATGGTTGAGATCGCCAAGGCGGTATCCTATAACAGTAAGATCATTGTATTCGACGAACCTACTTCATCCCTGACGGAAGAAGAAGTGGAGCATCTGTTTAAGATCATCAACATGCTTCGTGACAGAGGATGCGGTATTATCTATATTTCTCACAAGATGGCAGAGATCCTGCGGATCGCAGATGAAGTCACCGTCATGCGTGACGGTACCTGGATCGCAACGGAGCCTGCTGAAGAATTGACCACAGATAAGATCATCAGACTCATGGTAGGACGTGAGCTGACCAATCAGTTCCCTCCCAAGACGAACAAACCCGGAGAAGTGGCATTGGAAGTGGAGCATCTGACTGCAAGGTATTCCCTGTTGCAGGATGTATCCTTTAAGGCCAGAAAGGGTGAGATCGTGGGTCTGGCCGGACTGGATGGAAGCGGCAGAACGGAGACACTGGAGAATATCTTCGGCGTTGCTACCAGAAAAGACGGTCTGATCAAATTAGACGGCAAAGAAGTGAAGAACCGCAATGCCAGAGAATCCATTAAAAACGGCTTTGCACTTCTGACAGAGGAACGTCGTGCTACCGGTATTTTCGGTATCCTGAATATCCGGGAGAATACGGTGATCTCCAGTCTGAAGAAGCATAAGAGAGCAGGATTTTATCTGAGCGATAAATCCATGGAGAAGGACACCGCATGGGCTATTGATGCCATGCACATCAAGACACCTTCTCAGAAGACGAAGATCCGGTCATTGTCCGGTGGTAACCAGCAGAAGGTTATCCTCGGCAGATGGCTTCTCACAGAGCCTGAGGTGCTGATGCTGGATGAACCTACCAGAGGTATCGACGTAGGTGCAAAATATGAGATCTACCAGCTGATCATCGAACTGGCGAACAAGGGCAAAGTTGTCCTGATGGTATCTTCGGAGATGCCGGAGCTGCTGGGTGTATGTGACAGAATACTTGTCATGAGCGGCGGCAGACTGGCAGGAGAAGTAGATGCCAAAAATACGACACAGGAAGAGATCATGTCTCTTGCTGCAAAATATGTATAGGAGGATATGCGTATGAATCCCGGCAAAGCAATTCAAAATAAAATTAACGGCGTAAAGCAAAATTTTGCAGATTACAAGAAGCTGGACAGCAAGGACAAGAAAACTTATTGGAAAGAGTTTTTACTGAACAATGCGTTGTACATCCTGCTGATCGTAGCAATTATTTACACTTACATCCAGAACTCCAATTTCCTGTCGGCGGCTTCCATTGTCAACATTATCAGCCTGTCCGCAGCGAACCTTCCCATTGCCTGTGGTATTGCGGGATGTATCGTATTGACCGGTACTGACCTGTCCGCAGGACGTGTGGTAGGACTTACCGCATGTATTACCGCATCCCTGATGCAGTCCGTAACCTATGCGACCAAGATGTTCCCGAACCTTCCGGTACTTCCGATCCCTCTGGTGATCCTGATCGTACTGTTGGTCGGTGGTATCGTAGGATGGGTCAATGGATTCTTCGTGGCGAAGTTCCAGTTACATCCCTTCATTGTAACTTTGGCTACCCAGCTGATCGTATATGGTTTACTGTTAATGTATATCATGATCAACGGCAATAACGGCCAGCCTCTGTCCGGTCTGGATCAGCATTTCAATGATGTGGTAAAAGGAAGCGTAGTATCCTTTAATGCCGGCGGAGCAAGAATCGCCATTCCCAACTATGTATGGCTGGCAGCTGTCATTGTTATCATTATGTGGTTCATCTGGAACAAGACAACCTTCGGTAAGAATATGTTCGCAGTCGGTTCCAATCCGGAAGCAGCGAAGGTATCCGGTGTTAACGTAATGCGTACTACCATTCTGGTGCATACTCTGGCAGGTGCTATGTACGGTCTGACCGGTTTCATCGAGTCCTCCCGTATCGGTTCCAATACCGCCAACACCGGTCTGAACTATGAGTGTGATGCTATTGCAGCCTGCGTTATCGGTGGTGTATCCTTTGTAGGTGGTACCGGTAAGATCAGCGGTGTTGTACTGGGTGTATTCCTCTTAAGAATCATCTTCGTAGCACTGAACTTCCTGTCCATCAACATGAACATGCAGTATGTGATCAAGGGACTTATCATTCTGGTTGCCTGTGCGATCGATATGAGAAAGTATCTGGTAAGAAAGTAATGACATAAGACTCACCCATAGAAAACATCCGTGACTGCTTGCAGGCAAAGGATGTTTTCTATGTGGGGAGTAAAACAATATGAGTATGAAGGACGACAGTCCGGAATACGAATATTGGTTGCAATTTCGAGAGTGCGCAGCACATAGAAATTGCTTATGATAGATTTGGAAAAGGAAAGATTATGAATCAGGAACAAGTGACAGCAGAGAATACAGAAGAAAAGGCAGCAGAGGTCACCGCATCGTCAGAAATGGCGGGACAGACACAGGAGGCGGTCCGCCCGAAGGGAAAATGGTTCGGCCGCGGTATCTACGGAAGCAAGGATGTCCCCATCCGCATTTTGGACGGCCTGATCGGTGTTTTGATCGTGGTGATCGTGGGAATGATCATTTTCTTCGCGGTACGCGGTGGATTCAACATTATGTACGATACGGATGGCGGAAGCGAAGTGCCCGCACAGAAGATCCGCTACGGTGAGTTCATTACGGAGCCGGAGACACCTTACAAGCCCGGATACACCTTTGACGGATGGTATACGGAAAAGGAAGGCGAGACGGTGTTATGGTATTTCCAGTCGGAAAAAGTTACCGGCGATATGACATTGACCGCGCATTGGATACCGGCACAGTTCACAGTGAAATTTGACTATGACGGTGGCACGGATGCAGACGGTGCGGTCACGGAATCCAAGCAGGTGACTTTCGGTGAGACCTATGGCACACTTCCGGAACCGGTCAAAGAAGGAAGCATCTTTGCCGGCTGGGAATACAGCGGACAGACGATCACCGCAGATACCGTTGTCCAAATGACAGGAGAACATGTCCTGACAGCAATCTGGAAATGATCTGTTCATTGTTTCAATATCGGTAAAAACAAGAACTCCCGGTTGGAGGCAGATACTGCTTCCGACCGGGAGTTCCTGTTTTTTGAAAGAAATTTTCCCAGACTGTTATAAAAGAAAAGCCTCTTGACAGGATGCAAAGAATGTCGTACTATTGTATTATACAAATAATACAACAAAACAATAGATATGAAAAAGTAAAAACGGAATGAAAATTATTAAGAAAGGATGATAGGAATGGCGTGGGAATTAGATGCTGACAGACCAATCTATGCGCAACTGGTAGAACGGATCCAGCGGGAAATCGTATCCGGAAAATATCAGCCGGGAGAGAAGCTGCCGAGTGTCAGAGATCTTGCGGCCGTGGCGGCGGTGAACCCGAATACGATGCAGAAAGCTTTTGCGGAACTGGAGCGGAGCGGCCTGATCGTGACACAGCGCACCAGCGGCAGAACCGTGACGGAGGACACTGAGCTGATCGGGAATACCAGAGAACAGCTGGCAGCCGGGCATGTCCGGAATTTTATCAACAACATGCAGGAACTGGGATATCAGAGAGAGGAGATCCGGAATCTCTTCGATAAGGTACAGGCCTGACAGGGGTGCAAATTCGGTAAATAATCAAGAGAGGCGGAAAATAAATGAATAATTTGGTGGAAATCGTGAACTTAACCAAGAAATACGGCACCAATGTGGCCGTGAATCATCTGACCGTAAGTCTTCCCAAGGGGAAGATCATTGGTCTGCTGGGACCCAACGGCAGCGGTAAGACGACCCTGATCAAAATGCTGAACGGTCTGTTGACACCGACGGAAGGCACTATTATGATCGACGGCAATTGTGTGGGACCGGTGACCAAGAGCAAGGTGGCTTATCTCCCGGACCGCACTTACCTGACTATGAATCAGACGATCAGGGAGATCCTGGATTATTTTCAGGACTTTTATGCGGACTTTTCCAGGGAACATGCAGAAGAAATGTTAAAAAGCCTTGGAATCGACCCCACGTTGAAGATGCGGACCTTATCCAAAGGTACAAAGGAAAAGGTACAGCTGATCCTTGTGATGAGCCGGAATGCCAGCCTGTATATTCTCGATGAGCCGATTGCCGGTGTGGATCCGGCAGCGAGAGATTACATCCTGCGCACCATCATCAACAACTACAATCCGGAAGCTACGGTGCTGATCTCCACCCATCTGATCGAGGATGTGGAGCAGGTGCTGGATGAAGTGATCTTCATGCGCTACGGTCAATTGGTGTTATATACATCCGTTGACAATATCAGAGAAGAGAAGGGTAAGTCTGTAGATGCTTACTTCAGGGAGGTGTTCGCATGTTAGGAAAGTTAATGAAATATGAATGGAAAAATACCTGGAAAGCGGGCGTACTGATGCTCCTTGGAATGTTTGTGGTCACTGTGATCGGCTGCGTGGTATTACGCATGCCGGGAGGACTGGTAACGGAGATTGCGGACGGCAATGATATAAATGCGGCACAGAGCTGGTTTGTAGTCTCTTCCTTTGTGGCAACACTGATCCTGTATGTGATCATGCTGCTGGCGTCCACCTGGGGAATGCTGATTTTTTTGGGCATCCGCTTTTACCGCAGCATGTATACGGATGAAGGCTATCTGTCCCACACCCTGCCGGTAACAGCTAACCAGCTGTTTTTAAGCAAGGTACTGGTCTCCGGTGTCTGGTATCTGTTCATTACGATAGGCATCGGTATCTCTGTGGTGGCACTGATCGTGTCTCTGATGACAGGACTTTTAAATATCGGTGAACTGAGTAGTGTACTGACACAATATAATGG
>OGHN01001126.1_pt1 | contig 11937 bp, 9 predicted proteins | sample 1571511 | NCBI WGS metagenome assembly OGHN01 (sample SAMEA2582024, study PRJEB24529) | metagenome | biome: Human gut stool | place: China | collected 2011 | reverse complement strand
ATCTCACAAAGCTGGCAGCAGAATGTACTGCCAAGAGAATGGTGCCGGATTATATTTCCGAAAAGAAAATGCTGGAGCTTAAGATTGATAAAAACGGAGAAGGACACTGTTATCCATGTATGGGATGCCGGTCGTTCCTGACTCCTTATGTAGATGAAAATAACAAGCCAAAATATTACGGTCGTTTTAATCAGGGCGTTGTCAGCATCAACCTGCCCCAGATCGGTATCCTGGCAAAAGGAAATGAGGAGAAGTTCTGGAAACTGTTGGATGAGCGTCTGGAGCTGTGCTATGAAGCACTGATGTGCCGTCATAAGGCACTGGAGGGCGTGGTATCCGATGTGAGCCCCATCCACTGGCAGTACGGCGCTATCGCCCGTCTGAAGAAGGGTGAGACCATCGATAAATACCTGCACAACGGTTATTCCACCATGTCTCTGGGATATATCGGATTGTATGAGATGACCTATCTGATGAAGGGCTGCAGCCAGACTGTGGAGCCCGGCAAGGAATTCGCCCTGCGCGTCATGGATTACATGAAGGATCGCTGCGCAAAATGGAAAGAGGAGACCGGTATTGCATTCAGCCTCTACGGAACTCCTGCTGAGACACTGTGTTATCGTTTCGCAAGGATCGACCGGGAAAAATACGGTGATATTTCCAATGTCACCGATAAAGGATACTATACAAATTCTTATCATGTGGATGTACGGGAGAAGATCGACGCATTTACAAAATTTAAGATCGAGAGTGAATTCCAGAATAAGTCTTTGGGAGGCGCTATCTCTTATGTAGAAGTCCCGAACCTGACCAATAATGTGGAAGCCATCGAGGAAGTGATCCGCTTCATCTATGACAATATCCAGTACGGAGAGTTCAATACCAAATCCGATTACTGTCAGGTATGTGGCTATGATGGTGAGATCATGATCAATGATAACATGGAGTGGGAATGTCCCCAGTGTCATAACAAGGATCATGCGAAGATGAATGTCACCAGAAGGACCTGTGGCTATCTGGGAGAGAACTTCTGGAATGCCGGCAAGACCAAGGAGATCAAGGCAAGAGTTCTTCATCTGTAATGTGCAGATAGTACAAGGGAAGGAAATGTCCTATGAATTATGCAACGATCAAGAAAACAGATGTGGCAAACGGTCCCGGTGTGAGAGTGTCGCTGTTCGTCAGCGGCTGTACCCATCATTGTAAGGGATGCTTTAACAGCGAAGCCTGGGACTTCCATTACGGACAGGCTTACACAGAGGAAACAGAGCAAGAGATTCTGCAGGCACTGGCCCCGGACTATATCCGGGGCTTGAGCTTACTGGGAGGGGAACCCATGGAGCCTGAGAACAGAGGAGCCGTACTTTCTCTGGTGAAGAAAGTAAGAGAGCGATATCCGCAGAAGACCATCTGGTGCTATACGGGATATCATTTTGACAGGGATCTGCTTCGTTGGATGGAAGAAGGGGATCCGGTGATCACAGAGCTCCTGCCGCTTTTGGATGTGATCGTGGATGGAGAATTTATTGAGGAGAGGAAGAATCTGCGGCTTGCTTTCCGGGGATCAGAGAATCAGAGGATCCTGGATGTGCAGTTGTCTTTAAGAGAAAAATGTGGTAAACTCTTAGCTGTATAGAGGATGTGGGACGAATGGGGATATCGTTCCTGCGTAAGGGAAATAAAGCATGAGGGAGTAAAATTAAGTATGGAGAGTTTTCTGGATACGATATGGAATAGAAACCTCTATATTGGTATTCCGTTGGGAGCTTTTTGCTGCTCCCTTTTTCTGTTGTTCAGCTTTTTCCATACCATGAGGAACCGGACAATTCGTGGTCTTCGGCTGGTGCTGACCGCCTGTCTGGTCTGGACAGGCAGTGTGAGCCTTATGAGACTTGGGATATTTCCCGGAATTTCCTTCTGGCATAGTTTTGCCCTGCTTGGGCTTTTGTCGATCCCGATGTTCATGTATGTGTTTCTGTTTGGATTTTTGGAGATTACGGAGCATGATGCCCTGATCTACATATATGGTGTGTTGACGCTGGCGCTGGTGTTGGGAAATGCAAGGAGCGGTACGATCCTGCCGGCACCTGAGCTTGTGAACCGCGCGGATGGCACCTGCGTTTATGTGTATCATGCAACCGTCGGAACCGGTGTTCTCATTGCCATGGAGATCGCAGTAATGATCTATGCCACTTATCTGGCACATTGTAAGATAGGAACAAATGTGGAGCTGCGTAAAAAGCTGTTTCCGCTGCTGCTGGGAACGGTATGTATTCTGGGTGGAAATCTGCTCTGCATGCTGCCCGGAAGTGTATTTCCTTTTGATATGCTGGGCAGTGTGGGGATGGCAATATGCATGGTATATATCATGTACAAGCAGTATCTGTTTGATTTTTCGTATCGGGCAACGGTAGGTGCGGTGTATTTCCTGGCAGTGATCGTAGCAGCGATTCCGGTGGTGATCCTGTCTTATAATCTGGAAATCGTGACAGGGAGCCTTGGACAGGCTGCAGTGCAGAGGCTGATCCTATGCATTGCCCTGCAGTCGGGATGGACAGTACTTGTGATCCTTTTTGCCAGGAAGCGGCTGGATAATATTCTATATCAGAAGCAGAAGCATATGTTGGAAGGAATCCGGCAATTTCAGGACAGGGCGGCATCCATTCTGAGCCGCAGAGAGCTGTTTGCTACACTGCATGATATTCTGGGCGATGCGATCCCCGGATGTGAAGCCAGGATCTTTGAGAAGAATTCGAATGGAGAAGGCTATCGCGAAGCGGTACAGAGCGGACATATTCCATTAAGCAAGGAAGAAGAGGAACGTATTGGTGACCTTGTGAAACAGAATGGTATGTGGGAGCAGTCTGTGATCACAGGCTTAAAATATGATAATCAGATCTGCGGGTTTATCTATATGGAGCGGATGAGGGCAAATAAGCTCAATTATCAGGAAGTGGACTGCATAAGACAATTGGCGAATATTGCATCCGGAAGCCTGAAAAATATTGATGCCTATGAAAGAGTATATCAGGTATCTATTCACGATGAACTGACAGGTCTGTACAACCGCACTTATTGCAACAGATGCCTGCAGAAGGAGGGCGCTCTCGGAGATGCGAGAGGCTTCCTGTATCTGGATATGGACAATTTTAAATTGTATAACGATCTGTACGGAGAGCAGACCGGAGACCGGATCTTAAAATGGTGTGCGGAGAAATTGCAGGAAAATGCAGAGAACGGCAAAGTGTTCCGCGTCGGCTCCAATGAATTCCTGATCTCTGTGCCGGAGGCCGGCAGTAAGACGTTGGTGGCACTGGCGGAAAAGCTGGCCCATGCAGTGCAGGAGAATGGCTTGGACAAACCACAGGTCATGCAGCCGATCACCTTCAGTGTCGGCGTGGCATGGTATCCCGAACTGGCGTCGGATGCACCTGATCTTTTTCAAAAAGCTAAGCGTGCAGCTTTTTATGCAAAGCAAAACGGCAAGAACCGGATCCAGGTATATGAAGGAAATATTGACGAGGAGCGCAGGAATAAAGGGACCGGATATGAACAGGTGGCGCCTACGGTGTATGCACTGGTGGCAGCCATCGATGCGAAGGATTCCTTTACCTTCCAGCATTCTACCAATGTATCACAGTATGCGGTGCTGCTGGCACAGAAGCTGGGACTGCCGGGAGATGATATCCAGACGGTAAAGGTGGCTGGATTATTACATGATATCGGTAAGATCGGGATTCCTGAGAGTATCCTGAAAAAGGCGGGGAAGCTTACGAATGAAGAATATGAGATCATGAAGAGCCATGTGCAAAAGTCCATCGAGATGATCCACTATCTTCCGAATATGAACTATGTGATCCCTGCGGTCGTGTCACATCACGAGAGGTATGACGGCAAGGGATATCCCAGAGGACTGAAGGGGGAAGAGATTCCTCTCCTGGGAAGAATTCTGACGGTGTGTGACAGCTTTGATGCAATGATCTCCAAAAGATCTTATAAGGAAGCGCTCAGCGTGGAATATGCTATGGGCGAACTTGAGAAAAATAAGGGAACCCAGTTTGATCCGAAGGCAGCGGATGCATTTATTGAACTGATCAAAGAAGGAAAAGTTCCATTGTAAAAAAGAGGCACCGGAGGGTGCCTCTTTTCAAAAGGGGAGGATTAAGTATTATCGTATCTTCCGTAGGATCAAAGGAGGGGGTCCGATGATAGTAGTAGTCTGCCCGGGATCTGTCTGATTATACATAGGTCATTGATATTTTTTTGTTGTTTTTAAGGACGAGATGTATTATTATATATTATTATAATCATATTAATCACATGTAAGGATGGTATTACAATTATGAATTTGATGGAACAGTGGAGATCAGTAGCATATAATGAGGCAACCGGCAAAGACAAGCTGCAGCAGCTTTGGGCAGCTTATTTCCAGGAGGAGAAGGAGATCTACGCACAGCTTCTGAAGAACCCCGATGAAGTAGTAAAGGGCACGGTAAAGGAACTGGCGGACAAGTATCAGGTATCCCTGATGACCATGACCGGATTCCTGGACGGTATTAACGACAGCCTGGTAGAGAAGAACCCTCTTGATGATCTGGAAGAGGACACCCAGGTAAACTTAGGCTTTGACAAGGCTCTCCTGTACAAGAACATGGTAGCGGCAGAGGCTGACTGGCTGTACAATCTGGAAGAGTGGAACGCTATTTTCGATGAAGAGACCCGTAAGGAACTGTACAAAGAGCAGAAATCTTCTACAACCATTGTAAAGGAGCAGAAGGTTTATCCCAATGATCCCTGTCCCTGCGGAAGCGGCAAAAAGTATAAAAAGTGCTGCGGCAGAAAGTAAATTGAACACAAAGGGGTTTTCCGCAGATATGCAGAGAGCCTCTTTTTCGTTTTAGGAGTTTCAGGAAAGGAAGGGTTACATATGAAAATGCTGAAGGAATTGAAATGGGAAGCAATTCTTACCGGTGTGCTGTATATTCTCTTAGGGATCGTGGCACGGGTGATCCCCGAGACCATGCAGAAGACACTGGGGTATCTGATCGGTATCGTACTGATCGTGGCAGGACTGGTATCTATTATCTGCTATCTGCTCAGGGATGCCAGAGAGAACTATTATCACAATGAGTTTGTATTCGGTATTCTCGGAATCGTGTTGGGAGCAGTAGTCCTGTACAAGGTAGAGATCGTCATCTCCCTGATTCCCTTTATTCTGGGAGTACTGGTTCTGTGTAGCGGATGCAGCAAACTGCAGGATGCCATTGACCTGAAAAGACTGGGTTACGGCAGCTGGCTGGGACTTCTTATTGTGGCGGCAATCAACATCATTCTCGGAGTGGTACTGATCTACAATCCGTTCAAAGCAGCAATTTTATTGTTCCGCATTTTGGGAGTGGTACTGATCCTCAGTGGTGCAGGTGACTGTTTTTCCACCATCTATTTTTCGCAGAAATTGCGCAGATTCAAACAGGAGCAGGATGCCCTGGACAGCACTTTCGAAGAGGTCGATCCTAAGGATCAAAATTAACGGACACAAAAGAACAGGCAGGAGGAACATTGTGAATATTGCATCTTTTTTATCTCCGAAGGAAGAAGTAATTTTTCTTCGGGACGATATGACCATCAGGCAGGGGCTGGAGAAGATGAAGCGCTACGGCTACACGGCGGTACCGGTGATCGATGCCGAGGACAGATATGTGGGCGTAGTCAGTGAGGGAGATTTTCTGTGGAATATCTTAAACCACAACAGTGAACTGGATACCATTACCATGAAGAGTCTGGAGAAGCTGTCCGTGCGGGATATTATCCAGAGCGGCAAGATCCGTCCGGTATGTATCGATACGAATATGGAAGAATTGCTGGGACAGGCGCAGATGCAGAATTTTGTACCTGTGATCGATGACAGAAATGTATTCATCGGGATCATTACCCGAAGTGAGATCATCAAATATTTTATAAAAAAACAGATTGAAGTAGCAGAAAAGCAGCTATAATTCGTTAAATAAGAGAAAGGTGTGTAGAATCATGAAAAAGTTGGAAGAATATGTAAAGAGCATTCCCGATTTCCCGGAGAAGGGTATCATTTTCCGTGATGTCACAAGTGTACTGCAGGATGCGGACGGACTGCACCTGGCGATCGATACCATGCAGGAGAAGATCAAGGATCTGGATTATGATGTGGTAGTAGGTCCCGAGTCCCGCGGATTTATCTTCGGAACACCGATCGCATACAATAATCATAAGCCCTTTGTATTGATCCGTAAGAAGGGCAAGCTTCCCAGAGAGACTGTTTCCACCACTTACGATCTGGAGTATGGTTCCGCCACCATCGAGATGCACAAGGACAGCATCAAGCCCGGACAGAAGGTTCTGATCGTGGATGATCTGATCGCTACCGGCGGTACTACCGAAGCCATGATCAAGCTGATCGAGTCTCTGGGCGGAGAAGTAGCTGGTATCGTGGTATTGATCGAACTGGCAGGCTTAAAGGGCCGTGAGCGTCTGAGCGGATATCGTCTGGAGTCTGCGATCTGCTACGAAGGAAAATAAAAATATTTTATATGGAGCTGTTTCGTCTATGACAGAAGAGAAGAACGAAGTCATTTTTGATGATGACAAGATAAGTAAATCAGAAGAATTCGTGAATCCGGATGAATTATATCAGGAGCTTATTCGCTGTGTGCAGAAATATCACCCCAGTGATGATATTTCCATGATCGAGAAAGCCTATAAGGTCGCCAGCGAGGCTCACAAAAATCAGTTCCGGAAGTCCGGAGAGCCTTATATCATCCATCCGTTGAATGTGGCAATCATTCTGGCGGATCTGAAGCTGGATAAAGAGACCATCGTGGCAGGTATCCTGCACGATGTGGTGGAAGATACCGTGATGACGGAGGAGGATCTTAGGAGAGAATTCGGTGATGATGTAGCACTTCTGGTAGACGGAGTGACCAAACTGGAGAAAATTCCGCTGTCCGGCAGCAACGGAGAACAGTCAGATGCCAAGCTGGAGATGCAGGCGGAGAACCTGCGTAAGATGTTCCTCGCCATGGCGAAGGATATCCGCGTCATTATGATCAAGCTGGCAGATCGTCTGCACAATATGCGCACGTTGAAGTACAAGACACCGGAGAGCCAGCAGAGGATTGCCAAGGAGACGCTGGAGATTTATTGCCCTATCGCCCAGAGACTTGGTATCAGCAAACTGAAGATCGAACTGGATGACTTGTCACTGAAGTATCTGGAGCCGGATATCTATTATGATCTGGTGGATAAGATCGCGGTGCGCAAGAGCGTCCGTGAAAAATATATCCAGGGTATTGTGGATGAAGTCAGTGAACATATTAAGAATGCCGGCATCGAAGCCAAAGTCGATGGCCGTGTAAAGCATTTTTTCAGTATTTATAAGAAGATGAAGAACCAGCACAAGACGCTGGATCAGATCTATGATCTCTTCGCGGTGCGTATCATCGTGGAGACGGTGAAGGACTGTTATGCGGCACTGGGTGTGATCCATGAAATGTATAAACCCATTCCGGGGCGCTTCAAGGATTATATTGCCATGCCCAAAGCAAATATGTACCAGTCCCTGCATACGACGCTGATCGGCAGCAACGGACAGCCTTTCGAGATCCAGATCCGTACCTTTGAGATGCACCGCGTGGCGGAATACGGTATTGCCGCCCACTGGAAATACAAGGAGGCTTCCGACGGCAAGAAGCCGGAGGTACAGGAAGAAGAGAAGCTGGTATGGCTGCGCCAGATCCTGGAGTGGCAGCGGGACATGTCGGATAACAAGGAATTCATGAACCTGCTGAAGAACGATCTGGATCTGTTCTCTGACAGCGTATACTGCTTTACTCCTACCGGTGAGGTCAAGAACCTTCCGGCAGGATCTACCCCGATTGACTTTGCTTACAGCATTCATTCCGCTGTGGGTAACAAGATGGTGGGAGCGAGAGTCAACGGGAAACTTGTGACTATTGATTATAAGATCAACAACGGAGACCGGATCGAGATCATCACTTCGCAGAACTCCAAGGGTCCCAGCCGCGACTGGCTGAATGTGGTAAAAAGTACCCAGGCCAAGAACAAGATTAACCAGTGGTTCAAGAATGAATTAAAGGAAGACAATATTTTAAAGGGCAAGGATCTGCTTTCCGGCTACTGCAAAGCCAGAGGCATCAACCTTGCCAGCCTGCAGAAGCAGGAGTATATGGATGCCATTATGCGCAAGTATGGATTCCGGGACTGGGATTCTGTGCTGGCGGCTATAGGACACGGTGCTCTGAAGGAAGGGCAGATCGTCAACAAGATGCAGGAGCTGTACGACCGTGACCATAAGAAAGCGATGACCAACGAGGAAGTTCTGGCAAGCATTGCGGAGAACAATGCGGCCAATGCGCAAAGTGGTGCGAACAAGCCTGTCCTCATGAAGTCCAAAAGCGGTATCGTGGTAAAGGGTATTGCGGATCTGTCGGTGCGTTTTTCCAAGTGCTGTTCGCCTGTGCCGGGGGATGAGATCGTGGGTTATGTGACCCGTGGAAGAGGTATCTCTATCCACCGTACCGACTGTATCAACATCATCAATCTGCCGGAGATGGAGAGGGCGCGACTAATCGATGCGGAATGGCAGCCGGAGGAGGAACATGCGGAGAAATATCTGGCGGAGATCAAGATCTATGCCAACAACCGTAACGGACTGTTAGCGGATATTTCCAAGGCGCTGACGGAGAAAAATATTGATATTATGTCCATGAACACCAGAACCAACAGACAGGGACTGGCAACGCTGCAGACGACCTTCGAGATCAGCGGCAGAGAGGAACTGAACCGTATCATTGACAAGATCCGGGGCATCGAGAGCGTCATTGACATCGAGAGAACCACAGGCTGATAAGGTGATGTCCGGAAAACGGCGGAACCTGTCGGGAAACAGAAAGTGAGATTATTATGAGCAATATCCGTATTGGACATATGACGCTGGGAATCTATCAGACCAACTGTTACTTTGTATACAGAGAGAACAGTGATAAAGTGCTGGTATTCGACCCCGCGGATCATGGAGAGAAAATTGAGGAGGCGCTTGGGCAGCACGGACTGCATACGGCGGCGATCCTTCTGACCCATGGACATTTCGACCATATCGGTGGCTGTGAGGAATTGAAGGCGGCAGCGGATGCCTATGCCGGGGAGCATGGAGAGAACCCCGTGAAAATATATGCCGGGGAGGCGGAGAAAAAGTTTCTTCTGGATACGAAGAGCAACCTGTCGAAAGATATGGGACGCCCGGTAACGGTCACCGCGGATGTGTATCTGAAGGATGGCGAGGAACTGGATCTGGATGGCATCCGGATCAAAGTTCTGGCAACGCCCGGACATACCGCAGGCGGTGTCAGCTATTATTTCCCGGAGGGAGGGTTCTTAGTCTGCGGTGACACCCTGTTTCAGGAATCCGTGGGCAGAACCGATTTCCCCACCGGCAGTATGAGTACGCTGGTGCGTTCGGTGAAGGAGAAGCTGTTTACTCTGCCGGAGGATACGGTAGTCTATCCGGGACACGGCGACAGCACCACCATCGGACATGAGAAGAAATATAATCCGTTTTGCGTTGATTAAATCAAAAAGTATTCGGGCACAGAAAGAGTTATCTCTGTGCCTGTATTTATGTAAATGAGGAAAATACAATGAAAGTAGTGAAATTATCCCATCCTAACTATGAATATGATGTACATTCTCTGGTGAAGGCTTTTTATGCGGAGGACCAGGTCACGGTCATCACCCCGGAGACAAAACCGGAGAAGCTGGCAGAGTTGGAACCGCAGGTCAGTCTGGAAATCGAACTGGCCGAGACCGGAGCGAAGATCCGTGTGGGAGAAGAGGATTTTCTGTGGGATGCAGAGACAGAAAACCTTGCAGATGGGTATAAAAACGGTCTGAAACGTTTCCTGTACCGCACCTTAAGCAAGGTGACCGGGCAGAAACTCCCATGGGGAAACCTTACCGGCATCCGTCCCACGAAGATCGCCTACGGTATGCTGGATGAGGGCAGAAGTGATGCAGAGATTCTGGATTTCATGGAGCAGAGCCATTACGTCAGCGAAGAGAAGGCACTTTTGGGAATCGATATTGCGAAGAGAGAGCGGGATCTGTTAAAAGAGATTCATTATGAGGGCGGCTACAGTCTGTACATCGGGATTCCGTTCTGCCCTACAACCTGTCTCTATTGTTCCTTTACCTCTTATCCGATCGCTGCATTCCGCAGGCAGGTGGACGCTTATGTGGACGCTGTGATCAAAGAGATGGATTATGTGGCGGAGAATTTTCAGGACAAGGTACTGGATACGGTCTATATCGGCGGTGGTACGCCTACCACGCTGGAACCGGAGCAGCTGGACCGCTTGATCACGGCATTAAAGTCCAAGTTTGATTTTTCCACCGTGAAGGAATTCACTGTGGAGGCCGGCCGGGCCGACAGCATCACCAGAGAGAAGCTGGAGGTACTGTATCGTCACCGGGTCAGCCGTACCTCCGTGAATCCCCAGACCATGAAGCAGGAGACGCTGGATATCATCGGCAGAAAAGCCAGTGTGGAACAAGTGCTTACGGCATATAATCTGGCAAGAGAAGTCGGCTTCGACAATATCAATATGGATCTGATCCTGGGACTGCCGGGAGAACTGGAGGCGGACGTGCAACGCACTATCGACAAAGTGGTGGAGCTGGCACCGGACAGCCTGACGGTTCATTCGTTGGCCATCAAGCGGGCATCCCGTCTGAACCAGTGGATCCAGGAGAACGGTGTCTCCATGCTCCACAACACAGACGAGACCATGAAGATCGCGGCGGCGGGAGCGGAAAAGCTGGGAATGAAGCCCTATTACCTCTACCGCCAGAAGAACATGTCCGGCAACTTTGAGAACACCGGCTACGCCCGTCCCGGCAAATACGGACTGTACAACATCCTCATCATGGAGGAGAAACAGACCATCGTGGCGTGCGGAGCCGGAGCTTCGACGAAGCGTGTCTGGACAGAACCAAATCCGGACGGCACACATCGGATCGAAAGATGCGAGAATGTCAAGGATGTAGCGCAGTATATCGCAAGGATTGATGAAATGATACAGCGCAAACAGCAGTTATTCTCAGAAGAATAGTTGGATTTTCAATAAAATATTGTAACGTGTTATAGAAAAATGAGTACAACAAAACCGCACAGGTGCAACAAAAGTGCAACAGTTTTTTGTGGAATAATAGGTGATAATACCTGATATTACATTTTCACCCGTAAGTGCAACAATTTGTTACTCGTGACAGTAACATCGAAACCAAAGGACATTTCTAATTACTTAGGAATGTCCTTTTTTTGCGCATTTGTGAATGGTTTTTAGGTGCAACAAACACATGAAATAATGAAATGGAGGTCCATTATGAACAACACAGCGTTAGGAGCAGAAAACAAAAAGGAACAGACAATCAATTTTATCAGCGAAGCACATGAAAAATTCTACTATGAAAAATTAAAAGAGGTGCGGTATCAGGATGAGTACCACAAAGCACTTTGCTATTGCCTTGGTATTAACAACGATACCAGAAGAAATGTTGATAGCATCTATGATTTTAAGACGGGATGTGTAAAAACAGAGTGTCTGCATGAAGGCTGGCAGACCAGTGGAAGTGCAAAGGTTGTCAGAATGGCATTTAATCTGTATTGCAATGGTACACCGAGCGTGGATGATGAACAGGACACAGAGGAGCAGGTGGATGAGTGCCGGAGATATTCAGTAGAGGATTTGTTCTGCTGTGCGTATGCACCATATTTTTGGCAGGCGATACAGATCCGTTATCCGGAATACGCAACCTACAACAAGGAACTGTATGCCTTATTTGGAGGAACAGATTAGTGTTAAAAGTCAGAGTGATGGGAACAAAGAA
>OGHN01001110.1_pt1 | contig 12050 bp, 9 predicted proteins | sample 1571511 | NCBI WGS metagenome assembly OGHN01 (sample SAMEA2582024, study PRJEB24529) | metagenome | biome: Human gut stool | place: China | collected 2011 | reverse complement strand
ATAGCATTGCCATAAGCCTGCACAAATTCATTATTCCAGCTCGGATACAAATCCAGCCCCGGATACAAAGACTGTTCCGCACGAATTTGTTTCTGCAAAGCCAATGAATCTACGCTTTTAAGTTTTCTGTCAATGGGGGCTTGGCGGGCAATCAAATCCTGCGAGAAAGAGTTCAGGCTGACCATTGCCGTTGCTGCTAATAAAGCCGTTCTAATCCAATTAAAATTCATTCCGTTTCGTCATTCATTTCGATATCCGTAGAGCATATCTGGTGAATCAACCACACCTATTCTTACGCGAATATCCAGATTATTTTCAAAAATTCTCCCAAAGGTAACATTTCTCTCCGAAAAGGCGCTTGTATCATTAACTATTTTTTTGAAGCAGTAAGAATAAAAGCAGAGAATAACAGCAGATAAATCACTAACAACAAATAACTTACACTACAAACATGTTTAACAACATAAACTTGCAAATAAAGCGTATGTTTAACCGTTTTTCAGCTTATAGCCGCCCAATTAACGTTTGTCTTTCGCAAGGCTTTCAGCTGTCGCCACAGTATCTCATTTTCAGGAAGAGAAGCATTCGGGTCCTTATCTACAATGGCTTGGGCAACCTCACGAACATATTGCAAAAGTTGTCCGTCACGGGCTATATCCGCTATTTTTAAATCAAAAGCAATACCGCTCTGCTGAGTTCCTTCCAAATCACCGGGCCCACGCAGCTTTAAATCGGCTTCGGCTATCTCAAAACCGTCATTCGTGCGCACCATGATTTCCAGACGTTTCCGGGTATCTTCCGCTAATTTATAACCGGTGACCAATATACAATAAGACTGGTCGGCTCCACGCCCTACACGACCGCGAAGCTGATGAAGCTGAGAAAGTCCGAAACGTTCGGCATTCTCTATTATCATCACAGAAGCATTAGGCACATTCACACCTACCTCAATAACTGTGGTGGCAACCATTATCTGCGCCTCACCGGAAACGAACAACTGCATTTGCGCATCTTTTTCGGCAGGTTTCATTTTTCCATGTACTTTGCAAACCTTGCAATCGGGAAACTCTTCACAGATGTGCAGATAACCTTCTTCCAAATTCTTGAGGTCAATCTTCTCACTCTCCTTGATTAAAGGATAAACGATATAGACCTGGCGTCCTTCATCAATCTGTTTACGCACAGAACGATACAGGCTTACACGATGGCTGTCGAACTGGTGGATAGTAGCAATCGGCTTTCTTCCCGGAGGAAGCTCATCAATAACCGATACATCCAGATCGCCATAAAGCGTCATTGCCAACGTTCGCGGTATGGGGGTTGCGGTCATTACCAGTATGTGAGGCGGCTGTACGCTTTTTGTCCACAAGCGGGCACGCTGAGCTACGCCAAAACGATGCTGTTCGTCGATGACAACCAGACCCAATGATGCAAAGTTCACGGTATCTTCAATGACGGCGTGCGTACCGATAAGTATCTGTACATCTCCTGTCAGCAGACCGGAAAGAATGGCTTCCCTCCGTTTGCCTTTGATTGAACCGGTCAACAGTTCAACCCGTACATCCATTCCGTACAATAGTTCGCGAATCGTTTCGTAGTGTTGGTTTGCCAATATTTCGGTAGGCGCCATCATACATGCCTGATAACCGTTATCAAGCGCAATCAGCATACTCATCAACGCAACCAATGTCTTTCCGCTCCCCACATCTCCCTGCAAAAGACGGTTCATCTGCCTGCCCGCACCCAAGTCCCGGCGTATCTCCTTCAACACGCGTTTCTGAGCGTTCGTCAACTCAAAAGGAAGATTGCGGGAATAAAAGCCGTTGAATATATCCCCCACTTTCTCAAAAACATACCCTCGGTATTTGCGCTGCCTGTCTTTGGCATAACGCAGTATGTTCAGTTGGACATAAAACAATTCCTCGAATTTCAGACGATATTCCGCTTTTCTCAGCGCATCCGGACTAACCGGGAAATGAATATTCAGCAAAGCATCCGTCAACGGCATCAGATGGTGTTCCGCCAACAAGGCAGGAGAAAGCGTTTCCGGCAAAGGCTCATTCAACTGCCGGACAATGTTTTTCATCATCTTCTCCATGGCGTGCGAATTGAGAGAGCTCCGCTTCATCTTCTCCGTCGTATTATAATAGGGTTGCAAACCCATAGCAGACAGTTTCAGCTCGGAAGCCGGGTCTATATCCGGATGGGCAATGTTTATCCTGCCATTAAAGACGGAAGGTTTACCGAATACGATATATTCCTGATGAACTTTATACTTCCCTATCAGATATTTGATGCCTTGAAACCAAATCAGGTCGACTACCCCCGTACCGTCTGAAAAGTGCGCTATCAATCTTCGCTGCCGTCCTTCACCGGCTGTTTCAAAACCTAAGATTTCCCCTTTTAGCTGGATATAAGGCATCGTACCGTCTATTTCCTGAATGTAATAGATACGGCTGCGGTCTACATATTTATAAGGGAAGTAGTATAATAAATCATGGAAGGAAAAGATGCCCAATTCCTTATTAAGCACCGAAGCACGTTGCGGCCCGACGCCCGACAAATATTTTATGTCACGCGTAGTTAAATCGAACATGAATCCAAAAGGGCGGTAGCTATTTTCAAATCAAAGGGAGTGGTTATTTTAATGTTTTCCCGATTACCTTCCGTCAGATAAACAGGCTTGCCTAACGCCTCAACAACCGAGGCATCGTCCGTGAAATGCGGAGTATAAGGCTGTTCATAGGCCTGTTTCAGCAAATCCGCATCAAACACTTGCGGAGTTTGCACCAGTTTGTATTCGTCACGGCTGACTGTTTCACTTCCTTCGCCGACCAAATGACGTACTGTCTCCACCACGTCTATCACAGGAATCACCGCCTGCTTTCCGGCTGCCAAGGAATAACAACGTTCTATAACTTCCCGGGCTACAAAAGGGCGGACACCATCATGCACCCCGACCAAGCCCGGTGTTGTAACAAATTCCAAACCGTTCTTCACCGAATGAAAACGTGTTTCTCCACCGTCTGCGATATGATGAGGGATTGAAAAGTCATGTTTCCGGCACAATTCATTCCAGTAAGACTGCTGGTTGCGCGGAAGCACCAATATTATCCGTATCTCCGGATTGTAAGCGTAAAAGGCTTCTATGGTACGCATCAATACAGGTTTTCCTCCTATCGGAAGAAATTGTTTGGGAAGTTCGCATCCCATACGCAAACCTTTACCACCGGCTACAATCAGAACATACTTCATTGGAATTACGGATTTTGAGTATTAAAGAAACCGTGTAAAAAGCTCTTAATGTTTTTTAGGCACGGATTACACGGATTCCATCATCTTAGTTTATTTAATCCGTGTGTTCCGTATAATCCGTACCTAAAATCCTATCATTATGTAAATACCTATGCGCTTTTCACACAGTTTTTTCATAATTTATAATCAGACAATCATCGCTTCCTTCAACTCCGCGACTTTATCCTTGCCTTGCAGCAATTCCACGACAGCCAAAGCAAACTCCATTGCGGCACCGGGACCTTTTCCCGTGATAATATTACCGTCTCTTTCCACCATCGCCCCGGTGCAGTCAGCGCCTTCCAGATATTGCTCGAAGCCCGGATAACAAGTAGCCTTCTTACCTTTCAACAGTCCCAACTTACCAAGCACCATAGGAGCGGCGCAAATGGCGGCAATCGGTTTCTGTTCTTCGGCAAAACGTAAAATCAATCTGCGCAAATCATCACATTTTTCCAAGGTGGCCGCACCCGGCATACCGCCCGGAAGCAATATTAAATCAGCATCGAAGAAGTCACAGTTCACTATATTCTTATCACAAAGCACCGGTACACTATGAGCGCCTGTTACAATTTCGTCAGGAGTCACTGTAATCATTTCCACATTCAAACCTGCACGTCTCATTACATCGACAGAAGTGAAAGCCTCTATTTCTTCAAAACCGTCTGCAAAAAACACATAAACTGTACCCATAATAGTTTCTCCTCTTATTTTAGATTAAAATAATACGTTATCGTTCCTGTCTGGTTATTCAACCCGCTTACAGTATTGAACCTCGCTTTCTTCGCCGCATCTTCGGCCGCTTTCCGCAAAGCGGGGTTTACAGTATTCGTCTGGCGGTTGATACTGGTTCCGATGACCTGTCCGGCAGGGTTTACAGTAATGGTAACCACTACTTTTCCTTCATCCTGTACATTATATACAGGACGCGGCAAGCCGCCTTCGCCTATAGAACGTCCGCCAAGATTAAAAGTTCCATATCCGCCGGTTCCGGCTGTCGCTCCCCTCGAAGAATTCCCCGTAGGGCTTCCCTGCACGCCGGTTCCTTCCGTAGAACCTTTACTACCCATTTGCGCACCTTTACCGAAAGCTCCCGCTACACGTTTGCGGGTAGCTTCTTCGGCTGCTTTCCGTTCGCGTTCCGCTTTTTCAGCAGCAAGTTTACGAGCCTCTTCGGCTTTTTCAGCCTCGGTCTTTTCGGGTTTCTTTATTTCTTTCTTCTTTTCTTCCGCTTTAGGCTTTATGGCGACGGTTTCTTCATCTTCCTGCGTCAACATCTCTTGCTCTGCCTCTTCCGGCACTTCCGGAGCCGCTTCTTCCGGCATAGTCTCCACTTCTACCAAAGAAGGATCGGCAACGCCCCAGGCATCGGACGTTTCTCCCATCATCACAGGCACACCGCCTTCCTCCGACTGTTCAGGCAACGTAAATCCTACCAGTATCAAAAGGGCAATGACAACAACGTGTACCAACAGCGCCCCTGCCAATCCTATATATTTTCCTTTCTTCTTCTGATTCACCGTTTCGATTTACGATTTAACTATTTACGATTGAAACCGTTTACTTATTCTCAGGCGGGCGTGTAGCCAACACCATTTTGAAGTGGTTCTCATTAGCGATATTCAGCACTTTCACAATCTCCCGATAAGGAACGGATTCATCAGCATACAACGCCACATACATTTCGGGTTCTTTCGCTGCGCACGATTGCAGGAAAGGAGTCAAACCATCCAAAGTCAACGCCTGTTCCTTGTCGTTACCGAAAGCCGCGTAATAATTCAAATCCTTATCGATGATAACCCTTGTCAGCGGCTTGGCGGATGTCTGCTGTTTTCCCTGCGGAAGCAATACCTTGATTGCATTCGGTGATACTACCGTAGAAGTAATCATAAAGAAAATCAACAGCAGGAATATAACATCCGTCATGGACGCCATACTGAAATTGGGCGATATTTTTGCTCTACGTTGTAACACGCTCTCCTATTTATGATTTATAACTTATGATTTTATTTGGCAGGCTCGTTCAGCAAGTCCATGAAAGCCATTGTCTTGGCTTCCATCTTGTTTACGACACCATCCACCAGCGTCACCAGATAATTATAGGCAAACATAGCGATGATACCCACAATCAGACCGCCTACGGTGGTAATCATAGCCTCGTATATACCGCCCGAAAGCAGAGTTATATCGATATTATTACCGGCATTCGCCATTTCAAAGAAAGCGCGTACCATACCGGTCACCGTACCCAAGAAACCGATCATCGGAGCACCGCCGGAAATGGTAGCCATGATAGTCAGTCCTTTTTCCAACTTTGCCACTTCGATATTACCTACATTTTCTATGGCAGCCTGCACATCGTTAACCGGACGTCCCAAGCGGCTGATACCTTTCTCTATCATACGGGCGGAAGGCGTATTGACGCTGCGGCAATAAGCGATGGCAGCCTTAATCTCACCACCCAGAATATAATCCTTGATTTTATCCATAAACATAGGGTCTTCCTTACCCGCCTTACGGATAACGTAATTCCGTTCAAACAAGATATAGAAGCAGATAACGGAGAGAACTCCGAGAACTATCATAATCCAACCGCCCTTGACAGCCATGCTCCATAAATTCATTTCATTGGGAGCGGCAACAGGAGTAAGTACCGGATTGGCACCGGCGATAGAATCGGCCAACGCCGGAGCCACTTGGGCCAATAACAACATAAGATTCATCAGCGGAGACAGTTTTTATATTCCTGAATGGTACGTTCCAATCCCAGATACAAAGCATCGCTAATCAGCGCATGACCGATGGAAACTTCATCCAGCCAGGGTATGTTTTTATAGAAATAATTCAGATTCTCCAAGCTCAGGTCGTGACCGGCATTCAGCCCCAGTCCCAGGCTGCGCGCTATTTTGGCCGCTTCCACAAAAGGAGCTACCGCAGCTTCCTTTCCTTTCGGGAATGCCGTAGCATAGGGTTCGGTATAAAGCTCCACACGGTCTGCGCCGGCTTTGGCGGCATACTCTATCATCTCCGCATCGGTAGACACGAATACAGACGTGCGGATACCCGCGGTATTGAACGCTTCCAGTACTTCCGTCAGAAATTCAAGGTTGGTTTTCGTATCCCAACCGGAGTTGGATGTCAACTGAGTGGGACTGTCCGGAACCAATGTCACCTGATGCGGCTTTACCTTCAACACCAAATCTATAAATTCGGGGGCGGGATAACCCTCTATATTAAACTCCGTACGCAACAACGGACGCAAATCGAAAACATCCCTCTTACGGATATGCCTTTCGTCGGGGCGCGGGTGCACCGTTATACCGTCGGCGCCAAAGTTTTCACAATCCAACGCTACTTTTACAACATTAGGCACATCGCCTCCACGCGCGTTACGTAATGTTGCCACTTTATTGATATTTACACTTAATCTAGTCATAATTCGGCTTATAGTTTGGGGCAAAAGTACAAATAATAGCAATATGTTGGCAGCATTCTGAGAAAAAAACTATTTTTGCATCCTACAAAAACAGAAAACAATTATGAAATTTGCCATATTCGGAAATACTTACCAGGCGAAGAAGTCATCGCATGCCGAAAACCTTTTCCGCCTGCTGGCTCAGCGCAAAGCACAGCTCTGTGTCTGCCGCGAGTTCTACAATTTCCTGACTTCCGACCTACACCTCAACATCCCCTCCGCCGAATTGTTCGACGGTGACGATTTCTGCGCCGATATGGTTATCAGCATCGGCGGTGACGGCACGTTCTTGAAAGCCGCCAGCCGCGTCGGCAAAAAGAATATTCCCATTTTGGGTATCAATACAGGACGTCTCGGCTTCCTGGCCGACATATCGCCCGAAGAAATGGAAGAAACGATTGATGAAATTTACAACAACCACTATAAAGTAGAGGAACGCAGCGTATTGCAGTTGAAGTGCGATGACGAAAAACTAATGGAATATCCTTATGCCCTGAATGAAATAGCCGTCCTGAAACGCGACAGTTCATCCATGATCAGTATTCATACGGCAATCAACGGAGCGCATCTTACCACTTATCAGGCTGACGGTTTGGTTGTAGCCACCCCTACGGGCTCTACGGCTTATTCATTGAGTGTCGGCGGTCCGGTCATCGTTCCTCATAGCAAGACGATTGCAATTACTCCCGTTGCCCCTCATAGCCTGAACGTACGTCCCATCGTCATCTGTGATGACTGGGAAATCACGCTTGAAGTAGAGAGCCGCAGCCACAACTTCCTCGTAGCCATCGACGGACGGAGCGAATCATGCAAAGAAACCACACGGCTCACCATTTCACGTGCGGACTATTCCATAAAAGTAGTGAAACGCTTCAATCATATCTTTTTCGATACGTTGCGGAATAAAATGATGTGGGGGGCGGATGTAAGATAAAAAAAGGAAGTTAACTTCGCGCCAACAACGAAGTTAACTTCCTTATATCAAGATGTTAACTAATTATCTACCTTTCAGTTAACTTCATTCAGGCTTCGATGTTAACTGCTTCAGCAGATGTTCCACCGCAGCTTTCAATTGCACATCATCCCCGTTTATCGCCTCTTCCGGAGTATTGTATATCAAAATATCCGGTTGTAAAGTATGGTTTTCCAGATAATTACCCTGCATATCCATACAACCCACCTGTGGAATGCCGAACACGATACTCGGATCGATCTGGCGTTCCCACCATACGGCTGTCATCGTCCCGGCAACAGGAGTGCCCACCAATTTACCGATACCCAAAGTCTTGTAAACAAAAGGAGTACCATGGGCATTGCTGTAATTGTCCTCGCAAACCAACATACAGGACGGTTTCAACCATTTATTAAACGGATCGCTGCCGATATACTGCCCGCGCGGCACAAAGCGTTCATATTCTTTTCCGCCAAGTAATGTCACCACATCATCGTGCAGCCACCCGCCACCATTATGACGGACATCCACCACTACCGCCTCTTTGTTACGGTTACGTCCCAGCAATTCGGAATACATCTTACGGAAACTCGGACTATCCATTCCCTTGATATGAACATAACCGATACGTCCGCCGGACAGTTCCTCTACTTTCTTACGGCAATTCTCCACCCACCTCTTATAAAGGAGTTCGCTTTGCGCCGCATAAGTAATCGGTTTAACCGTCTCTTCAAAGCGTTTCTTCGTACCCGGGTCATAAACCGAAAGAATCGTTTTACGATTAGCCTTACCCTCGAGCAACGGGAAATAATCCATACCCGCCTTGACAGCCACACCGTCTATCTTCTCGATTATACAACCGGGCTTGACGTCGGTTTTCTTTTTGGTCAGAGGACTTTGAGCGATGATTTCCTTGATTTTCAGTCCATCACCGGCATACGATTCATCATAGAATACGCCCAATGCAGCCGTAGGCAGCGTTGCACCGGAAGCATAATAACGCGCTCCCGTATGCGAAGCGTTCAGCTCACCCAGCATTTCACTCAGCATTTCCGTAAAGTCGTAGTTATTATTGATATATGGCAAGAAGCGTTTATAGCTCGCCTTATAGCCCGTCCAGTCCGTTCCCTGCAAATCTTCCACATAGAACTTATCATCCACCTGTTGCCAAACATGGTCGAAAATATACTCACGTTCTCCATAAGGACGATAATCGAAGAAGGCCTCAAACTCAATCGGAGTAACTTTACCGCCCTCTGTCTCTATTTTCTTCATACCTTCGCTGCTGCAAAGGAAAATATTCTTTCCATCCTTATCAGGCAACAAAGCACCCGCGCCTACATCTTTCAAAAGAACCTTGGTTGAATTTTCTTTCAAATCATGCTTCCAAAGGTCGTAACCGTCTTCAAAAGTAGACAGGTAATAAAGCGCATCCCCTTTCGGAGTAAGTACGGCATCCGCCATGTGCGAAGAATTAACTGTCAGACGTACAATGCGGTCGAAGCGATTTTCCAAATCAAATTTCAAAGGCTCCGCCTTCTTTTCTTTCGCTGCATCCCCGTCCTTTTCTGTCTTATCACCTTTCTTTTTGGAATCTTTCTTCTTATCCGCTTTTTCCTTTGCTTCCTTTTCCGCTTTTTCGGCCTCTTCCATCAAAGCGGTTTCTTCTTTACTCATCAGGAAGCGGTCATAAGCCTCGGCATCGAAGAACATGATATAGGTATCATCTTCGGCTCCCCAACTGCCATGGCTGCGATATCCGGCACGGTCGCTCGTCCAAATCATCGCTTTTCCGCCTAATACCCATTTGGCGTTACCGTCTGTATAGCCACTTTCGGTCAGGTTTATCATTTCTCCTTTTCCGTCGGCATTCAGCAACACGACATCCTTATTGTTCCAACCGCCGATGCCTATAAAATCAGAAAGAATCCACTTGCTGTCAGGACTCCACCGGAACCACTGGTCGCCGTCGGAATAAGAGTACTGATACTTGGCATCCATTACGGTACGTACATCTTTCGTCTTTAAGTTGATGACACGGATAGCCGCACGGTTCTCCAGAAATGCCACTTCTTTCCCATCGGGACTGTACTGCAGTTGGAAAGAGGTCACATCCGAATCGGTCAACCGTTCCTCTTTCAACTCCGTAGCGTATGTAAACTGTTTTTCATCCTTACGGACAATAGCGGAAGTATAAAGCTGCCAGAGCCCGTTACGCTCGGAAGCATATACCAACGAACGGCCGTCGGGAGCAAAATCAACATCACGTTCCTGACAAGGCGTATTTGTAATCTGTTTGGTGGTTTTATAGTCAACCGAAGTTACATACACATCTCCACGAAGCACAAAAGCCACTTCCTTGCCATTAGGCGATAAAGCCATTTCCGTTGCCCCGCTACTCTTAATCTGGCGAATCAAATCCTTGTCGCTTCTGTCGGAAACAATGCTGATATTTACTTTCCGAGGCTCTCCTCCCGGAGTCAAGGTATAAATTTCCCCGTCATAACCGTAACAAAGCCTGCCGTCGGCAGCAATGCTGAGGAAACGCACCGGTTGCTTGGTATGACGGGTGACCTGCGTGGCGGAAGTTGCGCCGGGAGTACGCTGATATACGTTGAAAGTTCCGTTTTCTTCACTCAGATAATAAAAAGACTTTCCATCGGGCGCCCAAACCGGTTCGCGGTCTTCACCGCCAAATGCAGTCAGTTGCCGGTAAGCGGGTTTTTCATCCGGTGTATACATCCATATGTCACGTGCGATGGGCGATACCTGATGCTTACGCCAATAATCTTCATAGCCTTTCTTATCCTGATAAAGTATCGTCCCTTCCTTATTAATAGAAATGCGCTCCATCGGCATCGGCGAATAAAGGACAGGACGGCCGCCCTCTACCGACACTTTATATACTTGCCGGAATTGTCCGTTGGAAGGGAAAAGAACCGTTTCGGCAGACGGCATAATATCCGCGGAAAACAGAATATGTCCGGCATCGCTAAATGCCACAGGGGTTTCGCTCCCCGAATGGGTAGTCAGCCTGCGAGGCTCGCCGCCCTCTTTGGAAACGATATAGACATCCATGCTTCCCATACGGTCGGAAGCGAAAGCGATACGTTTGCTGTCAGGACTCCATACCGGCTCCGTATCATGGGCCGGATTGGTAGTAAGCTGCATAGCACGTCCACCGCCGACCGGCACTGTGTAAATATCGCCTTTATAAGTGAAAGCAATCGTAGTCCCATCGGGAGAAATGGCGCAATGACGCATCCAAAGCGGAGCATCCTGCGCAAAAGTAAAGCTTGCCATACAGGCAGCGGCAAGGGTTAATAATAGTTTTTTCATATAATAAGTGTTGTTTTCCGCCGTTTGTCATTCAGAGCATAACGAACGGCATTAGGATAATGGAAAAAAATGCAAAAGCCCCACGACTTTTCCTTTCCGGTAAAAGTTCGTGAGGCCTTACTTATACTTTAAGTTACCCCCTCAATCAGAGAGCGCCTACTTCTTTCAGAGCAGCGTTTGTTTTGTGAACGGCAGCAGCGCTGGCAGCAAATTTAGCTTTTTCATCAGCGTTCAGTTCCAGTTCAACAATCTTTTCGATACCGTTCTTGCCGAGGATAACGGGAACGCCGATACAGATATCGGACTCACCGTATTCACCTTCCAAATATACAGAGCAGGGAACCATCTTCTTTTGGTTGTGGATGATAGACTCAACTACATAAGCGCCTGCCGCACCCGGAGCGTACCATGCAGAAGTACCCAGCAACTTAGTCAGCGTAGCACCGCCCACCATAGTAGAAGCAACTACTTCGTCCAGTTTTTCCGCGCTCAACAGCGTGCTTACCGGTTGGCCTTTGTAAGTAGCCAGACGAGCCAAAGGAATCATAGTAGTATCACCGTGACCGCCGATAACCATACCTTCCACTTCGTTGGCATTGCAACCCAGAGCCTGAGACAAGAAGTATTTGAAACGAGAGCTATCCAAAGCGCCGCCCATACCGATGATGCGGTTCTTAGGAATACCCAAAGATTTCAAAGACAGATAAGTCATAGTATCCATCGGGTTAGAGATAACTACGAGGATAGCATTAGGAGAATATTTCAGAATGTTCTGCGCAACCGACTTAACGATGCCTGCATTCACGCCAATCAACTCTTCACGAGTCATACCCGGCTTACGGGGAATACCTGAAGTGATTACGACAACGTCGGAATTGGCAGTCTTCTCATAATCGTTGGTACAACCTACAATAGTGGTGTCGAAGCCCAACAGCTGAGCAGTCTGCATCATATCCATTGCTTTACCCTCTGAAACGCCTTCTTTAACAT
>OGHN01001097.1_pt1 | contig 12132 bp, 9 predicted proteins | sample 1571511 | NCBI WGS metagenome assembly OGHN01 (sample SAMEA2582024, study PRJEB24529) | metagenome | biome: Human gut stool | place: China | collected 2011 | reverse complement strand
CAAGGGAAGCACTACCGCCACTCTTACCTCTTCTCTCCCGGGCGACGACTCTTCTTCCGCCTGATCCTCATGACAAGCAACAAACGATAGCATCATCACGCACATGATCAATGAAAAACTAACCCACCTCCCTTTCAAGATAAACAGGTTTCTATCTTTTATCCAGTTTTTTTTCACCTTGTACCCAATCATAGGAGATATCATATACTTCCTCTATAATTCTTAATCTTGGATTTTACCTCACTTTTATCAGAAACAAAAGTGACAAAAATGATAAACTAACGCAAGAGATTGGATGAAAAAAGTTTAGGGAGCCACACACTAATTTACTTTTTAAGCAGACAATAGCAGGATATCTATTTTTTGTTTATATTTGAAAAGAAAACAAAACATAAAAAGGCTAAAAGAGAATGCAAGTGAAGAGCTGGAGAACAGGCTGGATTTTCGGATGTTGCTTATTTATATGGATAAGCTGTAATCGGACAGGAAACGACAATCCCCGTCTGGAAAAAGCATTGAGTCTAAGCGGCTCTAACCGCCAGGAACTGGAAAAGGTATTACATCATTTCTCTCAAAATCCATCGGATAGTCTGTACTTAAAAGCTGCAATTTTCCTGATTGAAAACATGCCCGGTCATTGGAGCCCCTCACCGAAAGACTTTCAATCTTATTTAAAACGGCTGGATACGCTGAAAAACCTGTCACCTCTCACCCGGAAAATACTTTTGACTTATCCGGCAGAACATCCTGGTTTGTGTCCCGATTTTACACCGGTTGAGGATATCAAACAGATAAAAGCCAACTTTTTAATCCGGCATATTCGAGCCGTTTTTGCCTTAAAGACTTCCTGCCCCTGGCTCGCTCATATCGATTTCGAAACTTTTTGTGAATATCTTCTGCCTTACCGGATCGGCCGTGAAATGCCCGAAGAACTGAGCACACTCCTATTGGATTCCACCTTCCGGCAAAGCATCGAATATGCCAAATGTTACTACGACGATTGCCGGCATTCCATCCAGGCCCTTAATCAATATCTGGCAAAACAGAATTTTTCTTCCTTTCCTCCACAAAACGACAAGGAACTCTACAATCTGCTAATGTTGGACCCGAACAATACAAAAGCCTCTTTGATACAATACAGGGTTGCCGGTATTCCGGCTGCAACCGACTTTTCAGCTATCCAGCGACGCCAGGATAAAGTCACTTATTGGCTTTACACCCAAGACCCGCGGATCAATCATATCAATACGAGTTCTATAGCCAATTTACGAATCGGTAAAATCTACCGGCAAACCTTTTCCTCAAATCCCCTGCCGGAGACCAAGGAATATGTCCCTCCTTTTTTTAAGGATCCTTTCAATAAAGATGTTACCGATCTTTATCTGCATACGGCAGACATCAGTATCGATATTCCGGTAACCGTCCATACTGAGTATGCTTATCTGGCAGTTTACGATGATGTAACCTGGCAGCCTGTAGCCTATAGCCCTATCCAAAAGGGAAAGGGATATTTCAACAAACTGGGACGAAATTGTATCTATTTACCGGTATATTATCCCGATAACCGGATACAAGCTTTCGCCCCACCGTTTATACTGAACAATAACGGCCAAATTACACCGTTTCGAACTGATAAAACTCATTTGAAAGCTCTGCATATCAGGAGGTTACAACCCTATTCCGCCGAAACCGATTATATGGGATATTACCTGAAGAATGCCCGTATCGAATGCGCAGACGACAGTGCTTTTCTCCACGCTGACACCGTATTTACCATCCAGGAATCACCTTATTATTACCAGGATACCATACGCCCCGACAAGCATTATAAAAAACGCTATTGGCGGATCAGTCCACAGTTCGGAATTTCGAATCTCGCCGAACTCCATTTCTATGACTCTTCAGGCGAAGCACTTCATGGCGTTCCTATCGGTCCGGACACGACCTTCTATCGTAATCTGACCGACCACGACCCCGCTAGCAATAAGGCCATCCGGAAATGGTTCGGCTATGATTTCGGCCATCCGGTATCCGTTTCGGAGATCGTTTATCTGAACTTCAACGACGGCGAGAACATTTGTGTCGGTCACGAATACGAGCTATGTTATTTTGACGAAGGCCAATGGCAAACAGCAGGAGTAACAACCGCTACCGACCATGTCATCGAATTCAATCGAGTCCCCTCATCAGCCCTTTTTCAGGTAAAAGACAGAACCCGAAACAGAAACGGTAGCCTGTTTACTTATGAAAATGGAAAAATCAGATTTTGGTAAAACCGAACGATATGAAAAAAAAGACAATTATACTTCTCTGGTTAGTGACCGCCTATAGCTGCAGCAACTATTCTTCCCGTCTGAAAGCTGTACTGGATTACAGCGGTACGAACAGGGCAGAACTGGAAAAAGTACTCGACCATTATTCTCAAGATCCTGCCGACAGCCTGAAACTGAAAGCAAGTATCTTTCTGATCGAGAATATGCCCGGTCATTATACCTTCGGCGGCCCATACATGAAATCCTATAACGAGCAACTCGGTTTACTCAAAAATTGTCCCTATTATGAAAAAAAAATCATCCAAATGGTCCCCTTCGATCATATCGGCTATAGGCAACAACTGGATATACAAGAAGATGTCAAATACATAAAAGCCGATTTTCTGATCCATCAAATCGAACTCGCTTTTAACCAATGGCAAACCCGGCCCTGGAATGAAGGTGTCGATTTCGAAAATTTCAAGGAATATCTCCTGCCTTACCGGGTTGAAAACGAACCGCTCGATTATTGGCGCGATTCAATCTCTCCTCTGCAAAAGAACCTGGAAACCTACTCGACTTATTACGATAATTTTCGTCATTCGATCTCTCAAATCGAAAACAGATTTCGCACTTTTCTATTCATGTTAGACAAAAAAATCCCGGAACCCGATTTAAAGAATTTTAAATCAGACTGCATCCCGACCAGTAAAGCCAATTTGTTTGTATTACGGATACTGGGCGTACCGTCTGCAATCGATTTTATTCCCCATTTCGCAAATCGAAACGGTCGTCACTATTGGGCTACCGCTATCGATCCCCGAATCAACTCCACCCAGGTATATCAGGTGGGAATCTATAAAGCACCCAAAATTTACCGACGGACCTATTCACATAATCCGACAGCTAAACCGGGGAAAAGAGAATATGTTCCCTATTTTTTTCTCGATCCCTTCAATAAAGACGTCACAGACCTTTATATCCCCACTTCCGAAATCAGATTGTCAGCCCCGGGGATCAGGAATATTCGACACGGTTATCTCGCTATTTTCAACGATTTAAGCTGGCAGCCCATTGCCTGCAGCAAACCCGCCGGACAGGAGATTGTCTTTCCCAAAATGGGAAAAGATATTGTCTACCTGCCGGTTCATTATACAAACAAAAAAGAAATGGTCCCCTTTGCTCCTCCTCTCATATTATACTCCGACGGAACTGTGCATCCGATTATTGCCAACAAAGACTCTTTACAGTATATGAAGCTCGTCAGGAAATATCCTAACAGAGGAGAAAGCGACTATTGGTACTCCGCTTTTATCGATTCACATTTCGAAGCCGCCGACAATCCGGATTTCAAATCCCCTCATTCCATCTGCACGATCCGCCACAAGCCCGATTATCGCTATCAATTTATTCCGATCGATACCACTTTGTCTTACAGGTACTGGCGATTCGTAGCCAATGAGGCCTGGAGGGCCCATCTGTCGGACCTTCGCTTTTACGATAAGCACAAGCAAGAAATAAAAGGAAAAATCATCGGAATGGATTCGACTAAAACAAACGAACTCTTCGATCCGGACCCGCTCAGTATGTGTATGATTCCGGAATGGGTGGGCATGGATTTCGGTAAACCTGTGGCCTTATCACAAATCCGGTATCTCCCGCGGAATGATGCCAATGGGATTTTCCCTGATAATCAATATGAATTATTTTATTATGATTTCCCCCAAGGATGGATTTCTATGGGCATAAAAACAGCTACCGGCACTTACATCGAATACGACGACGTCCCCAGCAACGGATTATATTGGTTGCGCAACCATACCCTGGGACAGGAAGAACGGATTTTTACGTGGGAAAACGGAAAAGCACACTTTTGGTGATTTAAGGTGGAGGATACTGGATTTATTGCATTAAAATATTTTTAATCCCGGAGGAAGGACCTCTTCTTTACGGACTAAAAACACAGAAGGAAAACTTTAAAATCCTAAACGCTCATTTAATTTCACAAAAATAAAATTCGCGTCAATTCCCACTTTAGCAAAATCCACAGGAAATCTGCGGTTAAAGATTGTTAAACCCTCACCGATTAGTCGCTTCCTGATTATATTTGTTACACGATAATACTTCGTGTCGAACAAAAGGTTACTAAAAAGGTGCAATATGGATGTTGTGGTTGAAAATCTGACAAAGTCTTTCGGCTATCAGAAAGCAGTAGACTCTGTGAGCTTCGAAGTCAAAAAAGGAGAGATTCTGGGATTTCTGGGACCGAACGGTGCCGGTAAAACCACCACCCTGAAGATCATGTCGTGCTTTCTATTTCCGGATTATGGAAACATCCGTATCGGTAAATATTCCATCCATAAAAACCCCTATAAAATTAAACAAATCATCGGTTATCTACCCGAACACAATCCACTCTATGAAGAGATGAATGTGATCGATTTTCTGGATTTCATCGCCCGGGTACACAATATTCCCAAATATAAGATCATCCCCAAAGTCATGGACATGATCCGGATGTGTGGCCTGGACAATGAAAAACACAAAACCATCCGGGAGTTATCCAAAGGCTATCGCCAGCGGGTAGGATTGGCCCAGGCGTTGATCCATGATCCGGAGGTATTGCTACTCGACGAACCGACCACCGGACTCGATCCGAATCAGATCGTCGAAATCAGGGAACTGATCAAAAATATCGGCAGGGAAAAAACGGTGATCATGAGTTCACATATCCTGGCAGAGATCGAAGCGACCTGTGACCGGGTGCTGATCATCAATAAAGGAAAAATCGTCGCTGACGGAACTTCTGCCGAACTGCGCAACAAATCCGATAAAGGCAAGCTACTGAAGATTTGTATTCAGGGCGGAGAAGACGAAGATATCTACAACGAACTGGCATTGATTCCGGAACTGGAAAACATCATTTCCTCCACTCCGCATCATTTTGAGATCCAATGTGAGCGGGCTACTGAAATTGAGAAAAAGATTTTCGATATTTGTTGCCAAAATAACTGGTATATCAGCGAAATGACTCCCGTGGAAACTCGTCTGGAAGATATCTTCCGCCAGGTAACTAAAAATTAAAATGGTTATGAATACGGTTAAAATACTCGTTCATAAAGAATTAGCCACAACATTCAATTCATGGAGTATCTATATCGGGTATACCCTGTTTTTCTGTGTTTGCGGATTTTTTTCATGGCTTTCCAGTAATAATCTTTTATACATCGGACAGGCCAATATGATGCAGGTATTCGGTATTATCAACTGGACACAGTTTTTTCTGATTCCAGCCCTCACCATGAAAAGTATTGCCGACGAAAAAAGAAACGGAACGATCGAATTAATGCTGACCAAGCCTATAAAAACAGCCGACCTGCTTTGTAGTAAATTCTTTTCCAATTTAATTATCACGACACTGGCATTGGCCCTGACACTACCCTATTATATTACGCTCTCTTTCTTAGGAGAGGTGGATCATGGAGCAGTCCTTTTAGGCTATCTGGGCCTGATCGAGATGAGTGCATGTTATATCTGTATCGGCATCTTCTCCTCTTCCTTGTCCCGTACTGCCGTATCGGCTTTTTTCATCAGCCTCGGTATCGGTTTGTGTTTCCAATTTTTATTCGGCATGTTTGCTGAACAGATCGGGACCGGCATTTTTGCAGATCTATTCAGTTATCTCTCTATGGAAGAACATTTTGATTCGTTGTCAAGAGGCATACTGGATTCCCGGGATATTATTTATTTCGGATCGGTCATCACGGTTTTTCTGGCTTTATCGAAGTTTTTCATATGTAAGAGCCGATTTTAATATTTCAATCTTTACAATGTCACGATCTGTATGAAGAAAATTATAAAAGATATTATATCCATTCTCACAGTAATATTACTCGTGAATATTTTCTCTTTTTTCATTTTCACCACAGATTACACGGATTTTCACAGATTAAAAAGGTGAGTGAAAATCTTTGAATGCTGTAATAAATTAGTGTGGTGCACCATATAGACGTGAATTAGTCGGATTATTATGAATGAATCCGGTTGATTCGCGTCTTTTGCGTTTTCTACATTTTCTACATTTTCCATGCTCTCTATCTTCTCTGCGTTCTCTATGTTTTTTTCTATCTTTTTCTGCATCTCTGTACCTGAGAATTCACTTCTTCCTTCTTCTTCCTCTTCTTAATCTGTGAAAATCTGTGTTAATCTGTGGTGAAACTGACTTTATTTCCTTACATTTGCAGATATAAACCATCAACAGAAAGAAGAATGTCTAAATATCCCCTTTTAGGAATGACCCTCGTAGAGCTTCAAGCATTGGCAAAAAGATTGGGAATGCCCGGTTTTGCCGCCAAGCAGATTGCGTCCTGGCTTTACGAAAAGAAGGTGACCTCGATTGATGAGATGACTAATTTGTCATTGAAACACCGTGAGCTGCTTAAACAGGACTATGAGGTAGGAGCACTCCCCCCTGTGGATGAAATGCGTTCTGTGGACGGCACGGTGAAGTATCTGTACAGAGTGGGTGATAACCATTTTGTTGAATCGGTTTATATTCCGGATGACGACCGGGCGACGTTATGTGTCTCTTCACAGGTCGGTTGCAAGATGAACTGTAAGTTCTGCATGACCGGCAAGCAAGGCTTTACCGCCAATCTGACCGCCAACCAGATAATCAATCAGATCCATTCATTGCCGGAACGCGACAAACTGACCAACGTAGTGATGATGGGGATGGGCGAGCCGCTTGATAACCTCGATGAAGTACTTAAGGCATTGGAAGTGCTGACCGCCTCTTACGGTTACGCATGGAGTCCGAAACGTATCACTCTTTCTACAGTAGGACTGCGGAAAGGACTGCGGCGGTTCATCGAAGAAAGCGATTGCCATCTGGCTATCAGCCTGCATTCTCCGGTGGCGGCCCAGCGTTCCGAGTTAATGCCGGCGGAAAAAGCGTTCTCTATTACCGAAATGGCGGAACTGTTAAAAAACTATGATTTTAGCAAACAGCGTCGACTTTCATTTGAATATATTGTTTTTAAAGGGCTCAATGATTCGCAGATATATGCCAAAGAGTTGCTGAAGCTCCTTCGCGGATTGGATTGCAGAATCAATCTGATTCGTTTTCATGCCATACCGGGCGTAGACCTTGAGGGAGCGGATATGGATACGATGACCCGTTTCCGTGATTACCTGACATCGCACGGGCTTTTCACTACGATCCGTGCTTCGCGGGGTGAAGATATCTTTGCAGCTTGCGGTATGTTGTCGACAGCGAAACAGGAGGAAAATAATAAGAGTTAATATATAAAACCGAACATCATGAAAAAGTACTTTTCTTATTTGAGCATTGCTTTGGTAACCTTTGTCTTTGCTTCTTGTGGTCTGAAAGGAAACCACACTTCTAGTGGACGTGCATACGAGCTTTTGGTAGTAGTAGACCACGGTGTTTGGGATCGTGCGGCAGGAAGAGCCTTGCATGATGCACTCGATTCCGATATGCCCGGATTGCCGCAATCGGAACCTTCTTTCCGTATCATGTACACTTCACCCAAAGATTATGACTCTACGCTGAAGTTGATACGCAACATTATTATTGTAGATATACAGGATATATATACAAAGGCCTCTTTCAAATATGCGAAAGATGTGTATGCCAATCCGCAGATGATATTGACTATCCAGGCTCCGAACGAAGAAGAGTTCGAGAAGTTTGTGAAGGAGAACAGACAGACGATTATCAATTTCTTCACCCGTGCGGAAATGAACCGCCAGATCACTTCGCTCGAAAAGAAGCACAGCAACTTTATTTCAAACAAGGTGGACAGCTTGTTCGGTTGCGATATCTGGCTGCCTGCCGAGCTGACTAATTCAAAGACGGGGGAAGACTTCTTCTGGGCTTCTACCAATACCGGTACTGCCGACCGTAACTTCGTGATGTACTCTTATCCTTATACGGATAAGGATACGTTTACCAAAGAATATTTTGTCCATAAACGTGACTCTGTGATGAAAGCCAACATTCCCGGATTCAAGGAAGGCGTTTATATGGCAACCGACAGCTTACTGACGGATGTCCGCCCCATCAATGTGCAGAACAGCTACACGATGGAAGCGCGCGGACTGTGGCGCATGAAGGGTGACTTTATGGGTGGTCCGTATGTGTCGCATACCCGTCTTGACGAGAAGAACCAACGAATCATTACAGCGGAAATATTTGTCTATTCACCTGATAAAATGAAACGCAACCTGGTTCGCCAGATGGAAGCCTCTCTGTACACGCTGAAACTTCCGAACGAAGTTCAGCAGAACCAGATTCCATTGGGAGAGGAAACTAAGGAAGCGGAACAAACTAATAAATAAAAACATGGAAGATAACAAAATAAGAATCGGCATTACCCAAGGAGATATAAACGGGGTAGGTTATGAAGTGATCTTAAAGACTTTCTCGGATCCTACTATGCTGGAGCTGTGCACTCCGATTATTTACGGATCGCCGAAAGTGGCTGCCTATCACCGGAAAGCATTGGATGTTCAGGCTAATTTCAGTATAATTAACAGTGCTTCCGAAGCGGGATACAACCGGCTGAGTGTAGTGAACTGTACCGATGATGAGGTAAAAGTGGAATTCTCCAAACCGGATCCTGAAGCCGGTAAAGCTGCATTGGGCGCATTGGAGCGTGCCATTGAAGAATATCGTGAGGGGTTGATTGACGTTATTGTAACGGCGCCGATCAATAAACATACCATTCAGTCGGAAGAGTTCTCATTTCCCGGACATACCGAGTATATCGAGGAACGGCTGGGCAATGGCAATAAGTCATTGATGATTCTGATGAAGAATGATTTCCGTGTAGCTTTGGTGACAACGCATATCCCTGTCCGGGAGATTGCGACAACGATTACCAAAGAATTGATTCAGGAGAAGCTGATGATATTTCATCGTTGCCTGAAACAGGATTTCGGTATCGGTGCTCCGCGCATTGCAGTACTGTCGCTCAATCCTCATGCCGGTGACGGTGGTTTGCTGGGAATGGAAGAACAGGAAGTGATCATTCCTGCCATGAAGGAAATGGAAGAAAAAGGAATCCTGTGCTACGGTCCTTATGCGGCCGACGGTTTTATGGGTTCGGGCAATTATACTCATTTCGACGGTATTCTGGCGATGTACCATGATCAGGGATTGGCTCCGTTCAAGGCACTGGCAATGGACGACGGCGTGAACTATACGGCTGGGTTGCCGGTGGTTCGCACTTCTCCGGCACACGGCACGGCATACGACATTGCAGGGCAGGGGCTGGCGAGTGAAGACTCTTTCCGTCAGGCAGTCTATGTCGCCATTGATGTGTTCCGCAATCGTCAACGGGAAAAAGCGGCCCGTGCGAATCCGTTACGGAAACAGTATTACGAGAAACGGGATGATAGTGATAAACTGAAACTGGATACAGTAGACGAAGATTAAAAACAAGTAATGACAAAAGCAGAGATACAACAAGTGAAACAACGTTTCGGTATTATAGGTAATACCGAAGCATTGTCGCGCGCCATAGATGTTGCCATTCAGGTAGCTCCTACCGATTTGTCTGTGCTGATTACCGGAGAAAGTGGTGTCGGAAAAGAAAGTTTCCCGCAGATTATTCATCAATATAGCCGGAGAAAGCACGGACAGTATATCGCTGTCAACTGTGGAGCGATTCCGGAAGGCACAATTGATTCCGAACTGTTCGGACATGAGAAAGGTGCGTTTACCGGTGCGATCGGCGAGCGGAAAGGTTATTTCGGAGAAGCCGACGGAGGGACAATCTTCCTTGATGAAGTAGGGGAGTTGCCCATGCCTACTCAGGCGCGGCTGCTCCGTGTACTGGAGAGCGGTGAGTTTATCAAAGTCGGTTCGTCACGTGTACAAAAGACGGATGTGCGTATTGTGGCGGCTACCAACGTCAATCTTACGCAAGCCATTGCGGAGGGACGTTTCCGTGAAGACCTGTACTATCGGTTGAATACCGTGCCTATCCAGATACCGCCTCTTCGTGAACGCGGAGATGATGTACTCCTGTTGTTCCGTAAGTTCGCCGCCGACTTTGCAGAGAAATACAGAATGCCGGCCATTCAGTTGACGGAAGACGCTAAGAAAGAATTGCTGGCCTATCCGTGGCCCGGAAATGTGCGCCAGTTGAAGAATATCACCGAGCAGATTTCGATTATTGAAACTAACAGGGAGATTAACGCTGCCATCTTGCAAACTTATCTTCCCGCGCAGAATACACAACGTCTTCCCGCATTGCTGGGTACACGTGAGAGCAAGGGTTTTGAAAGCGAGCGGGAGATTCTTTATTCCGTTCTGTTCGATATGCGGCAGGAAGTGGCGGAACTGAAAAAGATGGTGCACAATCTGATGGCTGAACGTGCCGGACAGGTAAGCCCGGTCAGTGCGGTAGTTGCCACTCCGGTAGTGACGGCGCAACCTTCGGTTCCTGCCATTATTCATCCGGTGCAGCAACCGGCTGTCTGCAAAGATGATGACGATATTCAGGACACGGAAGAATATGTGGAAGAGTCCCTGTCGCTGGATGAAGTAGAAAAAGAAATGATACGCAAAGCACTTGAGAGACATCATGGAAAACGGAAGAGTGCGGCTAAGGATTTGAACATTTCCGAGCGTACACTTTATAGAAAAATAAAAGAATATGATTTGGATTAAAAAGATAACACGCCCTCTGCTGCTGGCGGTTTTGCCATTGGCGGTCATCGCGTGCACTGTTTCCTATAAGTTTAACGGCTCATCTATCAACTATGATAAGGTGAAGACGATTTCCATTGCCGATTTCCCGATAAAGTCGGAGTATGTGTATGCCCCGTTGGCGACGAAGTTCAATGAAGACCTGAAAGATATATTTATCCGCCAGACCCGTCTGCAATTGCTGAAGCCGAATCAGAACGCGGACTTGCAGATTGACGGTGAGATCACGGGATATAATCAGTATAACCAGGCGGTGTCCGCCGATGGTTATTCTTCGGAAACGAAGCTGACCATCACGGTGAACGTCCGTTTTGTCAACAACACAAATCATGCCGAAGACTTTGAACAGCAGTTCTCCGCTTTCCGTACCTACGACTCCAGCCAATTGCTGACGGCCGTGCAGGACGGGCTGATAGCTGAAATGTCAAAAGAGATCACCGACCAAATATTCAATGCAACCGTAGCAAACTGGTAATATAAATGACTTCTGTTAACTTTCAACAATGGATTCAGCATCCGGAGACGCTGAATAGGGATACTTTGTACGAGTTGCGCAATCTGCTTGCGAGGTATCCGTATTTTCAGTCGCTTCGTCTGTTGTATCTCAAAAATCTGTATATTCTCCATGATATCAGTTTCGGCGGGGAGCTGCGAAAGGCCGTTCTCTATATAGCCGACCGGCGGAAGTTGTTTCAACTGATTGAAGGCAGCCGTTTCGATCTTCAGTCGCGGAAAAAAGGAGTTCCTTTGACTGAGGTGCTGAAAGACGAGCCTTCGGTAGACCGTACATTGGCTTTGATTGACGCTTTCCTGGCTACGGCACCGGAGGAAGTGACCGCCCAAACCGGCTTCGACTATTCGATGGACTATACTTCCTATCTGCTTGAGGAGACTTCCGGAACGGATGAATCGGCGGAGGAAGCGCCTAAGCTAAAGGGATTTGAACTGATCGACGATTTCATAGAAAAGAGTGAAAGCGACGCTCCGTTGCATATAAAACCTTTGCGGGAGGAATCGGATGCAATGAGTGATGAATCGGATACGGTGAGTGGGGAAGAAGAGGAAGATGATAGCTGTTTTACAGAAACTTTGGCTAAAATCTATGTTAAACAGCAACGATATTCAAAAGCTCTTGAAATA
>OGHN01001077.1_pt1 | contig 12250 bp, 9 predicted proteins | sample 1571511 | NCBI WGS metagenome assembly OGHN01 (sample SAMEA2582024, study PRJEB24529) | metagenome | biome: Human gut stool | place: China | collected 2011 | reverse complement strand
GCCGTGGTGACGCCGCCCATGCCCACGATGGGGATGGAAACGGCCTCGTAGACCTGATACACCATCCGCACCGCCAGCGGGAACATCCCCGGGCCGGACATACCGCCGGTGGTGTTGGCCAGTAGCGGACGGCGGCGTTTCAGGTCGATGCGCATTCCCGGCAGGGTGTTGATCAGGCTCACGCCGTCAGCCCCTGCGTCCTCGCAGGCTCTGGCGACGGCGGCAATATCAGCCGCCGTGGGGGACAGCTTTAAAATGATGGGCTTTTTCGTCACTGCCCGGACCGCCTTCGTCACCTCGGCAGCGGACTTGGGGTCCGCGCCGAAGGCCGCGCCGCCGCCGTGGACGTTGGGGCAGGAGATATTGACCTCCAGCCAGCCCACCTGCTTCTGAGCGTCCAGCTTCTCGCAGACCTCGGCGTATTCCGCCACGGAAAAGCCGCTGATATTCGCCATCACCGGCTTGTGAAATACCTGCTTGAGCTTTGGCAGCTCCGTTTCGATCACCGCGTCCACGCCGGGGTTTTGCAGCCCCACCGCGTTCAGCAGGCCGCCGGCGTACTCCGCGATGCGGGGCGTGGGGTTGCCGAAGCGGGGCTCCCGGGTCGTACCCTTGAAAGAAAAGGTGCCCAGCATATTGATGTCGTACAGCTCCGCAAACTCATAGCCAAAGCCGAAGGTGCCGCTGGCGGGGATGATGGGGTTGTCCATCTCAATGCCGCAGAGGGTCACTTTTGTATTCACCATACGATCTCCTCCTTTTCCAGCACGGGGCCGTCCTTGCAGATCCGCTTATTGCCGTATTTCGTTTTGCAGGAGCAGCCCATGCAGGCCCCGAAGCCGCAGCCCATCCGCTCCTCAAAGCTGAACTGGCCGGAGGTCTTGCAAGCTTGGCGAATTTCAAGTTGACCTTTTGGGTGGATGCATCGTAGGAGTAGCTTCCCTTCATGCTCTTTTGCCCTACTTTGGCGCTGAATGTGCTGTCGGCGTTGAATGTGAATGACATTTGCCCGGCTTTGATGCCTACTTTGGCAAGCTGTTCGTCCAGTTTCTTTTCTGCGGCTGTGGCGGCAACGGCACCGCCGGCTTTCTGCAGCAGGTTGTCCGATTCGAATTCAATGGCGGAGCCGGTATACGACCAAGTGCCGGTCATATCCGCTGTTGACTTGCCGGTCACGGCATTTACCGCCTTCTCTATATTTTCTTTGTTGAACAAATCCTTGATGGATTGTGCATGACTATTGCTGGTCAGCAGTAGTGCGGCAACAAACAGTTGCCAAAAAACTAATCTTTTCATTTTACTTATTTCTATTGTTTGCTATTCAGGCTTTTGTTGATACTTTCGATATAGTCCAGCAGTTCTTTCCGTCCCATGCGGTTTTCAGAAGAGGTGATGAAGTAGGGGGGCAGCTCTTCCCATTGTTCCTTCAACTGTTCCAGGTATTCGTTGATGTGGGTGTTCAGTCTGCCGCCTTTCAGTTTGTCGGCCTTTGTGAAGACGATGGCAAAGGGTACACCGTTCTCGCCCAGCCATTCCGTAAACTCGAGGTCGATGGCTTGGGGAGCCAGCCGGCTATCTATAAGAACAAACAGACAAGTCATCTGTTCGCGTTGCAGTATATAACTTTCTATAATACGTTTGATTTGTTCCTGCCCTTTCTGTCCCCGTTTGGCGTAGCCATATCCCGGAAGGTCTACAATGTACCAGCTCTTGTTGATGAGGAAATGGTTGATGAGCATGGTCTTTCCCGGTGTGGCAGAGGTCATGGCGAGCCCTTTTCTCCCGGTCAGCATATTGATGAGACTGGATTTTCCTACGTTGGAGCGTCCTATGAAAGCATATTCGGGAAATGTACCTGTGGGGCATTTCCGCACGTCTGTGTTACTGATGACGAATTCAGCGTTTGTAATATCCATTTTGTTGCCTTTTTGGGGTTTTACGTGTGGCAAAGGTAGCACTAATTTCATAAGTTTGCACTATCTTTGCCCAGAAAGCGAAGATAGGCTGCACTTCAGCATAAAAAATGAACGAGTTCATTTTATTCTGCATTCGGTTTGCACTATCTTTGTGGCCAATAGGAGAATTTTAAGTATGAATGGACAGTTTCCCTCTACATTATTGGAGAAGGCGGTAAATGAGTTTGCCAAGTTGCCCGGAGTGGGACGCAAGACGGCTATGAGGCTGGTTCTTCACCTGCTCCGCCAGGATACGGCAGTGGTGGAAGCGTTCGGCAATGCCATCGTGACGCTGAAGCATGAAGTGAAATATTGCAAGGTATGCCATAATATATCAGATACGGAGACGTGCCGTATCTGTTCCAGTCCGCAACGGGACGCCTCTGTGGTTTGTGTGGTAGAGAACATCCGCGATGTGATGGCTGTGGAAGCCACACAACAGTTCCGTGGTTTGTATCACGTGCTGGGAGGCGTCATCTCGCCGATGGATGGCATTGGCCCCGGAGACTTGCAGATAGAAAGCCTTGTGCGGCGGGTAGCCGCCGGCGGCATCAATGAAGTGATTCTTGCGCTGAGCACGACGATGGAGGGAGATACCACCAACTTTTATATCTACCGCAAGCTGGAAAAACTGGGCGTGAAGCTCTCCGTCATAGCCCGTGGCATTTCCATCGGTGACGAATTGGAGTATACGGATGAAGTGACTCTGGGACGCAGTATTGTGAACCGCACTCCATTTTCCGGAACTGCCTGATTGTTTGGGGCCATTATCAATTATTCATTATCCACTATCAATTTACTAAATGGAAGAACAAATAAAGAAGACCGCAGCGCGTGTCCGAACAACTTTTGCCTATTTCTGGATGCTTCCCATCCTGCTCGTTCTACTTGGAGAAACCGGAGGCGGATTGGTAGGTATGTATGCCGGAGATGTACGTACCACCTATATGGCTGAGACGGTAACCATTCTGCTGGCTGCCTCTTGCGTACCCATAGCCCTGAAACTCTTTTCATGGGTATTAATCCGGAAAATAGATGTAGTGACGCTTCCCGAAGCCCTCCGCCTCTATGCGCTGTGGAGTGGCGTGCGGCTGGCATTGCTTGCCATACCGGTGCTTGCAGGCTTTTTCACCTATTATATCATGTTGAGCAGTACGGGTGCACTGTGTGCACTGATAGGACTGACGGCTTCTCTGTTCTGCCTGCCGGGTGAGGGACGCCTGCGTAAAGAACTGCATATCAATAAAGAAGAAGAAATGTAACCGACTGGAAAATATGAATAAATCCTATTTCTGCAGTGAAAGGGTGCGTCTCCGTGCTATGGAGCCGGAAGACCTGGAAGTGATGTATGCTATGGAGAATGATTCCCAGACTTGGGATGTGACGAACTTCACCGTACCCTATTCCAGATTTGTCTTGAAACAATATATTGAGAATTCCGAATGCGATATGTTTGCCGACCGCCAGCTGCGTATGATGATTATACGTGTAGAGGATGATGCGGTGATAGGCACCATCGATATTACAGAGTTTTCTCCCATGCATGCCCGGGGAGAGGTGGGTATTGCCATACGGAAGGAGTATCAGGGCAATGGTTATGCCAAGGAAGCGCTGCGTTTGCTGTGCGACTATGTTTTCAGTTTCCTATATCTGAAACAGTTGATAGTCCATATCTCGGTGGATAATGAGGCAAGTATCTGCCTTTTTGAATCCTGCGGTTTTGTGCGTTGTGGGCTTTTGAGGGAGTGGTGGCGCGTAGGAGGGTGCTATAAGGATGTCGTACTGTTGCAACTTCTCCGCAGCACTAATTGAACGTTGGAATCTGGGGGAAGCGCGACCATATTTCATATTTTGCTCCCAGCTTGCACAATGCCTTCTTCCAGAGTGTGCCGCTGGCCGCCTCGTCCATTAGCGAACTGATGTTTTCTTTGCCTACCAGCCAGGTGTTTTCTTCAATTTCCCGGCCCAGCTGTTCGTACTCCCAGCCGGAGTATCCCAAAAAAAATCTGATTCTGCCTTTAACGGGATTTCCCTGCATGATGTAGTCTTTAATGGCTTCAAAATCACCGTTCAGGTAGAAGCCTTTGCCGATGGACAATGCTCCGGTAATGCCCTCGAGCGTGTGTAGATAGAACAACGTATCTGTGCTGAGCGGTCCTCCTTTATAGATAGGTATGTTTTCCGGGCAGTCGAAGTCTTTCAGCACATCATTCAAGAATAGGGGGAGCGGTTTGTTCAGAACCAGTCCCATTGTGCCGTCATGTGTATGGTCCACCAGTAGAATGACGGATCGCCCAAACATATGGTCACACAAAAAGGGTTCGGAAATCAAGACCTTTCCCCGGGCAGGAACCACATGGTTTGTTTCTATCTTGAATAGATTTATATTGCTATACATGCCCCTAATATACATAATATTCCACAATAAACAAAAGTTCTTCGCTGTTTTTCATTTTAAAAGTTTCTTTTCTCAGATTTTATGGCTTTTTTTATTCGGAGAAAATACTTAAGTTTGCAAGTAATTGGCAATTTAATGCAATGAAATATACTACATTATATACGTTAATTTTAGGGCTGTTTTCTATAGGATGGACGGATTGCCCGGAGGATTTTATGGAGCGTATGCAGCGTCCGGGACATTCTGAAATACAGCTTTCTAAAGTGACGATAAGTGGCCGTGTGCTGGATGAAAGCGGGTTTCCGCTGGCCGGTGCCACTATTCAAGAGAAAGAAACTGCCAATGGTGCGATAGCGGATTCGGAAGGAAAATTCACTCTGGTGGTTGCCGATAATGCAGTGCTTCGTGTTTCGTTTATCGGCTACATTTCCCAGGATATTGAGGTGGAAGGACGTTCGACCTTTCATATCACGCTAAGAGAAGATATGATAGAGCTGGATAACGTTATTGTTACCGCTTTGGGTATCGAAAAGAAAGAAAATTCTCTTTCTTACGCCACAGATTTAATAAAAAACGAGGAGTTGACGCGAGTAAAAATGCCCAACTTAATTACTTCGTTGACCGGCAAGTCGGCAGGTGTGCGTGTTAATCAGGTTTCTTCCGGTCTGGGAGCCTCAGCCAAAGTCAGTATCCGTGGAATCCGCTCGGTGGCGAGTGACAACCAACCGCTGTATGTGATAGACGGTGTTCCCATTCTGAACTCCACTTCCGAGCAAGCATACTCTGCCATAGGTGGAACGGCCAATGCCGGCAACCGTGACGGAGGAGATGGCATTTCCAATCTGAATCCTGAGGATATAGAGAGTATCAGTATCCTGAAAGGAGCTCCAGCGGCAGCTTTGTATGGTAGTCAGGCCGCCAATGGGGTGATACTGATTACTACAAAGAAGGGGCAGTCGCACGGGCAGCGCAGTGTTTCTTTCTCGACGAGCCTGATGTTCGACAATGCTTTTGCACTACCCAAGATGCAGAACCGCTATGGAGTAAGTGACGGTGTGGACAGTTGGGGAGAACGGGCAAACCTTCCCGAATATGATAATCTGAGAGACTTCTTCTCTACTGGTGTCACCTCCATAACTTCCATCTCCTTGAGTCACGGCAATGAGAAGTTGCAGAACTATTTCTCCTATGCCAATACTACGGGGCATGGCATCATTGGGAAACATAACCTTTCGAAGCACAACCTCACTTTCAGAGAGACTTCCGTTCTATTGAATTCCCGTCTGAAGTTAGATGGCAGTATGAACCTGATGCGCCAGGTGGTGAAGAACAAGCCTACCGTGGGTGGTTTCTACATGAATCCTTTGGTGGGGCTCTACCGTTTTCCACGGGGTGAGGATATTGCTTATTATAAGGAGAACTTCGAGGTTTATGATGAGGGTAGAAACTTGAACATACAGAATTGGCATACCTCCTACGAGGATTTTGAGCAGAATCCCTACTGGATTACCAATCGCATATTGAGCAAGGAGAACCGTATGCATGTCATAGTCTCCTTATCTGCCAATCTGAAGATAAACGATTGGTTAAGCCTGCAGGCCCGTGGCAATGTAGACTATATTAACGACAAGGTGCGCCAGCAGTTCTATGCCTCTACCGCTCCGGCGTTAGCGGGAGCCAATGGGCGTTATATCGAGATGGACTATCAGGAAACCCAATATTACGGAGACGCCATACTGATGATGAAAAAGCAGTGGGATGCATTCTCTCTCAACGCGGCGCTCGGTGCCAGTATCAATGACAAGACAGTGAACTCCACCCGCTATGACTCTAAAACAGCTTCGCTGAAATATGCCAATGTGTTCAATCTGGCCAATATCATCATGAATGGTTCCGCTGGGCTGGACCAGAAGATTGATGCACGGCGCCAATTGCAGTCCTTGTTTGCGACGGCACAACTGGGCTACAACGAGTTTGTCTATCTTGATTTGTCGGCCCGTAATGACTGGTCCTCCACGCTGGCTTATACATCTCATGAGAAAAGCGGGTTCTTCTATCCCTCCGTGGGATTTTCGCTGATATTCAATAAGCTGATGACTTTACCCCGATGGGTGTCACTGGCAAAGATAAGGGGGGCATACAGCATGGTGGGCAATGATATTCCCATGTTCATCACAAATCCTTCCTCGCATATCACGGCGGGTGGAGAGTTCCTGGCAAGTGATGCCGCGCCGTTCAAGGATATGGAACCGGAGATGACGCATTCCTTTGAGGCGGGTATAGAAGCGCGTTTTTTAAAGAACCGCATTGGTTTGAATGCCACTTTCTATAAGACGAATACCCGGAACCAGTTCTTCAAGCTTCCCACTCTGTCGGGCGATAAATATGCCTACCGTTATGTCAATGCGGGTAATATACAGAATGTGGGGTGGGAGGTTTCATTGGATGCCGTTCCTTTGCTGACAAACCATTTCAAGTGGAAAACAGAGGTAAACTTCTCCACCAACCGCAACAAGATAATTTCACTGCACGAAGCGCTGAAGGAGTTTCTTTACGGTCCTACCAGCTTCTCGTCCAGTTATGCCATGAAATTGGTGAAAGGGGGCTCTATCGGTGACATCTACGGAAAAGCTTTTGTACGTGACGATGCGGGCAATATCGTTTACGGCACGGAAGGAGACAATACCGGCATGCCTTTGGTGGAAGGTGATGGCAATACGGTGAAAGTGGGCAATGCCAATCCAAAACTGATGCTGGGCTGGAATCATATGCTGTCTTACAAGAATTTTTCTTTCTATTTTCTGGTGGATTGTCGCTTTGGAGGCGATATTTTGTCCCAGACGCAGGCGGATATGGATATGTATGGCGTTTCTGAAGTCACGGCCCGGGCCAGAGACAAAGGTTATGTAATGCTTGAAGGTAACCGGATAGATAATGTGAAAGGATTTTATAAGAATGTTGTAGGCGGACGGGCCGGGGTGACGGAATATTATATGTATGATGCCACGAACATCAGGCTGCGTGAGCTGTCCGTGGGCTACCAACTGCCTGCAGCCTGGATGGAAAAGACCAAAGTCCTCAAGCGGGCACAACTGTCCTTTTCGGGACGCAACTTGTTCTTCTTCTACAAAAAGGCGCCTTTCGACCCTGACCTGGTACTCTCTACGGGCAATGATAACCAGGGAATTGAAGTCTACGGTATGCCTACCACGCGTAGTTGGGGATTTTCTTTGAAGTGTGAATTTTAAGAGGGGGGGGAGACTTGATATGAAGAGGATTATAGTACTGATTGGCATGGTTTTCGTGTTTCTGGCTTGTACGGGAGACTTTAAGGAAATCAATACGGACAAGTCCGGTGTGACGGACGAGAACTTGCAGGCCGACTATAACGAACATGGCATCCGTCTTGGAATCATCCAGCAAGGCATCTATTTCAATTACGACTACGGAAAGGGGAAGAACTGGCCTTTTCAGTTGACCCAGAATTTGAATGCCGATATGTTCAGCGGTTACATGCACGATGCCAAGCCTCTGAATGGAGGTTCGCACAATTCGGACTACAACTTGCAGGATGGATGGAACAGCGCCATGTGGGGACATACCTATGAGTATGTTTTCCCGCAGATATATCAGTCGGAGAATGCCACACGTGATCGCATGCCTGCCTTTTTCGGCATTACCAAGATACTGAAGGTGGAAGTGATGCACCGTGTCACGGACTATTACGGCCCTATTGTGTATAGTCATTTTGCCGATCTCGAAGCCCGTTATATGCCCGACACGCAGAAAGAGGTCTATAATGCATTTTTCTGTGAACTCGATACGGCTGTAGCTGTACTTTCCGATTATATTGTCGAGCATCCGGGAGCTTCGGAGTTTGCGCGTTTCGATATGTTGTTGGACGGTGATTATGACTCTTGGATAAAGTTTGCCAACTCGTTGAGGATGCGGCTTGCCATGCGCATTGCGGTAGCCAGTCCGGAGAAGGCAAAAACGGAATTCCGTAAAGCGATGGATAATGAATACGGAGTCATTCGGGAGGCGGACGAGTCGGTGGCGGTTTCCACGGCGAGTGGATATACCAATCCGTTGGGCGAGATAAACCTTGTTTGGAATGAAGCTTATATGGGAGCGCCGATGGAGTCCATACTGAACGGATATGAAGATCCCCGTCGTGAAATCTATTTTGCCACTTGCCAGGATGAACAGTTTGCAGGCGAGTATCGCGGCATTCGTCAGGGTACATGCTTTGCACATAACTATTATAATACACTCTCAAAATTGAAAGTTACCCAGCAGACTGATGCAGTGTTGATGCCGGCAGCAGAAGTCTGGTTCCTGCGTGCCGAGGCTGCCCTACGGGGATGGACCGATGAGTCGGTGAAAACCTGCTATGAAGAAGGGGTAATGGCTTCTTTCCGTCAGTATGGCATCTTGCAGTCCGATGCTTATCTGGAGAGCGACTTGTTGCCTGCCGATTTTGTGGATACCTACGATATGGAGAATGATATTACCGCCCGTTGTCAGGTTTCGCCACGCTGGCTGGAGTCAGCGGATAGGGATACGAAACTGGAGAAGATTATTACCCAAAAATGGATTGCCATGTTTCCCGAAGGGTGTGAAGCTTGGGCGGAACAGCGCCGGACGGGGTATCCCCGGCTATTCCCCGTGCGCTTTAATCACAGTAAAGACGGGTGTATAGATACTGAGACAATGATTCGCCGTCTGAACTTTCCCGGCGGACTGAAGACGGAGAATGCCGAGCAGTATGCCGCTTTGGTAGAGGCACTGGGTGGAGATGACAATGCCGGTACCCGATTGTGGTGGGATACCGGCATCAACTGGTAGAGATACCTTATTATATAGGGATATTTTTTATTGGATGGGGTGATTCTCGGCAAAAATTGCCATACGTTCGTCCAACTGGTCGTACTGATGGTCTTGGATAAAGGAAGTGCAGGCACGTAATCCTTCCTGATGGCTTCCGGTGGTCACCAGTGAAATGGCGCTTACACCGTAGTACATTAGTTCCCGCGCAAGTTCTCCGCTACTCATGCCCGGGTAACCGATGGTGAAATAGAAACCGTCGGCAACGGGATCACCCAAATCATTGTCGTATACCAAGTGGAAACCGTGGCGCAAGAAGATTTCTTTCAGGCGGCGGGCACGTTCACCGTATACTTTCACTTCATCAAGAAAGTTGTATTGATCTTCATTAGCTGCTTTAAGCATGGCGGCAAGAGCATACTGAGCAGAGTGGCTGGTGCCGGAGGAGAGTGCATAGAGTACGCGGTGGATGAATACTGTGCCGAAGGTGCCGCCGCCGTAGCGTTGTGTCAGCCCGGGATAGGCCCGGTGATACAGTTTGTCCGAAATGCAGCTGACACCGATACGTTGACCGGCATAGCTGAAAGCTTTGGAACCGGAAATGAGCAGCACGTAATAGTCCGTATAGTGTGCCACAGAAGGTTGGTAAGGCGCTTGGAACGGTTTGCTCAAGTCTTGGCGGAAGTCCATGGCAAAGTAGGCGAGGTCTTCCAACACAATGACGTCATATTGGGTTGCCAGTTCGCCGATGATGCGCAACTCTTCTTCTTTCAGGCAAATCCAGCTGGGGTTGTTGGGATTGGAATAGACGATGGCAGAGATATTGCCTTTGCTGAGGTAACTTTCCAGCTTCGCTTTCAACTTGTCGCCACGGTAGTCATATACGTCAAAGGTTTCATATTTCTGTCCCATCACGACCAGCTGCTGCTTCTGTACCGGGAAACCGGGATCGATGAAGAGAATGGTATCCTTTTTCTCATCGCACTGGCTACATGTGAGGAATGAAGCGAAAGTTCCTTGCATGGAGCCGGTAACTGGTACACAACCTTCGGGGGCTACATCTACATTGATAAAGGCTTTGATAAAACGTGATGCTTCCTCTTTCAAGGCGGGAAGTCCGTTAATGTCCGGGTAGAGGCTGGCAATACCATTCTGCAATGCCTCCACCTCGGCCTTTACGCCGACGGCTGAGGGGGGGAGTCCGGGTACACCCATTTCCATTTTTATGAATTCCACACCCGATGCCGCTTCGGCATTGGCTGCAATGGCTTTTACTTCACGGATGGTTGCTTTGGCAAAGTCTGTGATATGAAAATCTGCGATAGTTTCATCTATCAACTTACGTTCAATAGGAGTATTTCTCATGATTTCAATATTAATTTAGTTTTGCAAAGGTAACATAAATCTCTTATAATCAAGCTATGTTAAAAAAAAGATGATTTTTTTCTTTCAAGCTATTGCAGATATAAGAATTTCCAAAGGTACGGATATATTTTTCTTTCATTCCCGGAAAATGCTCGTCAAGCTTCTTGTAAAAATACTCTCTGTCGCCCTCACGGAGAGTGACCCCGAAGCTAAAGCATATTATCCCCTTAACGCCTGCATCAAAGCACATATCCAATATGCGGCGTAAATTTTCTTCCGTATCGTTTATAAAAGGCAGAATAGGCGTGAGCCACACGACAGTTGGGATTTCACGCCGCTGAAACTCTTTCAGCACCTCGTATCGCCCTTGAGTGGTGCAAACATTCGGCTCTAGTATCCTGCAAAGCTTTTCGTCAGCCGTTGTAAGGGTCATTGCAATGACCGCCTTGCTCTTTTGGTTTATGCGCTGGATTATATCAATATCACGGAGAATTTTGTCAGACTTTGTGATAAGCGTGACACCAAAGCCGTATTTTTCTATTGCCATAAGGCTTTTCAGCGTGAGCTGTACTGTCATTTCAAGTGGCATATAAGGGTCGCACATTGCGCCCATGCCTATCATGCACCTGCGGCGTTTGCGTTTGAGGGCTTCTTCGAGAAGCTCCACGGCGTTTTCTTTTATTTCGATATCTTCAAAATCATGCTGCATATTATAGCATACCGAGCGGCTGTCGCAGTAAATACAGCCGTGCTGACAGCCACGATATAAATTCATGCCGTTTTTAAGCGAGAGTATACCTTTTGCTGTTGTGAAGTGCATAGCTTTTCCCTCCATGATTTATTACTAATATTATAGCACATATGTTCCACAAAGTCAAGGCTTGAAAATCGCCGTCAAAGGTGCTATAATGGATAAAAAGCCCAAGACATTCTTCTGCGGTGAATGGTTCTCTTGATGATGTCAAGGCAGTGCTTGAAAGTCAGGGCATTGGATATGTGATATATAATGATATTGAGGAAAACCCGTCTGTGGAAACTGTTTACACAGCGGCAACGGCGGCGGTAAAATACGGCGTGGATATGTTCGTGGCAGTGGGCGGAGGTTCGCCAATGGACGCAAGCAAGGCGATATCAATGCTTGCTAAGAATGGGATAGTTTGCGAAAATGCCGAGTTTTCCGAAAGCGAGAGCGTTGTAAAAGCTGAAAAGTGTGAGCTTTCAGACAGCATTGCCAAGGTGGAGGAGCTTTTGTACACTCCTGCGAAACTACCTTTTTACCCTATAGTCTGCGTGCCTACCACCTGCGGAACAGGCTCGGAGGCTACACCTTATTCTATCCTGACTTCCCACATCAAGCAGACCAAGAAATCTATTGCCCACAAAATTTTTCCGTCACTTGCATTGGTTGACTACAGCTATCTTAAAACCTCCTCATACAGCGGTATGAAAAGCACCTGTGTTGACGCACTTGCTCACATGATAGAGTCACGGCTCAACACCAACGCAAATGCGTTCAGCCGTGCATATGCAGAGGAGGGCATGAAGCTTTGGGCAAGCTGTAAGGGCTGTCTTGAAACAGAGGAGAGATTTGCTCAAATGACCGATGATGAGTTCTCAACTTTCATGCAGGCATCAGTGCTTGCAGGCATGGCGATAGCCTACACAGGCACAAGCATACCTCACGGTCTGAGCTATACTTTGACCT
>OGHN01001076.1_pt1 | contig 12259 bp, 8 predicted proteins | sample 1571511 | NCBI WGS metagenome assembly OGHN01 (sample SAMEA2582024, study PRJEB24529) | metagenome | biome: Human gut stool | place: China | collected 2011 | reverse complement strand
GTGGACAGAATGATTACTTTTTTTGAAATAACGGGATTCAACCCCCGTTACGCATCCAAAAATCCGACAGCCTTGGTGGAGAAAAGAATTGAGGATCTTATTAAGATCATAAAGTCCCAGGAACGTGACATCTTCAAGCCCATTCTTGATAAACTGGTCGGCATGGGAGGCGGCCTCCATGAATCCCCGGACTATGCAAGGCTGATGAATGAGATGCATGATCTGCAGGAAAGGAACAGGAAGCTCCAGCAACAGCTGGCGGAGTACGGGGAGGGCTCCCCGGCGGATGTGGAAAAAGAACGGGAGAAGCTCCGCAGGCTGGCAGAACTGATAAAATTCCAGCTCAATCCGGACAAGTTCCCGAAGGTGAAATTCAATGATGATGTCAAGGTTCCCGTCAGCACCCTGCAGCTGCTCATCAAGAAGATCAACGAGGAATATGTACTGTAAAGTCCACCGGCCTGTAAATACTCCGGGCGTGTCGGACAACAAGGGAAAATGCGTGCAGCTGGTGGAATATCTCAGCAAGGAGCTGAAGGAGGAACGTCCTTATTATGATAATTTTTTTTCACAGAAAGAGGACTATGTGACCCCTCTGACCGTCATGCATCATATGGACAACAACCACAGGACACTGAAACGGAACGACGACAAGTTCTATATGCTCACCATCAATCCCAGCGGTGAGGAGCAGCAGCACCTCATTGAAAAAGTGACCGGGGAAAAGACCGGTGAATTCCCGGAGCTCTCCCCGGAGCAGCAGAAAGAAGTCCTGGCTGAAATGAAACGGCTCACCCGTGAGTGCATGGATGAATATGCCCGTAATTTTTACCGGGAGAAGATCAGGTCCGGTGACGATCTGGTATGGTATGGGCGTGTGGAAACAGAACGCCACTATAAAGGCGATGATCCCGAGGTGAAAGCCGGCAAGGCAAAAGCCGGTGAAAGGAAGCCGGGACTGCAGCTGCATGTGCATATTATCGTCTCCCGCATGGACAGATCCCAGACCGTGTCCCTTTCCCCGCTGTCCAAGAGCAGGGGAAACCGGCAGGTTCTCGACGGCAGGGATGTGGTGGTCGGCTTTGACCGTTCCCAGTGGTCCGCCCGGTGCGCCTCCAGGTTCAACCGGCTGTATGGCTACTTCCCTTACTGCCGGTCCAAGGATGAGGGCCTGAAGGAATATTCCGGGGAATGGAAGGTAAGGAACGAGTTGCGGAACGAGACTGTATCGAGAATCAAGCGTGAGATCCTGCACGGGGAGTTCAGGGAGGAAAGGCGGCTGTACATGAATGTCTGCCGTCTGTACCGGTTCGTGGTGAATCCCAGGAAGGCCATCATCCAGGAACTGAAAAGGCTGGGGACCGATCTTCTGACCGGAAGGGAAAGATGAGGGCCGGTCCGTTCACTCACACGGGAACAGCTCCCGTACCTCCTCAAGAATCCTTGCGAAGTTCCTGCCCAGCTCTCCCGGCTCAAGGACCCGAACATCGGGCAGGGGCTCCTCGTTCCTGTCGTCATACATCTCCAGCTTTACCTTGAAGTAGCTGACGTTGGCACGCGTGGCGGAACCGATGAACTCCCCGGGTTCCAGATCCGCAAAATCCTTTCCCTGATAGATGTCCTCTTTCTGGGACGATACGGTCACGCTCCTGTTCGTGCTTCCCCCGCTTTTTCCCGCGCTGCGGGATCTCCGTTCCTTTTCCTCCTTTCCGAACATCATGGGATAATATTTCAATGACTCCACGTCTTTGGTCCGTCCGAAAAACTGGTTCCCGAAGTTGGCTTCCACGGATGAACGGTCGAGCCTGCCATACTGGTTCTCCACCTTGGAACCGGACTGTGTTAAAAGAACAAAGGCGCAAAGATACTCACGCAGGACGGAAGGCAGCGTCTCAAAGTTTTTGATATTGACTGTCGTCATCTCGTCCAGGAAATAGACGAAAGGAACCTTGTTCCGCATGGTGAACTGCCGGGAAGATATGGTCATGAGCATGCCGATGACCGGAGCATAGACCGAGTTCTTGGAGAAGTTGTTGCTGATGGCAAAAAGTTTCGGATTTTCCGGATCGATCAGGTTGAAATCGAAATCGTCCCCTGAAAGGACATAGGCGATCTCCTCGTTCTGTGAAACGGTGGCCAGATTGTTACACAGCGTGGAGAGATAGGATGCCTGGGTCTTCTCGGAACCTTCCGCCTTCAGATAGGCGCCGGCCAGCATTTCCGACACGAGGTTCTGCTGCAGGAACAGGGAGAGCTGCCTTGCCGAGGCGGTCATGATGAAGGCCAGTATATGCGGCAGCGTGCAATGCTCGGGGAACTCGTCCCAGAACCGGAACGCCACGCCGCGGAGGATGCCCAGACCTCCGGCGACCCATTCGTTCTGCTGTTCCTTCTTGGGAAGCAGCGCGAGCAGCACGTCCTCCATCAGCTGGATCAGTTCCGTGCGGTCCCTCACCACCTTGAGCGGGTTGAACCGGTACGACCGTTCAGGCCTGTCGAAACTGACATAGTAGAACTTGTGCGGATACCTGTGCCTTTTAATGAGGTTGTAGGCGGTACGGGTATAGTCCGTATCCTTGAAGTCATAGATGAATCCGGCGAATCCCAGCCGCATGTATTCGCTCAGAAGCCATTTTCCGATACTTTTCGTCTTTCCGGAACCGGCCCCTCCGTAAACCAGGAAGTTGGAGTAATGGTAATAGAATTCGAGCCGGGACTCCCGGATTCCTGACCTGACCGGCAGCCGGATGGGATCAGCCCCGTTCCCCTTTGCCGGGGTTCTGGACAGGTCCCATATCCGGGAAAGGAAGAGGATTATGAACGAGGCGGCCGCCGGACACAGCATGTATCCGGGGAAGAACAGGTGGGCCAGAAAGGTCTCGCCCGAGAGGCATGCAAGAAATGCGACCAGGTTGACATACCATCTCCGGCTCAGCATGCAGCAGGCCGTTATCAGTGACAGCACTGCCAGAAGCGACAGCTTGCAATAGAAAATGTAATGTTCCATTGTACTTTTTTAGTTTTTACAGCTATTTACTTTATTAATATCATACTTTATAAGTAATCCGGTCCAATTACTGCATTTCCGCCTGGAAGGAGTGTCCCTTTTCCCCGGCCGGAAACAGACACCTGACCGTATATCCGGAAGGGACCCGTACCATGACCAGGGGGCTTTCACATCCCGGCAGCACGGTAGGCCGTCCCCTCAACAGGGAGATCCATCTGGCCGGGGATATCCTTTCCGGCCTCGCGCCGGCTCCACGGATAGTCTCCAGCATCATGGTCATGTCATGGGGGACACCGTTCACATACAGGGTGGCCCCTTCTCCGGAAATCCGGATTTCCCGCCTTCCCCATGAAAGGCTTATAGTGTTTTTTTCACCGCACTCGTCCATATCTTATTTTTCCGTATCCTGTTTTACATTTCCATTCCCGACTCTCTTGCACTCCCCGGTGACACACCGGATATCCTCATCCCGTATCCGGCCGGTTCCCTTACGGCCATGAGCTTCCTGCCGTCGGGAAGGATGATGCCGCCGTTAAAGACGGCTTTCCAGTCCTCCTGCCCGAGAGAGGCGGGGCTGATCCCCGCTTTTCTCATCCGTTCCAGAAGGGAGGTCGCATCCGTTTCGACCCCTTGCCGCCTGAGAACCGCCCGCCCGTATCCGCAGGAGAGTTCAAGGTCTCCTCTTGCCGTCTGTATTACGGCCGGTTCCGCAATTCCGGTGAGATTTTTCCGGCTGGCGGCGAGTATGCCCCTCAGTTCCCTTGTGCCGATTTCCAGGCAGAAGCCCAGCTTTCGGAGGAGATTCCGGAAGGCGGTGACAATCCTGTCCCATGAGGATTGGTCCGTACCGGCCTCGGCCATCCGGGCCAGATACTCTTCCGTTGCGACACGTATGTCCGTCTTGTCTGCAGCCGCCATCCGGAGAATCTCATCCCGTACTTTTTCTCCGCATCCGTTGAAGATGTCATCCAGAAAAGCATCCATATGCTTGGGACCTGCAAGCTTTCTGAGGCCGTAATGTGCCACACCCTCATGCAGCAGGGTACGCTCGACGTCCGCTTTCCCCCGGGCATGTGGAAGATACAGGCAGATACGTTGCGAGGGGATGTCATACCAGCCCCGGATGTCTTTCCCGCAGGAGAGCAGGTCGCGTATGTCGGGAGAGCCTGCCTCGTCGGCATGACGGATCACTTCCACCGGAATATGCAGTTTCCCGGCCAGAAAAGACACATGACGTGCGAGCTCGTCCATCCGGACGTCCCTTGAAAGGAATATCTGCCCGTCCCGGGCGATATCCTCGGTGGAAACGGCAAGCGTGTTCCGTCTTTGGGCGGAAGTAAAATCCAGCCTGCTTTCCACATTGCGCGCTTCCACCTCCCCGGCAGTGGAACGGTATTCCTGTATGCCGCTTTTAAACCGGCCGATGTCATTCACCAGGTCAAAGATGTTCTCATATCCGTACTTCTCAGCCACGAGGCTGAGGGGATAGTCATAATGTCTCAGTATTGTCCCGTAGGGCACTTTCCGGTCAAGTGCGGCAAATATGCCTTTGGGGGTATTGTCGAAACCGCCGCCCTCCAGAATCCTTCCGTCAGTGGCCCGCACGATGTCCAGGATCACATTCTCCACCGTGTTTTTAAACTCCCCGGGATTGCTTCCCCGCGCAAAGCCCTCCATGGTCTGTATTGCGTGCTGTATCTCATGGGCCAGGACAGACCTCACATCATCAGTCCGGGAGATGTTTATCACGATTCTGTTGTCCGGATGGAGGTAGCCCCCGCAATAGTCGGCCGACGGCAGGTCCACAAATTCCAGCCGGGTCCGTTTCATTTCAGGATAGGCCTGGAACAGTTCATCGTCTTTCACATAGTCATCAAGATAGATCCGTTCACGCAGCTCGTCCTGTTCCTTCAGTCCGGCTGCCAGCTCCGTCAGTTCCTCAAACCGTTTCCACTCCGCTTCAGAGAGTGTTTCGCCCTCTATCTGCCGGTCAAGAAGATTTTCAAGCTCCCCATGCCAGGACTGTTTTTCCAGCAGTCGTGAATAGCCCAGATCTCCGGCCGGATGGTATTCGAAATCCGCCGTCTCATAACGCCACTTGCTATCAGCCCCGCGTTCCCAGCCTGTCGCCGCCTTTATTGTTCCGGCATCCTTGCCGGACTTTTCCATTTCGCGGGCGACGGCGAGGTTCTCCAGCCGCAGGGAGGCCCCTTCAGACCGGTCAAGTCTGGAGGCCCCTTTCTCTCCGATGAAGCGGAAACGTTCATGTGCGGTTATCTTCAGGTCGGCCTCGCTGAAAATGACATAGTTCCGCGCGCCGTCAGCCCGGCCGCCGGTTGAACACTCCGCCGGATAGTCAATCCCGGTAAAACCCGCCCGCGAAAGAAACCCGCTGGCAAGCCGCTGTGAATCGGTATCCCGGTCCGGATTCATGAACATATGGTCCAAAAAGCCGTAGAACTCTTTCCCGCTGTTCCATACATGCGACCTGCCGCTCCAGAACTCCGCCGTGGCTTCCGGAAAGAAGAAACGTTCCTTGCGGAGCTGCAGGAATATCTTTCCCTGCTGCTCCGCGTATACCGGCCTGGCCCAGTACAGATAGTTCATCCCGTTGTCTTCCGGAATTTCCACCGTATAGAGGTGGCGCGGCGGCTCAATGCGTATCCTGCCCGCATCTATGTCGGAAAGCAGCTCCTGCTTCTGCCGCTCGAATGCCTTCCTCCGTCCGCTGTGTGCGCTTGCGATACGCCCGTCCATATACACGGAAGAAATGTTCCGTTTCAAACTGTCCACATCGGTGGAAGAAAGGATCTGGCGTTTCCATATTCTCCATACCTCATCAAAATAATATTCGTTGTCAAGCACCGGGGATAAAGGCTCCCCGTCATAGGTGATGTGGTTTCCCCGCTTTATACCGATGGCCGCATATTTGCGGGCGATTCCTTTCACTTCCGTCACGTATGTCCCCCATCCGTAGGCCTGCGCCCCTTCACCGGTTCCGGTAAAGGCATGGTCGAAATGCCCGAAGGAGGCCGGACTGCCGTGATAGACCTGACGGAAGCGGATGTTGTCATTTGATGTGGAAAACGCGCCCGTGTTTTCATAAGCGTCCTTCAACTGTCCGGGAGACATCACGGCTATGTATTTCACTCCCTCGTCGTAACCGACAAGCCCGTCATAGCCCGCCTCCCTGATTTTGGACAAAAACTCCGGGGTTTCCGTCAACATCCAGCAGTTTCTTTTGCTTGATGCCAGCTCCAGCGCTTTCTCCGGGGATACCGTACCTCCTTTTCCTCCATAAAAAGACAGGACAGGTATCTCGCTGCCCAATGACTGCAGGATTTTTTTTACGGCCTGCCCGTCTTTCGGGTCAAAAGGGTTTCTTGAATTTACATACAGGTCATACACGTATCCTTCTTCCGTCCATTGTTCATTGCCATATTTGTCATCAGGCATGCTCATTGCACGCGTCTCTGCAATACCTCTTGCCTTTTCCGCATCGACGGAGGTGAAAATCAGGCCGGAATATTCACCGCCCTTGAATGTGTGGAACGGAGCCTTTTGGGGTATATAAGTGATCCCGTCCCTCTGCCATCCCCTCTCGGGAGTAATCTGGTCTCTGCGCAAAGGTGTTCCATGGTGGACAACCAGAGGCTCGCCATTCTCATCGACAATCCTTGAAGCTGCCTCCGGTACATTTTCCCAGTCTCCAAACCAGTTCTTGAATGCTCTGGTGCGCACTTGGACCCACTGCCTCTCATTCAGGGAAGTCGGACTGCCGTTCGGAGCTTTCATGTATATGCCGTCCGCCTTGCCACGTGTGACAAGTTCCAGTTCTTCGTCCGTGACATGTTTATCGGAAGTATGTGTCATTGTTTGCCGGCTTAATATGATACCTTGTTCATAAAGTCATAAAGAGTTTTATCAGCAAAAAACTTGTTTACTTATTTACATTTCCGAAATTTAAAGTAAATAAGTAAACAAGTGATATATGTAGAATGCAAATGTTACTTACATTTCCGCATTGGCCTGCCGGCTTGCCTGGTTTATGGTGCCTGCCGCCTTCAGTGCATATCCCGCGGGTGTTCTGGCAAGCATCAGTGCGCTTCCTTTTCCTGCGGCTCCGGATGCGCCGGAAACAAGGGGCGGCTGTACGGCCTTCCCCTTCATCAGGGAGTGCCATTCCCCGGCTTTCATGTTTTCCACGGCCACCCTTTCCTTGCGTAGTTCCTTGACAATCTTCCCCACATTGCATTCCTTCCTTTCCGGAACGGCTGCCGAGTTGAATTTTTCATAAGCTTTGACAAGCTTCTTCTCCCTGTTTTTCCCGGCAGCCGAGACCTCGCTTTCCCGTTCCGCGGCGTTGTCCGAGTACTGCGCCTCGTAAGTGGCCTGGAAGTACTCCCTGTTTATTTCCCTGATCTCGCTATCCAGTTTTTCCACCGCCTCTCTGACCTGCTTTGCCGAAGGTTTCTTTGCCACGTCCTCCGCCGCTTTCTTTCCGGAGTCTCCGGAGGTTTCGGATGTCCGGGCCGCTGCCGCCTCCTTGCCGGCGGCATTTTCCAGTCTGAGGCCGTACATTTCCATCGCCAGTCTTTTGATCTCTTCTGTAGGCGAACTGATAAACGGTGCCGCATCCCGGTCTGCGTTCAGAACGACAGACTGCACCTTTTCCGTAGGGTTTTCTATATACCGGATATTCATCGGATCGTTTCTGACAGCCGCCAGTTGTACAGCCTCGGACGGGGCGGACACGTATCTGATGTTCTCTCCCTTGGCCTGCACCGCCGCCAGCCGCACGCTTTCCTCAGGCTGCCTGATCTGCCGGAAGATATCCGGACTTCTCTGGACGGCCATATGCTGCACCTTCTCCGTCGGTTCCGCTATATGACGGATGCATTCCGGATTTTTCTGTACGGCTGCCAGCTGTACTTTTTCTGTCGGCTCCCTGATTGCCGAGAGATACCGGGGATCTTTCAGGACGGCCGTCAGCTGTACCTTTTCTGCGGGCTTCTGCAGCAGGAAGATGCATTCCGGTCTCTTCTCGACGGCTTTCAGCTGTACTTTTTCCGTAGGGTTTGGGATGAAGCCGACATAGGAAGGCCTGATGCCTATGACCGTCAGCTGTACCCTCTCACTTGGCGAAGTGATGAAATGGATGTTGTGCGGTGCGTTTCTGACAGCTGTCAGCTGTACCTTTTCCGTCGGTTTCTCAATAAAGCAGATGACACTTCTGTCCCTTCTGACCGCGGCCATCTGGACACGGGCGGAAGGGTTGGCGATCATGCTGATGGCGCGGGGATTGCTCAATACCGCCCTCATGTCCTTGTCGAACAGCGCGGCAAGGTGTTCCAGGATTGTAGGCATGGCTTTCAATGTTTAAAGGATTTGACTTCATCAAAAAACTCCTTTACGGCTTCCGTATCCGGTTCTCCGAGTTTCCTGTTTCCCTTCATCCGGAATACCAGCCTCCGGGCTGCGGCCAGAATACCGGTTGTGGGCGGCAGGTCCGCCTTGAACATCCTTTCCACGGCCGTGAAGCAGGCCAGGGGGGATGGGGCCTGCATGAGAAGGACACTTTCAGGAGAGGCAATTACGGCGGAAAGCTGTACTTTTTCCGTAGTGTTGGTGAACAGCCGGACAAGTTCCGGCTTTTTCTGTACGGCGGCAATCTGTACTTTTTCTGTCGGCTCTTTGATCCTTTGGATTGCGTCCGGATTGTCCAGAACTGCTGCAAGTTGTGCATGTTCCGGCAACAGGTTGTTTTCATTTGGCATGGTAGTTTCTTTTTTATGTTATATTTCGGATACAATGATAGGAGAATACACTGCAATTGTATTGCGCTTAATAAAAATTAAGAAGGTGCATCGTGTATTACGACACACCTTCCATTTTTTTATTGGATTTCCATTCTAATTACAAAAGACCGATACTGTCATTGTATTAATACCCGGCGTTTTGCTCAAGATTCGGGTTATTATCAATAGCTCCCTGAGGAATTGGATTGTATCGATTATGCACTTTGAATACACGGTCTTCAATCTTCTTGTCAGTAGCAGGGGCGTTCGTGTCAATCTCCGCACGTTTCGTCGGATCAGTCTCGGCATAATTTACAGTTCCGACAACCCTTTCCAAAACACCATTCAGGACTGTTTCTGCAACCATCTTTCCATTATCATCTTTCCAGCGCAGAATATCAGCCCGACGCACACCTTCCCCGGCCAATTCCACCCCACGTTCACGGCGGATCAGCCGGCGTAATGTTTCCTTTGAAGCATACTTCTCACGATCCACTTTCGGCATTCCTACACGTCCACGAATCAGATCCAGTTTGTCATAAACATCTGCAGACGGACCAGAAAGTTCATTGACTGCTTCCGCATAAGTAAGCAACACTTCTGCATAGCGGATTACAATAGGGCAGGCATTCGTGTTCCAAATACCATTAGCATATTGTTCATCCAAATATTTTCTCCAGGTTAAGGCGGTCTTTGAAGCATTGTTCGCAGAAGGAGGATAGTTTGCATTATCCTTACCATTGATTGTCTTGTCCAGTGTATTGACTACAGTGCCATTCCAGTCCATTCCTGGGTATATAATGGTCATGGCCATACGTGGATCGCGACCGGCAAACGGATGGTTTGGGTCATAAGAGCCGGATTCCTCTTTGGTCAAGCCGTCAGCCATTTCATAAGTATCCACCAGGTTCTGAGTCGGAACAATGGAGGACCAGCCACCGTCACCATTATTATACATCTGGCCTATTGTGCCCAATTCCAAAGTGGAATTCACATATTGAACAGCCAAAATAATCTCTTTTGAGTCCTGACCGGCAACTTTGAACAAATTACTGTAGTCCGGTTCCAGATCGTACTGTTTCAAATTCATGATGGCCTCGGCCATTTCTTTTGCTTTCACATAATCACCATAATACAGTGCGCTGCGCATTCGGATTGCCATAGCAGCGCCCTTTGCGATCCGTCCCCTTTCAGAGGGAGATGCATTCAGTTCACCGATGGCTGTGTCCAATTCTGTATTGACGTAATTTTTCACTTCCTCCTCCGACTTGCGGGGAACTTTAGCTTCATCTGCTGAGTTATAGTTGTCAATCACAGGCACTCCTCCATACCACCAGTTCATAACAAAATAGCGATAAGCGCGAATAGTACGGACCTGACCGATCAAATCGTTTTTGGTCTGCTCATTGGAAAATGGGATCTCCTTTACCTTTTCCAGGAATGTGTTACAACGGCGGATGACTGAGAAATCATAAAAGCTTGCAACAGCCCCTGACGGAGTCATTGTACCGTTGCCAATGGTCTTATAGTTTTCCCATTCAAAGTTGTTATATCCAAAATCCGACCCGCAGTCGAGATATAAGATATTGCCACCATCTTCCCAGCTGGAAGTATCGTAGTTATTACCGCCATAACACCCGATAGCAAATTTTTGGGCATCATCCTCGGTTTTCCACGTAGTGGCAGGAGACAGGGCATCCAATGGAGCTGTATCTAGAAAATCAGAGCAAGATGTAATCATTGTCACCGCTCCTATGATCATATATTGTTTCAAGTATTTCATAATTCCATTTTTTTTAGTCTATAACAATTTAGAATGTAACATTAACGCCGAATGCATGAGTACGTAATAGAGGATAGGAAGACAGCCGTTGGCTTGTGGATTCAGGGTCTATATTGATCTTCATCTTATCAAAAGTCAATAGATTCTCTACAGAATAGTAAATACGGATATTCTCAACACCAACCGAATTCAACCAGCCTTTCGGCAAAGTATATCCCAACTGCAAATTTTTCAGACGCAAATAACTTGTATCTTGTAACCAAAAATCCGATTGTACCGAACGGCTGCTACTGGCCGAGTTTGTATCGTAAAAAATACGTGGCATGGAGGCATCATGGTTATCGGGTGTCCAGGCATCTCTCCAAATAGTAGCCGGATGAGCAGCGTCACCCGAGAAATTACCATACACCTCGTATCCGTCAAACAGGCGTTTCACACCCGCCGCACCATTGAACATCAATGATAAGTCAATTCCTTTCCAGCCCGCATTTATATTGAATCCGTAAATAATTTTAGGATCGGAACTTCCACAATATTCACGGTCATCAGCTGTCAGTTTACCATCTTTATTTGTATCCACATAACGCAAATCGCCTGCCTTGAAAGTTTTACCGAAAGGATTACCGTATTTGGCCGTATATGCATCAGCTTCTTCTTGAGAATTAAAAAATCCATCCGCCCTATAAATATAATAGGAATTCATTGCTTCACCTACCTTATTACGCTGGCTGTAACCATCAGTAGCATCCAGGTACTTGTTAGGGTCGCCGCCTCCCAGATCCAGAATTTCATTCTTATTGTAAGAGAAATTGCCCGCAATTCCGAAATCAACCTGACCTATTTTTGTATTGTAGCTTAAATTTATTTCTATACCACTGTTTCTCATAGAGCCTACATTATCCTTATAGGCATCCAAAGCAAATTCTTTAGGGACTGTCACATCCATAATTATACCAGTAGTCTTCCGATTATAATAATCCAGAGAACCATTCAGTTTATTGAATAAAGTAAAGTCAACGCCGACTCCCCAAGTAGAGGCTTTTTCCCATGAAATGGTTTCCAGACGATATTTCCGTTGATAATAACCAGAATTCAAAGAGCCTCCAAATGCATATTTGGAATCGAGATTATACGTGTTCAAGGCAGGATAATAGTCATTATTACTGCCACTCAATGCATCCTGATTACCCAGCTGCCCCCAAGAAGCTCGAATTTTCAGTCCGGACAACCAGCTGTCTTTTGCACTTTCCATAAATGCTTCCTCGCTGATGCGCCATGCACCCGAGAAAGAAGGAAAATATCCCCAACGGTGACCTTCCGCAAAACGGGAAGAGGCGTCCGCACGAATGTTGGCTTCCAAGAGATATTTACCTGCAAAATCATAGTTAATACGGGCAAACCATGAAATCATTGCCAATTCAGCTGTATACCCTTCATTGCTTTGGGTAGAAGCATCACCGGCATTCATATCCGTCAATTCATTATTAGGGAATTTCTTGCGGACGGCTTTCTGATATTTATAATTATATTTTCTCGTATGCCGTCTTCTGGGTTTATGGACATGTAATCGCAACTTCTGCCTGTGTAAACGGCGTTCTGGCTGGTTTGATCCTTCAGAACGAAGCTTATAAGAAAGAAGCTGAAAAACTGGCTGAACAGTTGTCTGAGTTC
>OGHN01001063.1_pt1 | contig 12343 bp, 7 predicted proteins | sample 1571511 | NCBI WGS metagenome assembly OGHN01 (sample SAMEA2582024, study PRJEB24529) | metagenome | biome: Human gut stool | place: China | collected 2011 | reverse complement strand
CTCCGCCATGTCCTTTCTCCGGCGGAAGCGGTTCCGGAAACCCTCGCCGGGTACTCATGTTTTAGGAACATTTATTGAATATCCCTACTTTAAGTATAAATTAGTTGGCTAATTTTATGATATTTATTGTATCTCCCACTTTCGAAGATCAGCGGGAGATGCACTTTTTCTTTTTCATTGAGCTGAAAAATCTTGCTGCTATGCTAAGCATAATAATACAAAGGAGTTAGGAACAGTACAGTTCTCTTTCTTATTTATGTGTATAAGCTAGTGCTGCTCCCAATGCCGTGCGATACTCTGCATATTCAGGTATCCAAAAATGGCATTGGTACATTTCTTCCATAACTGGGAATATTTCTTTGCATTGTGGCATTTTGGTCAAATTACCTATTAGGACAAAATCTTTAATGTGGCTATTCAGTGCTGCTAATATGACAGATTGTCCTATTGATTGTAATACCATATGAATGATTCCCGCTGCTACATCTTCCATAGAGGCGTTTGAACTTGCTTTGCCAAATGTGGAAGCGGTGGCATCCAGAGGCAGTCCAGGTAGAGGGGTATTGCAAATATCCTTGATTTGCAGATCAATATTTTCTATTACACCTTTTTCTGCCATCTTTACCACTTGATGAATATTCTGTGTTTTTAACAACAGGCGAGATAGTCCTTGAATGGTTCCTCCGCCAATACCTATACCACCTATGTGAGATATGTTTTTACCTCCTTCCACTTTTACAAAAGAGGTGCCGGTACCCATGCTTACTACAATAAGGTCTTGCAATTGGGAGTCATAGTGGGCTCCAAGACCGTTTGCTAGAAACTCATCCGTATGATCAGTAGAGAGTCCATATAAGGGTTGGTTTACGTAAGCACTTCCCACTCCTGTCAACATGACTTTATCAATGTCGTTTAAGCTGATTCCATTATCATATATGTATTTGCCGAAAGCACCGAATAACGAAGTGATAGGATCTTCGGCTTTTACAATCATAGGATGTTTTATGCCTTCTTTATCCACACCTATTATCTTGGTGGTGCTTCCGCCTACGTCTATACCTATTACCATTCCCATTGTTTTTCTTTGTTTATTTTAAAATAGTGCAAATATACAGGAATTATCTAAGTGGCTATTCATATAGCTTGCAATAATTACCAATTATCTGTTCGGAATGGAGCTACAGGCAGGCCTGATGCTCCGAATAAGGTACCATCAGTATGGTTGGCCCAATTGTATCTTACGGCTACAGGATGAGGTACATCGGGTGATTGTACAATTATTTCTTTCTTTTTTACAGTTACTGTTGCCGGATAAAAAATCCGATCTGTACCTGCGATTATAAATCCGCGTACTGGGTCGGGATGCAAGAATCCTTTTCCTAAGTTTTCAAAATGGATGCGAAGGGTATTTCCTTCGATGCTGTAGCCTTTATAAACCGGATATTGAGGCATTTTTCTTTTTCCGTAAGTTTGCTTTAAAGCTAACTGTGATAGGCGAAGACCTGTTTCCAGAGTACTTTGGAAGGTATTGCTTTTTTCTTTCCCAATATCGGTGGTTACCACCATGCCTGTATGATTCAAGTGTAAAGCCTGTGCTTGTGCTTCACGCATGGCCGCCCAGTCTGAATCATCTTGTGCTTCTTCTTTTTTCTCATGATTGGGCAGTTGCACAAAGTAGAAAGGCATTTGTGGTTTTTGCCATTTATCGCGCCAGTCGGCTATCAATGACATGAATAAGTCTGCATATTCATCGCTGCTTTCCAAATTACTCTTTCCTTGATACCATATAACACCTTGAAGAGGGAAAGAGGTAAGCGGATGTATCATTGCATTGAATAATCCTGTGGGATACTTAGGGTTACTTTCTGGTGAAATGGGTACAGGGGGGATTCCACTTAATGAGAGACCGGATAGGTATTTCCATTCTCCTGCCAATGAGATAGGATCTTTGCCTTTTACACTCAGCTTCATGTCTTCTGGACGGCCATATATTCCTCCTTTGCTTTTGTAATTGGTCACACGTATGGTCAGTACAGCTTTTCCGCGTTTTACCAGCTTATAGGGAATTGTGTAACAGTGGGACGCATCGGCTTTCGTGTTTCGTCCTATTTCAGTCCCGTTATAATATACGATGCTTTCATCGGCAATGTTCCCTAAATTTATTGTGACATTTTTTCTAGTCCAGTTACGTGGAATATCTATCGTTTTTCTGAACCACACTACTCCATCGAAGTCTTTCATTCCCTTATCTTCCCAGTATCCCGGAAGTTCCATTGTTTTCCAGTTCTCATCCGAATAATCAGGTTCCGCCCATACTTGGTGGTCATCGCACCATCCCATATCGTGTTCGTAAAGAGCTTGATACCACTCTTCTCTTTGACGGGCATATTCTGCTTCTATTTTTTCAGGATTGAACCCCAAGGATTCAAGCATTTCAGTTTCTTTGTTGTAACTTGGCAGGTTTTCTAACGCATCATAACTGGCCCATGCTTCTGCAGGAGTATCTTTCCAGGTGCAACTTATTATACCTATGGGTACTTTCAGTTTTTTTTGTAACTGACTGGCAAAAAAATATCCGATTGCAGGGAGTCCGGTTATGGTTTCAGAGGTACATTCTTTCCAACCTTCTTGTGTAGCATGCAAATCTTTCTTGGGAACTAAAGAGATTTCTTTTTTTGTCTGAAACAGACGGATATAAGGTTGGGAGGGTATATCTATGGGAGTTTCTGTTTCACATTCTCCTGTATACAACCATATTTCGCCAATCAGAATATTTTGCAGTATGTGCTCCTCCCCGTCCGAAATGATAATTTCATAAGGACCTCCGGCAGATGGGGTAGGAACTTCTATTTTCCAATTTCCTTCTTTGTCAGGTGATGTCGTATAGGGATGCTTATTCCATCCCGTTTTTATTATCACTTCTTTTTTTGTAGATGAATGGCCATGAAAAATGACATTCGATTTTTGTTGTAATACCATATTGTCTGTGAATAATGCAGGCAGTGTTACTTTGGCCTCTGCCATACAAAATGCCATTAACATTCCCAATAAGATCATTTGTTTTTTCATAAGTGCCAAGTTTGTTGTGTTATTAAGTTTATAGTATTTATTTATGTTGTATAAGTCCCCGGTCTTTGAATATGAGTTGTACCAGGCGGAAAGCCAAATCAGTAAGCAATATTCCCAAGGCCGCACCAATGATGACATCAAACAGCCAGTGACGGTTATTCAGAATGCGGGTAAACCCTGTAACTATAGCTGCTGCGTATGCTACTAATCCTACCCAATATCCTTTGAATCCATATTCCTTATACAATAGGGTAGCTGCCATAAACGCTGCTGCCGTATGTCCGGAAGGAAAAGAGAAATAATTTGTGGCATCCGGGCGAAGCACCCCTGTGGTGAGTTTTAATCCATTTACTACCAGCTGCGTCAGTACGACTGACAAGACTATGAAAGTGAACAGCCGTTTCCATCCGAAATTACCTCTTATTCCTCCCAATTTCAGTCCGAATAGAAGTATGAGTGGAAAAAGTTGCAGATAATTGTCATAAGTTTGATGGAAAGCCGGAGCATGTACATTACGCAAATTACGTATGTATAGATTTGCATTTTCGAAAAAATGGGAGAATGTCCCGCTTCCGTCTTGCAAATACACTGCAATAACAAGTAATACAGCTACGTAAAACGTGATGATTGCCATCATTTTAATTTTTCCTATCATAAGTCAGTTTATTCTACGGATGAATGCCCCGAAAGTACTCATTTTCTCTTTTATCTGTTAATGCGTTAATGATAAATTTTGTTCAAAATAAGTTTCTTTAGGAATCTTATGGTTTAGTCGGTTCTTCCTTCATTTCTCCCTTGCTATATCCGCTAGGACTTATTTTATAGTATTTTTTGAATACCTCGCGGAAATATTTTACATCATTAAACCCGGTCATATCTGATATTTCGGATATATTATACTGTCCTTCGGATAGTAATTGCGCTGCCCGTTTCAGCCGGATCAGGCGGATATAGTCTGCCGGAGCTTGGTCTGTCAATGCTTTTAGTTTATTGTAGAAACTGGAACGGCTCATATTTTGTGAAGCACAGAGTGACTCCACGTTGAAACCTGAATTGTCTAGATTTTCAGTTATTGTTTCTTTTACTGCTTCCAGGAACTGTTGATCCAATGTGTTGCTATAATTTATGGAAATGCTGTCATTGTGTAGTTCCATTTCTGCATATTTGCTACGAAGTAGTGCACGGTTAGTCAGTATATTGGCTATGGATGCTTTTAGTATTCCTATGTTAAAAGGTTTTATCAGGTATTTGTCCGCACCTGTTTCCAACCCTTCAACGATATTCTTTTCGTCATTTAATGCTGTTAGCAGAATTACAGGGATATGAGACGTCAGTATATTATTCTTGATAGCAGAACACAATTCGTCCCCCCGCATTTCGGGCATCATAATGTCCGATAATACTAAATCAGGCTTAAATTCGGGGATGATTTTTAAGGCTTCTTTTCCATTGGTACATGTTTCCACTTGATAAGCTTCGGATAAAGTATGAGACAGATATTCGCGTAGATCGTCATGGTCTTCCACAACCAGGATGCGCTGTGCATTTTGAACATGCTGCCGATACTGATCTTTATAAGTGTGGGGAGAGACTGCACTAGGGGATACTGGTACCACGTTTTCTTGTTGTACCGTTTTTGTCGGAACCTGTTGACTTCGGAATTGTTTTTGGGGGAAGATAACCTTTACGCGGGTGCCTTTATTCTCTACGCTTTCTATGCTGATCTTTCCTTTATGAATACGTACCAGTTTCCACACTAACATCAGTCCGATTCCACTGCCTGTAATTTTTGCATTGATGGCATTGCTGCCCCTGAAGTGTAACTTAAATAACTTTTTCTGTTCTTTGGCAGGAATCCCGATGCCCGTGTCCGTAATCTCCAGACTCCAGTTGTCCTTGTCATGGCGGGTGATAATGTGTACCTCACCGTGGGCGGGAGTATATTTGATGGCATTTGAAATCAGATTTTTTGTGATCGAGTCCATCTTTTCTTTGTCGAACCATACATTTTGATATTCAAAGTTGCTTTTGTAGTCGAGTTTGATCTGTTTGGCTTCTGCATAACTATAAAAGGCATGGTATATTCCTTCCATATAGGTATTAAGTTCGTGTTCCGATATACGAAGGGAGGAGGAGTACACATTGGCTTTGCTGAAGTTTATCAGATTGGTGGTGAGGCGTATCAAAGTGTCCACGTTCTTCATGGCTGTAAGCATATTGGCCTGACTTTCTTCACTTAAATTTTCTTTTTGTTGAATTTCTTCCAAAGGTGCCTTTATCAGTGTCAGCGGAGTACGGATATCATGCGCTGTATTGATAAAGAACCGAGTTCTTTCATCCGAGGCCTTTTTTTCTCTGCGCATGGAATGAAGGCGGAAAATGACGTATGTTGCTAAAATGATAGTCAGGACATAAATACAAATAGCCCAAAAACTGAGCCACACGGGATGTGCTACAGTTATTTTCAATATCCGCTCCTGCAACACGTGTTTATTATCCTCTTTGGAAACGGAACGTACACGCAGTGTATAGGTGCCGGGAGCAACATTAGTAAATCGGATAGTTCCTTCGTCACTGGGAGTAGTCCAGCCATCGTAGAATCCTTCCAACTGCCAGGTATATAGTATGTCCGACGGATAATCGTAATTGATAGAGGATACTCGGATGGAAAATGTATTTTGCATATATTTCAGATTCAATTTCTCTATTTGGTCGATATCTTTAGTCAGAGGAGAGTTTGGATCATTGGGATATACAGTTTGGTAGAAAATACGGAAATCGCTGAATATCATATGTGAATCTCCTGTTTTGGGCATCTCTATGTTTGGGGGGAATTCCAGTGCACCGTCTGTACTTCCGAATACGGTGTTCCCATTGGCACGTAGTACGCCGGAGCCGGCATTGAAACAGGTGGACATCAACCCTTGTCCGCGAGTCCAGTTGCGGAACTGGCGGTTGGTAGGCGAGAAAATACTGATACCATTTTCGGTACTCATCAAGATATTCCCGTCTTTTGTGGGTAGAATAACATAAATGCTGTTTGATACTAACGGGCTGTTTCCTGTATGGTAATGGGCGCTGATTGATTCTTTTACCGGATCATAAGTAAATAGTCCGGAACCACTGGTGCCAATGTAGAGTAAACCATTGTCTTCTTGGTGTAACGTATAAATGTAGGTTGCTCCACCGGGCAGAGGTATTTCATGGTATTTGCCCGAATTCCGGTCCAGTAGAAAAAGATTGGTGGAGGTACCTATCCACATAGATGTACTGTCCTTTTCTTCAATGGCAGTAACAGAACCTAGTCCGGGATAAAGACGTCCTTGGCGTGTCTTCAGATTAAAGCATTTCAGATTATAATATCCTCCGGACCATATACACCCGTATCTGTCCTTTTTAATGTCGCGTATGTATTTGTCGGCACGTACATTCAGATGGAAGGATTGGGCAGGGGTGAGGTATTCTATGTTCCCGTTTTTCTTGGTAATCTGGAAAATGCCCGATGCATATCCTCCCGCCCATATAATACCCGGAGAGACTTCGCATAAAGTAATAAAAATGCGGTTCTGATTTTTTAGTCCGTGATTGAAAGAGCTTAGGAAAGAACGCCATTGCTTTTGTTTTGAATCGTATAAGCTGATGCCGTTGCTTGTTCCAAACCACAGATCCCCGTCACTGTCTTCTATAATGGAGTTTACTTGGTTGTTTACTAGTGACTGCCGGTTGCCAATAGAGTGCTTTATCCAGTTGTAGTTGGTATATTGGTTATTGCGGACGGTAATTCCCGTAGGATAGTTGGACAGCCAGATACGCTGCTCGTTGTCTACATATACATCATTGATAATGTTTCCATCCATTTCGTTGTAACTACCATAGTTTGCAATGATATAAGGATCTGTTTCATAGGTGTCTATGTTTAACTTGTGTACTCCTGCTCCTTCAGTGGCTACTAATAATTCCTTTGTGTTCAAAGGACTGATCCGTGTAATATTCACATCTGTCAGTTCTACTTCGGGACGTACAATTTTCTGGCTGTTCAAGTCATATATATAGACTCCCTTTTCAAAAGTGCCTATAAATAGTTTGTTGGCTGTACGGTGTAGATATAATTCATGTACGTGCATATCCATCATTCCCAGTTTGCCGCAGGAGAGCTCTTTTAAATTCCCGTTTTCCAGTTTTGCCAGATAGATTCTTTTGTCTGTACCTATAAAGAAATGTTCACTGTTTATCTGTTCTATGCAGGTGATATTTCCCAGTCGGTTAGAGATTTGTTGCTTTTGTCCGGATTCTATGTTAAAAAGGTGGATAGCCGATTTGCCGCACAGCCATACGTTATCCTCCTGGTCTATGTAACTATATCTCACGAAAGCATGGTAGTCCTTATTCCAGTAATTGTACATATTGTATATCTGTACAAAACGGTCGTGGCCTGAATCATAACGAAAAATTCTGCCTTGTTTTCCTGTGACCAGTAGTGTACCTGTTTTATCTAAAAAAGTCCAGTTTATATTCAATAACGGGTCTAGTTCCCTGTTACCTTCTCTTAATTTATAATGTTTTATTTCTTTTCCGTTATATTGGTCTATCCCCACATGAGTAAGGAACCACATATATCCACGAGCATCTTTCTGAATTTTGTATATTTTCTGATTGCTTAGTCCTTCTTCTATGCCAATGTATTTATAAGTCTGCGATGAGACGGTTAATGACAATAGTAAAAAAATGAGACTTGTGATAGTAGCTTTCATAAAACTCTTTATTCTAAATCTTTTCTTTTTTCAAAAAACAGTAACAAAATTAAGATAAAAAAATCATAGGATTAGTAATTTGAGATGAGCTAAATTTCGGTAAAATTATCCCTTTATTCGCCTATGGCTCGCTTGTGTGAATATAAGAAATATAAATGGAAGAAGGTTTGTAACATAACTGTCAGATGATTATGTTTTCTTAACAAAACTTCGTGCAGCATTATGGTATGGCCTGCATTTCTTTCAATAGAAAGGACTTATAAACTAGAATAATTAACTAAGTAAAGAAAAGCACAATGAAAAAGTTTTTTGGTTTTAATAAATTGCTTGCGTCTGTAGCGGTACTTGCTTCTGTGATGATCTTTCAATCCTGTTTGGATGATGATGATAATGATTATTATAGATATGCGTTGCCCAATGCACTGGTTACTGTGAAACCGGTGGCCGACAATTCATTTTTTATGCAGTTGGATGACAGTACGACACTGTTACCTGTCAATATGAAAAATTCTCCCTATGGTGAGAAGGAAGTAAGGGCCCTTGTAAATTTCGATCCGGTGAATGAGTCAAGCGGAGAGTATGACAAGGCTGTACATATCAACTGGATAGACAGTATCTTGACAAAACCGATTGCCGGTGATTTAGGAGATAAGAATGATGAAGTATATGGTACTGACCCTGTAGATATGATTAACGATTGGGTAACAATTGCCGAGGACGGTTATTTGACTTTGCGTTTCAGAACCATGTGGGGGAATCGCAGTCAAGCTCATTTTGTCAATTTGTTGATGAGTAAAGATGCTGAAAATCCTTATGAGGTAGAATTCCGTCATAATGCTTTTGGTGATGTATATGGTGAACCTGCCGACGGACTGGTGGCATTTAATTTGGATTCCTTGCCTGACACTGAAGGAAAAACAGTGAAGCTGAAATTAAAATGGAAATCATTTAACGGAGAGAAAACTGCGGAATTTGATTATTGTACCCGTAAGTCAACTCCTGCAAACAGTGCAGCCATTACAGCCGGACGAAGTGTCTTGAGATTAAAATAAGGTTTAATAACTGAGGTGCAATTTCAATCCCTCCTGTTCTATGTGGTATAGAGCCGGAGGGATATTTTTTGCTTTATTCGCTCATCCATATCCCTAGCATTACTCCGAGGATACCCAATACCACACTACCGATGATGTAGGTGAAAAAAGAGGGGTAGAGTCCTGATTTCAGTAATTGCAGACTTTCGTTGCTGAAAGTGGAAAAAGTAGTGAAGCCACCGCAAAGTCCGATAGTGAGCATCAGTCTTATATCATTGTTGATATGAATGCGTGAGGTGAGGGTATAGAATACCCCGATCAGTATGCAACCCAAAATATTGACTGCGAAAGTACCCCACGGAAAATTCGTTGTTCCCTGGCGATAAATGCTTATGGTAAGCAGGTAGCGAAGTACACTTCCTGTACCTCCTCCCAAGAAGATGAGTAATAGTGATTTCATAAATGCTACATTTTAATGCAAAAATAGCAATGATTATTCATTCAGAGCCAAACTTTTTTCGTAATTTTGCACCCTAAACGAAAAATACGCAAAAAGGAATGGGTGGTTTTTTTGGAACAGTCTCAAAGGCTGAATGCGTCACCGACTTATTTTACGGGACGGACTATAATTCACATTTAGGAACAAAAAGAGGTGGTTTGGCTACGTATGCCCAAGGAGAGGGATTTATGCGTTCTATCCACAATTTGGAGAGTTCTTATTTCCGCACGAAGTTTGAATCTGAACTTCCAAAGTTCAAAGGTAGTTCGGGTATCGGCATTATCAGTGATACGGACCCGCAGCCTATCGTGATAAACTCGCATCTGGGCAAGTTCGCCATCGTCACAGTAGCTAAAATCAATAACATTACGGAATTGGAACGCGACTTGCTGGCAGCTAATATGCACTTTTCTGAAATGAGTCTTGGCAAGACGAATCAGACGGAGCTGATCGCATTGCTTATTGTGCAAGGGAAAAATTTTGTAGATGGTATAGAGAATGTCTTTAATAAAATCAAAGGATCATGCTCCATGCTGATATTGACGGAAGACGGTATTATAGCAGCACGTGACAAATGGGGGCGTACTCCGATTGTGATAGGTAAAAAAGAGGGTGCGTATGCTGCGACAAGTGAATCAAGCAGTTTGCCGAATCTGGATTATGAAATAGAGAAATATGTAGGACCGGGCGAAATTATTCGCTTGCGTGCCGACGGAATGGAACAAATGCGCAAGCCGAACGAAGGAATGCAGATTTGTTCTTTTTTGTGGGTATATTATGGATTTCCTGTTTCATGCTATGAAGGGAAAAATGTAGAGGAAGTACGTTTTATGAGTGGTTATAAAATGGGGCAGAAGGACGATTCGGAAGTTGATTGTGCCTGCGGTATTCCTGATTCGGGAGTAGGTATGGCATTGGGGTATGCTGAAGGCAAAGGAATTCCTTATCATCGTGCTATTGCCAAGTACACACCCACCTGGCCTCGTAGTTTTACTCCTGCCAATCAGGAAATGCGTTCACTGGTAGCAAAAATGAAGCTGATACCTAATCGTGCAATGCTGGAAGGTAAGCGCGTGTTGTTCTGTGACGATTCTATAGTGCGTGGAACCCAACTTCGTGATAATGTAAAAATTTTATTTGATTATGGTGCCAAAGAGGTTCATATGCGCATTGCTTGTCCGCCATTGATTTATGGATGCCCTTTCATTGGTTTCACTTCTTCAAAAAGTGATTTGGAATTGATAACCCGCCGGATGATTAAGGAGATTGAAGGCGATGAAAATAAGAATCTGGAAAAATATGCAACGACAGATTCGCCGGAGTATAAGAAGATGGTGCAAATGATTGCCGACCGCTTCGGTCTGAGCTCCTTGAAATTCAATACTTTGGAAACTTTGGTAGAAGCGATAGGATTACCAAAATGTAAGGTATGTACCCATTGTTTTGATGGTTCCAGTTGTTTCTAATAACAAAATAATAAAATATTAATGAAAAAGAGCCGTGATTTGTTTGGCAATTCACGGCTCTTTTTCTATTTTTACAGGCAAGTATGAATATTAAAACAAAAAGAAAAATGACGGTGATAGAACGATTTTTAAAATATGTAAGCTTCGACACTCAGTCTGATGAGAATAGCGGGGCTACCCCCAGTACACCGAAGCAGATGGTGTTTGCACAATATTTAAGATCTGAATTGGAACAATTGGGCTTTCAGGAAATTTCTTTGGATGAGAATGGTTATCTGTTTGCCACATGGCCGGCCAATACGGATAAACCGGTTCCTACCATCGGATTTATTGCACACATGGATACCAGTCCCGATATGACGGGTGCGGGAGTCACCCCACGCATTGTCTATGGTTATGACGGAACGGATATTGTATTATGCGAAGAAGACAACATTATACTTTCTCCCAAGCAATTTCCCGAACTGTTGGATCATAAAGGGGAGGACCTTATTGTAACCAACGGCAAAACATTGTTGGGAGCTGATGACAAGGCGGGCATTGCTGAAATCATCTCGGCTATGGTATATTTGAAAGAACATCCTGAAATCAAGCATGGAAAAATTCGTGTGGGATTTAATCCTGATGAAGAAATAGGCTTGGGTGCACATAAATTTGATGTGGAGAGATTCGGATGCGAGTGGGCATATACGATGGATGGTGGTGAAGTAGGGGAACTGGAGTTTGAAAATTTCAATGCTGCCGCTGCAAAGATTACTTTTAAAGGACGTAATGTACACCCCGGATATGCAAAGAATAAGATGATAAATTCGATTCGTGTCGCTAATCAGTTTATCGCAATGTTGCCATCGACGGAAACACCGGAGCAGACTGAAGGGTATGAAGGATTCTATCATCTGATCAGTATTCAGGGAGATGTGGAGCAAAGTACAGTGTCTTATATCATTCGCGACCATGACCGTGCCAAGTTTGAGAAACGCAAGGAAGAAATAAAACGTCTGGTTGCGCAGGTCAACACCGAATATGGAGAAGGTACGGCTACACTTGAATTACGTGACCAATACTATAATATGCGTGAGAAGGTCGAACCTGTGATGCATATCGTCGATTTGGTATCCGAGGCTATGAGGGCCGTAGATGTTGTTCCGATGGTGAAGCCTGTACGTGGCGGAACCGATGGAGCGCAATTGTCGTTCAAAGGATTGCCTTGTCCCAATATTTTCGCCGGTGGGTTGAACTTCCACGGGCGTTATGAATTCGTGCCCATACAGTCTATGGAAAAAGCTACCGAGGTGATTGTGCAAATTGCCAGAATGGTAGCCGAGAAGTAATAATCTTTGTCGGGTTTGGACAGATATGGAAATTATTTTTCATATCTGTTCCTTTTATTTCATAGCGAAAAGTTCATGTCGGGCACACTCATTGTTCTTACAGGGCCTACCGGGGTGGGAAAGACCGAGCTTAGCCTTCAATTGGCAGAGCGGTATGCTTGTCCTATTGTGTCGGCCGATAGTCGGCAGTTCTATG